>WNFU01010146.1_pt1 | contig 13900 bp, 15 predicted proteins | sample 5400121 | NCBI WGS metagenome assembly WNFU01 (sample SAMN13153360, study PRJNA577476) | soil metagenome | isolation source: 100 cm soil or saprolite under grassland replicate 1 | place: USA:California | collected 2016-06-15
GCGGGAAGCGCACCGCCTCCGGGTTGCCGTCCCTGGCCAGGCGGTCGATGGCGGGCCCGCCCGGGTAGCCGAGGCCGAGCACCCTCGCCACCTTGTCGTAGGCCTCGCCGGCGGCGTCGTCGATCGTCTGCCCGAGGCCACGGAAGCCACCCCGCTCGTCCATCACCAGCAGGCTGGTGTGGCCGCCGGAGACCACGAACACCACCGCGGGCAGCGGCAGGCGCCCGTGCTCCAGGACGTTGGCGTAGACGTGCGCGACCAGGTGGTTCACGCCGATCAGGGGACGGTCGAGCGCGAGCGCGTAGGCCTTGGCCGCCGCCACCCCGACCAGCAGGGAGCCTGCCAGCCCCGGGCCGATCGTGACCGCGAACGCGTCCACGTCCTCGAGCCGCACCCCGCCGAGGGCGAGGGCCTGCTCGACGGCGGGGTGGAGCAGGTCGACGTGGGCGCGGGAGGCGACCTCCGGCACGACGCCGCCGTAGCGGGCGTGCAGGGTCTGCTGGTCGGCGATGACATTGGAGCGCACCTGGCGGCCGTCCTCGACCAGCGCCACGCCGGTCTCGTCGCAGGAGGTCTCGATGCCGAGCACCAGCATGTCAGGCGACCTCCCTCGGCTCGGGGACGCGCTGGGCGAGCTCGGCCAGGCGCGCGGTGTAGCTGGTGGTCTGCAGGCCCTCCGCCCACATGATCAGCGCGTCCTCGCCGGTCTCGGCATAGTAGTTCTTGCGGATGCCGACCGGGGCGAAGCCGAACTGGTGGTAGAGCGCCTGGGCGGCGTGGTTGGTGACGCGGACCTCCAGCGTGCAGGCGCTGGCGCCGCGGCGGCGTGCCTCGGTGACCAGGGCGAACAGCAACCGGGCGGCCACCTTGCGGCGGTGGTGGTCGGGGTCGACGGCGATGTTGGTGACGTGCGCCTCGTCGCCGAACACCATCAGGCCGGCGTAGCCGACCACGCGCCGGTGGGCCTTGGCCACGATGTAGTAGCGCGTGGAGCGCTGCACGATCTCGGACAGGAACAGCGTCATCGTCCAGGGGCGCGGGTAGACGCGCCGCTCGATGTCGAGCACCTGGCCGACGTGGCGGCGGCGCATCGGCACCAGCTCGATCGCCAGCGGCGACGAGGGTCCCTCGAGCCCACGGCGTGGCGGGTACAGGGTCGCCATGCTCAGGCTCCTGTCGCCGCGGCGGCACCGCCCGGGCGACCGGGGCGGCCGGCGGCCAGGCGGCGCTCGACCGACGGATCGATGTCCGGGCGGCGCAGGTACATCGGCGTGACGTCGAGGGGACGGCTGGTCTGCTCGCGGTGGAAGCGGGGCAGGGCCAGCTCCACGAGACAACCGGCCGACGGGGTCGCCTGGGCCGAGCCGCCGAGCTCCTGGCAGATGCGCTCGAACTCCGGCGCGTAGCGCAGCACCCCCTCGCCGCAGAGCAGGACGTCCTCGCGCCTGGCCTCGAGCTCCGCCGCGAGCCGGTCGGGGCGCATCACCGCGTAGCGGGTGATGCGCTGGATGCCCAGCGGCGCGTGGCGGTACAGGGCGGCGAACACCTCGCCGCGGCGGGCGTCGATGGTCGCGCAGATCGTGCGGGTGGCGTGCCGGTGCGCGAACGCCACCAGGTCGAGGCTCGGCACCCCGACCATCGGCAGCTTCCACGCCTGGGCGAGCGCCTTGGCGCTGGACACGCCGACCCGCAGGCCGGTGAACAGGCCGGGGCCGGTGCCGACGGCGATGCCGGCCAGCGAGCTCGGCTCCACCCCCGCCTGGTCGAGCACCCAGCGCACCGAGGGGGCGAGCAGCTCGGCGTGGGCGCGCTCGTGGCGCACGTCCACGGACGCGCACGGTCCCTCCTCCGTGCCCACGGCCACGCTGGTGACCGCCGTGGCGGTGTCGACGCCGAGCACGAACACGCGGGGGGCCTCCGGTAGCTTGTTGCCGGCGGCCTATTGTGGCACTTGCGGCCACTGGGACGCCCGTACCGACTCAAGCCCCGCCCGTTGCGACCGATGATGCTGGCATGGCACGGGTCCTCGTCGTCCAGGCGGACGAGCAGCGGCGCGCGAACGTGGTCGCCGACCTGCGCGCCGAGGGCCACGACGTGGTCGAGGCGTCCTCCGCCGACCACGGCGTCGCCGCCGCGCACGACGCCGAGCCCGAGATCATCCTGCTCGACCCGATGCTGCCGGACCGCTCGGGCTACGAGGTCTACGCCGCCCTGCAGCGGGACCCCGACACGGTGGCGATCCCGGTGCTGTTCCTGCCGGGCCGGCGCCAGCCCGGCCAGACCTCGTTCCAGAGCGGCGGCGTCGACCTGGTCACCCGGCTGGGGCTGGCGCTGCGCACCAAGAGCCTCCACGACGAGCTGCGCCTCGGCGACCCGCGCCTGCGCACGGCGGTGCTCACCGACTCCCTGACCGGGCTGGCCAACCGCCGCGCCGCCGAGGAGCGGCTGCGCCTGGCCAGCGACCTGGCCCGCGCCGGCGCCGGGCCGCTCTCGATCGTCCTGACCGACCTGGACGGCTTCGCCGCGGTCAACGACCAGTGGGGCTACGCCGTCGGCGACCACGTGCTGCAGGCCTTCGCCGGGCTGCTGCACGAGTCCTGCCGCGGCGACGACACCATCGCCCGCTTCGAGGGCGAGGCGTTCCTGCTGGTGCTGTCCGGCACCAAGCTCGACGAGGCCTGGCACGTGGCCGAGCGGGTCCGCGAGCGCACCGTCGCGCTCGGCGCGGTGATGCAGGGCGGCGCTGCCGGCCCGGCGCTCTCGGCCTCCTTCGGGGTGGCCGCGCACGGCCCGGGCGACACCTGGGACGGCCTGCTCAGCCGCGCCGCCGACGCCCTGCAGCGGGCCAAGCGCACCGGCCGCAACCGCTGCGAAGTGGCGTGAGGGGCTAGCTCAACCTCTTGGCTGCCTCGTCGACGTCGATCTCGCCGCTGGCGAGCTGGCGCAGCACCTCCTCGCGCTGGGACGGCGCGGTGCTGCCCCGGTCGAGGCCGAGCTTGCCGAGCAGGGCGTCGAAGCGCAGGCGGGCGGTCGGGTAGCTGACGTCGAGGTGGCTGGCCAGGACCCTGGTGTTGCCGCGCGAGGCGAGGAAGACCCGCAGCAGCTCGCGGTCCTCGTCGGAGAGGGCGCAGAACTCGCAGGTGCGGAAGGCGCCGGAGAGCTCCGTGCCGCAGGCCTCGCAGCCGAGCCGTGTGAGCGCCAGCGGCTCCCCGCAGACGGGGCAGTCGCTGGGCGGTCGGTGGGAACCATTCATCAGTCGGCGCTCACGACCACGTTGCCCATGTTGGCCTCGACCTCCAGCAGGGCCGCCCCGTCGCCGACGGTGACCTCCTGCGCCGACCCGCCGCCCGCCAGCCAGCGCTCGCCCTCCGGGTCGCCCGGCAGGACCACGTTGCCGAGCTCGGCCCGGGCGCGCACCTTCACGCTCGAGCCGCGCTCGAGGTGGATGCGGACCGAGCCCGCCTGGCAGCGGATGCGCGAGGAGCCAGCGGCCAGCAGGCCGCTGCCCTTGACGCTGCCCGCCTCCACGGAGAGGTCGAGCGGCCCGGCGAAGCGGTCGAGCTTGGCCGAGCCGCCGGCCACGGCGACCCGCAGCGGACCGGTCACCCCGGCGATCTTGAGCGAGCCGGCGGTGACGCTGGCGTCGAGGGCGAGGTCGGGACGCATGCGCACGGTCAGCTCCTCGCCGAAGCGGCGGAAGGCGTCCAGCAGGGCCCAGCGGCCGGCCCACCCGGGATGGCCCCCCGGCCCGGGATGGGGAGGGCCAGGCGGGCCCCAGGGGCCGGGACCCCAGTGCGCCTCCCACTGGCCGTGGTGCCAGTGGCCGCTCGGCTCGTGCCGCCCCTGGCGCCGCGCGCGTCCGGGCCGGGAGGCGTACCAGGGCCGGTCGCCGCGGGAGAAAGCGAAGCCGTGGACGCCAACCCCGGGCACCTCGTCGCCGTGGACCACCAGGACGTCGCCCTCGCGCTCGGCCAGGTGGGGGCCTTCGACCACCGCCTCGGCCACGTCCGGGTCGCCGATCACGCGCGCCGGGCGGAACGCCCCGACCAGGCGGACACGCTGGATGCCGGCGGTCTCGACCGAGGGCTGCTCCTCGGGCCCGTCCGGGTCGCCGCCGGCCGGCTCCTCGGCTTCGTCGAGGAGGTGGACAGCGTCCTCGGGCGTGATCTTGCCGTCGGCCACCTCCTGCAGGATCGAGCGCTGGCGTTCGTTCATGGCGGACCTCCCAGGTGCTGCGTGGATTACCAAAGTAGAAACTCTGCTTGACAATCTGTCAAGACCCACGTTAAGAATTCACCTGAAGGGCACCTGCGGCGGTCGGTCTGCCGGGAGCGAAATCCGGGGGCTGCTCGGTCCGAACGGGGCCGGCAAGACCACCGCCGTCCGGATCCTCACCACCTTGCTCCTGCCCGACGCCGGCCGGGCCGAGGTCTGCGGCTACGACGTGGTCACCGAGGCGGCCGAGGTGCGCCGCTCGATCGGGCTGGCGGGCCGGTGTCCACCATGCCCGGCTGGCTGCAGGGGTTCGCCAAGGTCAACCCCATCACCGTCTTCGTCGAGGCGTTGCGCGGCCTGACCGGCGGCGGCGCGGTGGCCACGCCGCTGTGGCAGTCGCTCGCCTGGATCGCCGCCATCGTGCTGGACGCCGGCCCTGCAGCAGCGCCCGCGCAACGTCGGCGTCGACCGCCCGCAGCACCAGCCTCCCGGCGTCGATCTCACCCATGGCCCGAGGATCGCACCATCGCGACCGGCCGCCGAGCGAAATTCGCCACAGCCGCGTGCCGCCTGGGCCGGCTAGCCGCGGACGGCCGCGATCGTCTGCTCGAGCTGTCGCAGGTGGGCGCGGTCGTGGCCAGCCGTGGTCTCGACCAGGAGTCGGTAGCTGGTCCGGCCGCGCTCCTCGTGGATGCCGTAGCGGGCCCAGCGGCCCTCGGGCGTGCCCCCGATGAGCGCGAGGTTGGCGCGCCGCAGCGCGGTGAAGGCGTCGAGCAGCTCGGCGAACGGCGGCTTCGCGAGCGCCGCCCAGGCCACCTGGTCGTAGCCGGGGAGCTGGGGGATGTCCTGCGCCAGGATGGCGCGGCCCCGGAACGAGTGGGCGATCTCGGCGTCCCACAGGTGCCCCAGCAGCTCCGCCACCGACCACTCCCCCGCCGCCGGCCGCCTGGCCAGCAGTTCCACGGAGAGCGCGCCGGTCGCTTCCCGGAACGTCACCGGGGTGGCCGTCAGCACCGCGACAGGGTCCTGCCCGCCGAGCAGCGCCAGCAGCTCCTCCTGGTAGCCCCGCGGGTCCTCGACAGGATCGGCGACCACGATGCGCTCTTCCATCTCACCCCTCGCTTCCAGGCCAGGCTCAGCCGCGTCCGCGGCTGACCGGTTGGTGGTAGTCGTACACGATCCCGGCGACACGACCCGGCGGCGGGCGGCTCGGTCGCCGCTTGGCGCTCGACGGGCAAGCGGCCGTCGAGACGCGGGCCCCCGCCGGAATCTCGCTCTTGGTCGCCGGCCGTGGGGCCTTGGGCTGGTCACGTCACCTTCGGGCGAACGCCGGAAGGGCCGTCAGGCCTCCGGGGCAGCCGTGCGCAGCGGTGACAACCAGGCCGCGACCGTGCCCGACAGCAGGACGGCGACCGCGCCGAGCAGCGCGCCGCGTGGGCCGACCGCCTCGGCGGCGGCACCGCCGGCAAGCGCGCCGAGGCTCTTGGGGACTCCGATGTCTTGGAGTCCGAAGAGGAGCTGGAGGACTTCCTCGGGCACTGTTGCATCTGGCGATGAGCTGCCTCGGCATCCTCCACTCAGACCCCTGAACGCCACGATCAGGCCTCGCGATCGACCGCTTTGAGTGGTTATTGTAGCCGTCTGGATGGGAAGAGCCTCCACTCATGTACTCATCGGTGGTGTCCTCCACTCAGATGCAACAGTGCCCGTCAAGTCTGGCTGGTGCCGGGATGCCCGGTCGGGCGGTGGCGGTAGGTCCGGCGAGGGTGGACCCTAGAGGACGACCGAAGATTCGCTGGCGCCCAGTTGGGCTGGCCGGTTCCCGGCCGGTACACCGCGGGTACGGCGATCGTGGACGAGCCGTGGCGGGGGTGCGCGTTGATGCCGCAACCGGAAGCGACCAGCCGACCCCGCGTGGACTGGTGGTGGGACGGCTCCGACCGTGGCGAGGTGTGGGCCTGGCTGCTGGCGTTGGCGGGTGTGGTGGTCGTGTTCAGCCTGGGTACGCTGGTGACTGCGGGTAGCAGCCCGATCCGGGGGATCGCCCTGGCAAACCTGCAAGGCGGGCTGGGCGTGGCGCTGCTGCCGACCCTGATCGCGCTGCGGCGGCTCGACCGCCGCCGGCGTCTCAGCGACTTCGGTGTGCCCGGCGACCAGGAGGTGCGCCGGGGGTTGCACCGGTCGCTGGCCACGCTCGGCTTGGTCGACGAGGACCGGTCGGCGGCGCAGCGCCGCGCCAGCCGGCTCCCGCCGGTGCGGCCGGCGTTCTGGTACCGGCTGCTGGCGGCGTGCTGGGGCGGGTTCGTCCTGCTCGGCCTGGTCGCGGCCTGGGTCACCGCCAAGGGGCTGTTCGCCGCGCCGGACCCGGCCGCGCTGGCCGTCGGCTTCGCCGTGGTCGCCCTGCCTGTCCTGCTGGCCTGGCTGGTGGTCGGGCTGGTGGCGCTGGGCAAGGCGGCGCGCGTTGCCCACTGGCTGGCCACCAGGGCCAAGGCCGGCCGCACCGCCCGCGCACCGGGCCAGCCACTCGGCCGCCGGCTCGCGGCCGGCCCTCGCCGGGCGGTGGGCGCGACCGTGGCCGGCTGGCACCGGCTTGAGGTCGGCGTGGCCGCCGCAGCCCGCCGCGCGGCAGACGCGACGCTGGCCGGCTGGCACGGCATCCAGCTCGGCGTGGCCGCCGCAGCCCGCTGGGCGGCGGACGCGACCGTGGCCGGCTGGCACGGGCTTGAGGTCGGCGTGGCCGCCGTAGCCCGCTGGGCGGCGGGCGCGACGCTGGCCCGCTGGCACGGCATCCAGCTCGGCGTGCCCCCCGCAGCCCGCCGCGCGGCGGACGCGACGCTGGCCCGCTGGCACGGCATCCAGCTCGGCGTGGCCGCCGCAGCCCGCTGGGCGGCGGACGCGACCGTGGCCGGCTGGCACTGGCTCGAAGTCGGCGTGCCCCCTGCAGCCCGCCGCGCGGCGGACGCCACCGCAGCTGGCTGGCACGGCATCCAGCTCGGCGTGTCCCCTGCAGCCCGCTGGGCGGCGGACGCGACCGTGGCCGGCTGGCACTGGCTCGAAGTCGGCGTGCCCCCTGCAGCCCGCCGCGCGGCGGTTGTGATCCTGGAAGGCTGGCACGGCCTCCAGGTCGGCGTGGCCGCCGCAGCCCGTCGCGCGGCGGCTGCGACGCTGGACGGCTGGCGTGGGCTCAAGAGCGGCGTGGCCGCCCGCGCCGGCGGGTGGTCGGGCCAGCCGCTCAGCCGCAGGCTCGCGGACGACGGCCGCCGGGGGGCGGGCGTGACCTTGGCTCGCTGGCGCGGCCTCGAGAGCGGCTCGCGGAGGTAACCACCTGGGCGCCGGGCGGGGAGGCCGACCAGCAGGGCGACCACAGCGACGGCGGCGACCGCGCCGGCACGTCGAGCACCACGCCGAGGTCGTGGCGGGGGACGGCGCTGAGCAGGGCCAGGCCGCGAGGACCTCGGCGGCAAGGGCGACCCCACGACCATGGTGAGCCGCCGGACGGGCAGGTCACTGGAACATCGCCTGATGGTTCAGGCGTTGCGCTCGACCCCCAACGGGTCCAGGTCCTGGCCATCGAGGCAGCCGAACTCAAGGTGGAGATCAACCGGCCAACCCGTGCCTATGCGGCACAGCGGCGGGCGGCGGGGGCAAGAGCCCCCGAGGGCGCTGTTGCATCTGCCGGGACCTCCACGCCTTGGCCGGCTGTCAGACTCCCACCATGAGGCCTCGCCGTCCCTGCCTGGCTCCCATCGCAAGGCCTGCCTTCGCCGGCTTCTGCTTCCCGCCGGAGGTGATCGTGCTGGCCGTGCGCTGGTAGCTGCGCTTCGGCCTGTCCTACCGTGACGTCGAGGAGCTACTGGCCGAGTGCGGGGTCGAGGTCGACCACGTGACCGTCTACCGCTGGGTGCAGCGATTCACGCCCCTGCTGGCCGAGGCCGCCCGGTCCTGCCGCCATGGCGTTGGGGATCGCTGGCGGGTACGAGACCTACGTGAAGGTCGCTGGCCGGTGGCGCTTTGTCTACCACGCGATCGACCAGCACGGGCAGGTCATCGACGTGTACGTGTCCAAACGGCGGGATGCCAGTGCGGCGTGCGGGTTCTTCGAGCGGGCGATCGGCACGACCATGGTCATGCCCAGCGAGGTCGTGACCGACCGGGCGCCGACGTATCCGCTGGTGCTAGAGGAGCTACTGCCGGCGGCCTGGCATCGCACCGATCGGTATGCCAACAACCACATCGAGGCCGACCATGGCCGACTGAAGGCGTGGCTGCGTCCGATGCGCGGGCTCAAACAGGACCGCAGCGCCAGCGTGCTCATCACCGGGCACGCGTTCGTGCAGAACCTCCGCCGAGGCCACTACGAGCTGGCCGTCGACGGCCCGGTGACCCGTCGGCTGGCGGTCGCGTTCGCCGAGCTCGTCTCGGTGATCTGATCCTGGCTACGGCGCGCATTCATCATGCCGCGAGTTGGCAGAATGCAACACCGCCCACGCAGGCTTGCCCGCCGCGCGGTAGTCGTCCTCGCGGCGCAGCAGGCCCCGCACGATCGCGGCGAGCTCGGGCGGGCAGGCGCGTAGCAGCCCCCGGATCGCGCCCCGCAGCATCGTCACAGTGTCCTGCGTGGCGACCGCATCCTCCAACGGCGCGGAGTCCAGCACCCGCCGCACCCGACCAGCCCGGCCTGGCGGCCAGCTCGCAGGTGCTCCGGAAGCTCCGGTCCGGGTCGGCGGACGCTCGCAGCCGCGCGCGGAAGTCAACCAGCACCGTGGACGCGAAACTGGCGGTCTCCTCGCCCGGCACGGCGGCGGCCACCCCGGCCGCGTAGCGCCAGCGGGCATCGAAGGCGAACCGGTCGGCCGCCTCCCGGTCGCTCGACCCTTCCAGCCGTTGCAGCACCATCACCACCGCCAGGACCTGCGGCGGCACCCAGCGGCGCCCGGTCGGCTGGAACAGGTCGGCGAACAGCTCCGGCGGGAACATCCTGGCCCGCTGCCGGGCCAGGAACCAGTAGACCGAGCCCTCGGGCTGCGCCGCCTCGCACCAGCGGGCACCAGCCGTGGGCAGGTCCGGGCGGCGGAGCTGACGGCCGAGGGTCACACGCAGGTCCTCCGGGTCGGCGATCGCCGACCCGGAGTCTGCCGGCTCACCAGCTTACGGACGAATCGCGCCGCAACCTGAGGAACCAGTCGGGCGGTGGCGTTGTAGTGGGGGCAGCGCGCGCAACCAGATCGGGGCCGAGATTTCGGAGGCGCACGATGCGAACCACGCGAGGAGCCCGGCTCCTTGTCGCCATCGGGATGGCCGCGGTGCTGGCCGCCTGCACGCGGCCGTCCCCACCAAGCCAGCCCCCACCTGCGCAGGGCGCTGCCGCGCCCGCGACCGCCACCACGACGTCGCCGCCGCTGGCGCCGCGGGTGCACGCCGGCCGCGGCGAGGTGGTCATCACCCTGTTCCACGAGACCCACACGCACGGCGCGCTGCTCGGCCAGGACCAGCAGAGCACGGCCGGGCTGGTCCCCGCCGACGGGCGCACCTTCGCCACCTACGCCGGGGTCCTCGACCAGCAGCGCCGGCGCCTCAAGTCCGGATCGAGCCTGTTTGTGGGCAACGGCGACGACCTCAGCGACGACCTGGAGGTCCCGGAGGTCTTCGGCGGCGGCACGATCCACACCCAGAGCCGGCACGTCCTGGAGGCGTTCGCGGCCGCCGACCTGGACGCCGACACCTACGGCTTTGACGTGAACATGTACGTGCCCGACCGGACCGACCACCTCCGTGACCTGGTGGCGCGGTCGCGGTTTGCGTGGGTGAGCGCCAACGTGCGCGAGGGCAGCCGCCCGTCCGAGGCGTTCGCGGCCGAGCAGGGCGCGCGGCTGTGGCTGCTCAAGCAGGTCGGCGGCATCCAGGTCGGCATCACCGGGGTGGTGTCGCCGGACTTCGTGCTGGGCGATGGCGCCCACGCGGCGCGACTCGCGCCGACCGTGACCCTGCTGGACCCGGTGACGGCGCTGCGCGAGGTCGTGCCGCGGATGCGCGCGGCCGGCGCGCAGGTCGTGGTGGTCTTGTCGCACCTGGTCTTCGAGCAGATGGAGCAGGTCGCCAGGCAGGTCGACGGCGTGGACGCGATCCTGGGCAGCCACGAGGGCCCGCAGCCGTACGGCTACCTGGACCAGCCGCGCGTCGTCGGTGGCACGATCCTGTCCGTGGCCGGCAACAACATGGCCGCGGTCGGCCAGCTCGACCTGGTCGTGCGCCGCAGCGACGGCCGGGTCGTCCCAGCGGTCAAGGCGATCCTGGACCGCTACCTCGCCGCCCGGTAGCCGCGCGGCATCGTCAACAGTCCTCGTGCCAGCGGGCCGCCTCCCGCGCGGCTGCGGCCCGACCACGAGCCCCACCAGCACCGCCACCGGCGGGCGGCGCCCGACGCCGCCCACCCCCGCCCGCTACTCCCGCCCGCCAATACCGGCCGACGAGGCTCCCACTGCTGACCTGTCCGAGGGGCACTGTTGCATCTGAGCAGACCGCATCACCGATGAGTCCGTGGGTGGAGTCTCTTCTCATCCAGACGGCCGCAAGAACTACTCAAAAGGGTCGATGGCGAGGGTAATCGTGGCGTTCCGGGTCCTGAGCGGAGGATGTCGAGGCAGCTCTTCGCCAGATGCAACAGTGCCGCGTCACTTGGCACGAGCATGCGGATCCTCACCGGCAGTGACGCCGATGCTGCCAGGTCGCACCACGGTGGTGAGGGCCGGTGATGAGTCCGGGTCTGCAGGACCGTCGCTGATGTGGGTGGATCGCGACGGTGCGGCAGTGGTGCGGTCCGGCCGTCGCGGTTGTCGTAGGTTGACCCGGCCCGCTTCCCCGAATTGAGGCCACGACATGAGCACGGTCACCTCGGCCGACGGCACGGTCATCGACTACGACCGCTACGGCGACGGGCCCGCCGTCGTCTTCATCGGCGGCGCCGCGACGTACCGCGCGATCGATGAGGCCACCACCCAGACCGCCAAGCGCCTCGCGGCCGAGGGGTTCACAACCGTCGACTACGACCGGCGCGGACGCGGACGATCCGGCGACACCCAGCTGTGGGCACTTGCTCGCGAAGTCGAGGACGTCGCTGCGCTGATCAACGTGGTCGGCCGGGCCGCGGCACTGTGCACGAACTCGTCAGGGGCCGACGTCGCCCTGGCGGCCGCCAGCGCCGGCGTCGGCGTCACCGCGCTGGCCCTCTACGAGCCGCCGTTCTTCGCCGGCCGCGGCTTCACCGCGCACCTCGCCGCGCTGCGCTCGCTGCTGGCCGACGGCAAGAACGACGAGGCGATGCGCTACAACCTGACCTCGGTGAGGCGAACCGAATGCCGCAGCCGCTCTCCTCGTGCTCGTCCACAACGTCGTTGGGTCTTCATGCCGAGTGGCGGGCAACAACCACCCCGACCCGCCAGGTCACGATCTAGGAGGGTCGAGGGCTGGCGCGGTGCCTTGGGTTGCCCGTTTCCAGCCCCGCCCGTCACACCGGGCATGTGGTTCTCCCGCACCCGGCTTACCGATGTTCTTCACCGGGTGGCATTGGGTCTGCCCCGCCAGTCCCGAAATGGTCTGGGCGCAACGACGGCTCCATCGAGGCTGCTCAGGCCCAGGTGATTGGGTGACAACAGCACCTGTTTCATGCCCCACGCCCAGGATCGCCGTCGCTTGCCCTTCTTGGACAGCAGCAGCGCGACCCTCCGCAGGGCATAGTTCCTGATCTGGCCGAGGACCCGGGCCGAGTTCCCGTAACGGAAGTACCCGGCCCACCCGCGCAGGAAGCGGTTGAGCTCCTTGACGATGTCCTGGACCGGCACCCACAGCCGTGCCCGGTCGGTGATCTCCCGGATTCGGTCACGGGCATGTTGGGTGGCCTTGCGTGCAGGCCAGCGAGCGAGGAAGGTCAGGTGCGCTGACTTCGGTGTTCGTCCGCGTACCAGCCGATGGTCAAACCCGAGGAAGTCGACTCCCTCGCCACCTTCGACCAAGTGCACGATGCGGGTCTTGGCCGCCTTGGGCTCCAGCCCAAGCTCGGCCAGCAGCACCGTCAGCCGCGCAAGCGCGGCCTTGGCCTGCTCCGCCGTGGCGCACACCACCAGCGCGTCGTCGGCGTAGCGCACCAGCACGCCATGCTCGCGGGTCTGCCATGCCCGGTCCAGCCGGTGCAGGTAGACGTTGGCCAGCAGCGGGGTGATGACTCCTCCCACGCAGTAGATAACCAGGGGTAGGGTCGGGGCTTGTGACCGGGATGCGGTGGCGGATCACTACGCGCTCGGGGCCGATGAGGACCTCCTTGACAAGTAAGCGGAGCACGCGCTGGCGTTCGAGGACCGAGGCGGTGTCGGCCTTATCGCACAGGCGGCCAAGGAAGCTCTCGAGGTTCTCAGCGAGCTTGAGGGTGGTCTCCTGGTCGATGAGCTGAACGTCGAGCGCATCGAGCTGGGCGCCCACGGTCTGCTGCTTGGCGCGCAGGGCGGGCATGCGGCTTCGCAGCTCGTCCAGGGAGAGCAGCTGCTCCTGGTAGGCCTCCACGAGCCGGCTGATGGCGGTGGCGGTGCGGGTCTGCTCGCGCTCGAGCCGGGCCTTGGTCGCCGTCTGGGGGTTGGCCGCCCGCAGCTCGGCGAGGCGGCGGTCGAGCTCGCCACGGATCCGTGCGGGGTCGGCGAGCAGCGCGGTCAGGTGCTCCCAGACGACCTCGTCGAGGTAGTCGGCGCGCACGGGCAGGTTGGCGCAGCGCCGCCCGCCGGGGTAGCGGTAGTCGTCGGAGCCAGGCAGCGGTAGTAGTAGAGCTTGCGGGCGGTGGTGCGGGTCGAGGTCCGGTAGTAGGCGTAGCCGCAGCTCGCGCAGGCCGCCAGCCCCTGCAGCAGCGAAGCCACCTTGGTGTTGCGGGCGGCGAAGCGCTGGTTGTCCGCCAAGCGCCGGGCGGCGAGCTGGAAGGTCTCCTCAGTGACGATCGCGGGCACCGCGATCTCGACCCAGTCCTCGGCTGGCCGGTCCAGGATCAACGGGTTGGGCGACATGCCGCGGCCCTGGAGCCGCGCGGGCCGGGTCAGCCGGGCCTGCTGGTCGGTGCGCATGGTCTTGGCGAACGCCGCCCGGCCGGCATAGGCGGGGTTGCGCAGCATCCCCACACCGTGGAGCGGTCCCAGCGGGCCTTACCGGTCCGGGTCGGGATCTGCTGCTCAGACAGCCACCGGGCCAGGTCAGCGATCGAGACCCCGTCCTGCACATAGCGGCGAAACAGCTCCCGCACGACGGTGGCCTCGGGCTCGACCAGCTCATAGCGCGCCTCGGCATGGTCGCTCTTGCGCACATACCGGTAGCCGTAGGGCGCGCCCGATAGCACGTTGACCACCCCGGCGCGGGCCCGGTGGGCCTTGCCGCGGCGGGTCCGCTCGATGATCTGGGCCTTCTCGTACTCGGCGATCATGCCCTGGAACTGGACCAGCAGGGCGTCCTCAGGACGATCCCCGACCGGGCCGTTGAGGAAGCAGACCTCGGTGCCCGCCCGGGCGAACTCCTCGACTAGACGAGTAAGTCCAAGGGGTGCGGGGATGTGCGAGGGTGTCCATGATCGGTGTTGCTGAGCAACTCGACCGTGGAGGCCGCGTGCGCACCGACCTGGACACCCTCGTGACCGCACTGTACGTCAAGATCGACGATG
>WNFU01006661.1_pt1 | contig 13898 bp, 14 predicted proteins | sample 5400121 | NCBI WGS metagenome assembly WNFU01 (sample SAMN13153360, study PRJNA577476) | soil metagenome | isolation source: 100 cm soil or saprolite under grassland replicate 1 | place: USA:California | collected 2016-06-15
CTCGAGCTGGCGCCTTCTGATGCCGAACGGCTTGGTGTCGAGCATGGCCAGACCGTGTCAGTGAGCAGCAACGGCACGAGCCTCGAGGCGCGCGTCGCGATCCGCGAGCGGATGCGGCCGGGGGCCGGGTTCCTGATCGAGGGCACGGCGCAGAACAACGCCAACCTGCTCGCCGGAGCTGAGATGGTCGAGGTCGCACCCGCCGGGGAGCCGAGCGGATGACCGTGCCGCTCGCCGACGTCGGCTTCGCCGAGGCGACCTGGGTCCTGATCGTCAAGTCGATCGTGATCTTTGCCGTGATCTTCACGATCGTCCCGCTGCTGACCCTCGTCGAGCGCAAGCTGCTCGGCCGCTTCCAGGCGCGCTACGGCCCCAACCGCGTCGGCCCGTTCGGGCTGCTGCAGCCGCTCGCCGACGCGCTCAAGCTGATCTCGAAGGAGTACTACACGCCCCAGAACGCGGTGCCGGTCCTGTGGGCGCTGGGGCCGATGATCGTGATCTTCTCCGCGGTGGCGGCGCTGGCGATTCTGCCGTTCGGGAACGTCAAGGACGGGGTCGGCTTCTACGGGATCGATGTCTCGATCGGCATCCTGTACTTCTTCGCCTTCGGCTCGATCGCCTTCTACGGACTGCTGATCGGCGGCTGGGCCTCGGGTTCGAAGTACAGCTTTCTCGGCGCGATGCGCTCCGCCGCCCAGCTGATCTCGTACGAGGTTTCGATGGGCCTGGCGCTGCTCGGGGTGATCATGATGGCCGGCACGCTGTCGCTGACCGGGGTCGTCGAGGCACAGGATGAGGTCTGGTACGTCGTGCCCCAGATCGTCGGCTTCGTGGTCTTCATGGTCGCCGGGTTCGCGGAGGCCAACCGCACCCCGTTCGACCTCCCGGAGGCCGACGCCGAGCTGGTCGCCGGCTACCAGACGGAGTACGGGGGGATGCGGTACGGCACGTTCGCGCTCACCGAGTACCTCGAGATGTTCCTCATCTCGGGGATCGCGGTGACGTTCTTCCTCGGCGGCTGGCACGGGCCCGGCCCGGGCTGGCTGGACCCGATCTGGGTGCTGGTCAAGCTGCTCGCCCTCGTGTTCTTCTTCATGTGGATCCGGGCGACGGTCCCGCGGCTGCGCTACGACCAGCTGATGAGCCTGGGGTGGAAGGTGATGCTGCCGCTGGCGACGCTCAACGTGCTCGTCACGGCGGTCCTGGTCACGGTGCTGTGATGGAGGCGAGGGCGAACACCGAGAACGCCGACTGGTCGGCGTTCCCCTACCTGGCGTCCGCCGACGTGATCTCGGTCCAGCGCGGCCCCGAGCCAGGCGGCCCGGGCGGCGCCTACCGCGCCTTCGGCGAGACCCTGCGCGGGCTGAAGACCACCTTCGCGCGCATCGTCGAGGGCCCGGTGACGATTCAGTACCCGGAGGAGAAGACACCCGTCTACCCGCGCTTCCGCGGTCGCCACAAGCTGCATCGCTTCGATGACACCGGGCTCGAGAAGTGCGTCGGCTGCTCGCTGTGCGCGGCGGCATGCCCCGCCGACTGCATCCGCGTCGTCGCCGCCGAGAACGACCCCGCCGACCGCAAGTCGGCCGGCGAGCGCTACGCCGAGGTCTACGAGATCAACCTCAGCCGCTGCATCTTCTGCGGCTATTGCGAGGTCGCGTGCCCGTTCGACGCGATCACGATGGGCCACGACTACGAGATGTCGGACTACAACCGCTCCGACCTGATCTTCACCAAGGAGATGCTGCTCGCCGAGCCGATCGACAAGACGCCGCTGCGTCGCGAGGGCGAGTAGCCGGACCGGTCAGGCGAACAGCATCTCGACGGCGCGGCGAAACGAAGCCGGGTCGATCGCCGGAAACCGGTAGAGCTCGGGCTCGATCCGCTCGAAGTAGGCAAGGGCCGCGGCGCGCTCGACGAGACCGCGGCCGAGCAGCGCCTCGACGTCCGCGACGTCCTGGGCGTGGCCCCGCTCGACCTTCGACAGCGCCTGGGCGTAGAGGTCGAAGTGGTAGACGGCGAGGCTGCCGAAGTCGCGCTCGAACAATCCGCGCTCCTCCCACCCCTCCGGAACGGGGACGAAGTCGAGCGGCGAGGCCAACTCCACGTTCACACGCTGCGATTCCTTGACCAGCGGGATCGCGCGCAGCAGGCGCTCGCTTTCGGGAACGGGCCTGATGTCGATGTCGATCGTCGAGTCGCGCCAGCCGAGCAGGACCGCCGTTGCCCCGCCTGTCAGGTAGACGCGAGTGCCGGCCTCCGCAGCGGCGCCGAGCGCTGCCAGGGCAGCTTCGATGCGCGCGCGGTCGGCTAGGTCGCGCACGCCCTGGCCCGCTCGAAGCTCACCAGCCGGCGAACGAGCGCGTTATAGCGAGCGTGGGCGGAATCGGAATCCGACGACGCGAGCCGGAGGTAGAGGCGCCGCTCCGGGTCGGCCACGGGGTGCTCGACCGGGATCCCCAGCGAGCGCAGCCTGGGGGCGCCGATCGAGACGAGCAACGCCTCGACTGTCTCATCACCCCGTGCGAGGTCCACGACGCCGCGCTCGATGAGGTCGCCTCCGGGGAGGTCGTGGTACATACGCCAAGCTTAGGCTGCGTCCCGGAAGCGCCGACTGAGAAATGCGGCCAACTCGGCGATCGCTTCGTCGGAGGCGCGCAGCACGCCGGCGTGAAGCTGGAAGGCGTGGCCGAGACCCTCGTAGGGGCTCAGTCGCACGTCGACGCCGGCGGCTGCGGCGCGCTCCGCGAGCCGTTCGGCGTCGCTGAGCAGGATCTCGCGCGTCCCGACCTGGATCAGGATTGGAGGCAGTCCGGCGAGCTCGGCGAAGAGCGGCGATGCCGCGGGGTCGCCGGCGGGCCGGCCGTCCATGTAGATACGGCCGCATTCGGCGAGCCAGGCAGGGGTGAGCATCGCGTCGGCGCTTGCCTTCGCGGCGAGGCTCTCACCGCTCAGCGTCAGATCGACCCACGGCGAGATCAGCGCCAGGGCCCCGGGCAGCACGATGCCCGCATCCCTGGCGTGGACGGCCGCGGCGAGCGCCAGGCCGCCGCCCGCCGAGTCGCCGACGAGCGCGACGCGCTGTGGGTCGGCGCCCCGCCCCAGCAGCCATTCGTAGGCGGTCAGGGTGTCGTCGAGCGCCGCGGGGAACCGGTGCTCGGGCGCAAGCCGGTAGTCGAGCGCGTAGACCGCGGCCCCCGAGGCGCGCGCGATGTGCGCAGCGATCACGCCCTCGGCCCGCGGCGAGCCGACCACGTAGCCGCCCCCGTGCAGGTAGATCACGGCGCCGCTTCCGGTGCCCGAGGCGTGCTGGACGAGATCGGCGGCGACCCCGTCGAGCATCACGCGGGCGCGCGTCGTCCCGGCGGGGATGAGGTTCAGCCTCGCCAGCGCCCCCGTCCAGCGGCGCTGCACGCCGACCGGCACACGCGGGTTGAGCGCCGGCCTGAGCAGCCCGCGGACGAAAGCCCGGACGGCCAGGCCGAGCACGCCCTGGGCCCCGCGCTCAGCCGGTCCCTGCAACCCGGTAGTCCGCGAGCTCGAGATGCCGCGTGCGCACTCGGTAGTCGAGCGTCAGCCCCGGCCAGTTGTTGGTGACCCGCCCCGACTCGGTGCGATACCAGCTCGCGCAGCCCGTCGCCCATACGGAGTCGCGCAGCCGCCGCTGGAGCTCCGCGTTGAACGCCCGCTGGACCTCGGGCCGCAGGTCGATGTAGCGCGCCCCGGTCGCGCGCAGCTTGCGGATCGAGTCGATCACGTAGCGGATCTGGCTCTCCAGCATGTAGAGGACGGATCCAACGCCGAGGTTGGTGTTGGGCCCGTAGAGGATGAACATGTTCGGGAACCCCGACACGGTCAGGCCGAGGTAGGCCTCGGGGCCGTCGCGCCACGCCTCGTTGAGATCGCGGCCGCCAAGTCCCGATATCGCCATCGGGGACAGGAACTCGGTAGCGCGGAACCCGGTCGCCATGATGATCGCGTCGACCGGGCGCTCGACGCCGCCGTCGGCGACGATCCGGTCGGGCTCGATCGAGGAGATTCGCTCGCTCACCACCTCGACGTTGGTGCGCTGCAGGCTCGCGTACCAGTCGTCCGACAGCAGGATCCGCTTGCAGCCCATCGGATAGTCGGGCTCGAGCTTCGCCTGCAGTTCGGGGTCGGGCACCTCGCTTCGCAAGCGCCGCCGGGTCAACAGCTCGAACGGGCGCATGAGCACGCGCAGGCGTGTGAACGCGAGCACGAACGTCTCGTAGAAGAGGTAGTCCCACGCCCGGCTCAGCCTCTGGACCGCGGGCAGGCGCTGATAGAGCCGCCGCTCCCGGGATCCGTAAAGCCGATCGGGCTTGCGGACCACCCACGGAGCCGAGCGCTGGAAGAGGTGGAGCCTCTCCACCCGGGGCGCGATCTCGGGCACGAACTGGATCGCGCTCGCGCCGGTGCCGATCACGGCGACGCGCCTGCCGGTGAGGTCGAGGTCGTGGTCCCAGCGCGCCGAGTGAAAGACCGGCCCCGAGAAGCCCTCGAGGCCCGGGAGCGCGGGATAGGCTGGGCGCGACAGCTGACCGGTCGCCGCGACGAGCACCTCGGCATCGATCCGCTCGCCGTCCGCGGTCCGGAGCCGCCAGACGCCGGCCGGCTCGTCGAAGTCCGCGGCGGCGACCTCGGTGCCGAGCTGAAGGTGATCCTCGACCCCGTGCTTGCGGATGCAGCGGTGGAGGTACTCGAGTATCTCCTCGCGCGGCGGAAAGCGGCGCGACCAGTCGTGCTTGGGCTCGAAGGAGAACGAGTACAGGTGCGAGGGGATGTCGCAGGTCAGCCCCGGATAGCTGTTGTCGTGCCACACCCCGCCGACGCCGTCGCCCTTCTCGAGGATCGTGAACGAGTCGATCCCCGACTGCTTGAGCCGGATCGCCAATCCGATCCCCCCGAACCCCGCGCCGACGATGACTATCCGCGGGGTTGGCGCGGAGCCGTTGCTCGTGCCGTTCCGAGCCACGACAACAGCGTAGGCGCTCGGCCCGCCCCGCTCCGTCACCATCATGAGGCAGTGAGCGAGGCTCGGATCAAGGTTCGGCTTCAGCCGCGCGCCCGCGGCGACGAGATCATGGCCGTCCGTGACGGAGTCGTGATCGCACGCGTGACGGCGCCGCCGGTCGACGGGCGGGCGAATCGGGCTCTGTGCAAGCTGATCGCCCGTCAGGCCGGGGTCGCCCCGTCGCGCGTCACGGTCCTGCGAGGCGAGCGATCCCGCGACAAGCTGGTCCGGATCGAGGGGCTCGATCCCGCGGCGCTGCCGGAGGCGCTCAGGTCAGGGCCTCCCAGGGGCCGCGGGTAGCTCGAATCCGCCAGCGCGCAGGGCATCCGAGAGCGCGGCAGCGAGCATGTCGAGGAGCTTCGCGCGCGCGAGCCGGCGCCGGCGCCGGCGCCGGCGAAGCCAGGCGGTTATCGCAGCCTCGGTGAACCCCTGCCAGCCGTGCAGGGCGATCTCGAGCCGGGGCGTCGGCTCGTCGATGTTGAGCGCCTCGATGACGTGCCGCAAACCACGGCCGCGTGCCTCATCGAGGATCAGGTCGACCTCCTCGTCCGCTCCCTGCCCGCCACCCACGAACGCGGTGTATGCCCGCGGATAGCGGGCCGCGAAGTCGACGTGCGCCTCGAGCCCGGCGTAGAGCTGCTCGAGCGGCGTCCTTCCGGGCTCCGGAGCGGTGGCGGCCACGAGCCGGTCTGTCACGGTCCTGACCACCTCGACGTATAGGCCCCGCTTGTCCCCGAAATAGTGGAAGGCCAACCCGTGCGAGACGCCCGCCGCCCAAGCCACGTCCCCCATAGCGACCTCCGGGTACGGCCGGGTCGCGAACAGCTCGAGCCCGGCGGCGATCAGCTGCCGGCGGCGCTCGTCGGTCGGGAGTCGGGCGCGCGTTGCCATTATTGATCGTGAGTCAATAGTACGGTAGGCTGCGGAACCGATGGCGAAGATCCGATCGAGCGAGCTCGAGGCCATCGGGATGCGGACGCCGTTGGTCGAAGCCGGGCCCGAGAAAGCGTCCGAGGCCGTCGTGCTGCTACACGGCAACCCGGGGTCGCGGGAGGACTGGCGACAGCTCCTGCCGGCGATCGGCGAGGTCGGGCGGGCGATCGCCTTCGACCTCCCGGGATTCGGCGGGGCCGACAAGCCCGGCTACCTCGACTACTCGGCCGGCACCTATGCCACGTTCATCGGCGCGGCGATCGAGCGGCTCGGAGTCGAGCGCGCACATCTCGTGATGCACGACCTCGGCGGAACAGGGCTGTTGTGGGCAGCGGCCCATCCGAGCGCGGTCGGCTCGCTGTGTCTGATCGACACCGGGATCCTGCTCGACTTCCGCTGGCACTGGACGGCGCGGATGTACCGCGCCCCGCTGATCGGCGGGCTTATGGTCCGGACGACGACGCGCAGCGGGTTCCGCGCCGCGATGCGCCTCTACAACCCTCAGCCGCGCCCGCTTCCCGAGGACGCGATCGAGCGGATGTGGCGAGACTACGTGCCCGCGACACGTCGCGCTGCCCAGCGCTTCTACCGCGCGACGCCGGCCGAGGTGATGCAGCTGCTGAGGCCGGCACTGAGCGCGCTCGACCCGCCGGCGTTGGTGATCTGGGGCGCTCACGATCCCGCCGTACCCGTCGAGCAGGCGGAGCGCCAGCGCGAGAGCCTGCCGAGCGCCGAGGTCGTCGTCCTCGGCGACAGCGGGCACTGGCCGATGCTCGACGATCCGGCCGGAGTCGAGGCCGCGCTCCTCCCCTTCCTGCGCCGCCACGTCGGATAGCAAGCGGCGTCGTCCACTCGCTCGAGCACTTCTAGCGGCATCCACCGATGCCGCGGCGCCGAGCCCGTCCGAGAATAGGATGCGCGGCGATGGAAGAGGTCGCGTTCTTCGTGGGGGCGATCGGCGCGCTGGGGGGCGCGATCGCCGTGATCGCGCTGCGCAACCCGTTCTACTCGGTGCTCGCGCTCGTCGTCCACCTCGTCTCGCTCGCGGGACTGTTCCTGATCCTCCACGCCGAGTTCGTCGCCGCCGCCCAGGTGGTCGTCTACGCCGGCGCGATCGTCGTGCTCTACGTGTTCGTCGCCGCGTACGTGGGCGGCATCGAGGAGCCGCTGTGGGAGCCGATCCCCGGCCAGCGCCTGCTAGGCCCGCTGCTCGCCGCCGCCCTCTTCATCGAGCTCTCGATCGCGGTGCTGGGCAGCGCCCTGTCGAGTCTCGACTCGCAGGGGCCGACGATCGCGCTCGGCTTCGGGTCGCCGTCGACGATCGGCGAGCTGTTCCTCGAGCGCTTCCTGATCGCGTTCGAGGCCGCCTCGATGCTGCTGCTGATCGCCGCCGTCGGCGCCGTGGTGCTGGCCGGCAGGCGCGCGGCGCCAAGCGAGCAGGAGCAGCCCTGATGGACATCACCTGGTACCTCGTCCTCTCGGCGCTGCTCTTCGCGACCGGGGCGGCCGGGGTGCTGATCCGGCGCAGCCCGCTGGTCATCCTGCTGTGCCTCGAGCTGATGCTCAACGCGGGCAACCTCGCACTGCTTGCCTTTGGGCGCGCGAACGGCGACCAGGACGCACAGGTCTTCGCGCTCGTGGTGATGGTCGTCGCCGCCTGCGAGGTGGTCGTCGGGCTCGGCCTGATCGTCGCGATGTACCGGCGCCGCCTGCCGCTCAACGTCGATGACATGCGGAGCCTGCGCGGATGAGCGCGACCGCCTACGGGTGGCTCGTGGTCGCCTTCCCGCTCGCGGGCAGCCTGGTGTGCGGTCTCGGGTTTCGCAAGCTCCCGGGCCGCAGCGCGGGTTGGATCGCGACGGGCGCGATCTTCGCCGCCTTCGTGTCGGCGATCGGGGCGCTGTTCATGCTCCTCGACCACTCGGCCTCGGACCGCGAGCTGACCTCGTCGCTGTACGACTACGCCAGCGCCGCGGGACTCGACATCCAGCTCGGGATCCTCGTCGACCCGCTTTCGGTGTTCATGGCGCTCGTCGTCTCGGGCGTGTCGGCGTTGATCCATCTCTACTCGGTCGCCTACATGACCTCGGACCGAGGCTTCGCGCGCTACTTCAGCTACCTCAACTTCTTCGTCTTCTCGATGCTGCTGCTCGTCCTGGCGGGCAACTTCGTCCTGCTGATCGTCGGCTGGGCGTTCGTCGGGTTCGCCTCCTACGCGCTGATCAGCTTCTGGTATCGCCGCGGCACCGCGACGGCGGCGGGGATGAAGGCGTTCGTGATCAACGTGATCGGCGACATCGGGCTGGTCCTCGCCGCGTTCTTCTTGTTCCGCGAGCTGGGGACGTTCGACTACCTGGAGGTGTTCGACGCCGCCCCGGACGCGTTCTCCGCCAACGACGGGACGATCGTCGCGATCTGCCTGCTGATCTGCGTCGGGGCTTTCGCGAAGTCCGCCCAGCTGCCGCTTCACACCTGGCTGCCAGACGCGATGGAGGGCCCCACCCCGGTCTCCGCCCTGATCCACGCCGCGACGATGGTCACCGCGGGCGTCTACCTGATCGCCCGCACCCACGTCCTGTTCGTGCTCGCTCCGACCGCGGCCGACATCGCCGCCTTCACCGGCCTGGCGACGCTGATCTTCGCCGCCAGCGTGGCGCTCGTGGTCACCGACCTCAAGCGGATCATCGCCTACTCGACGATCAGCCAGATCGGCTACATGATCGTCGGGGTCAGCATCGGCGCCTACGCGGCGGGCCTCTTCCACCTGATGACGCACGCCTTCTTCAAGGCGCTGCTGTTCATGGCCGCGGGCTCGGTGATCGGCGCGATGGCCGGCGCCCAGAGCATCGACCGGATGAGCGGCTTTCGCCGCGCCCTGCCGTTCACGTCGCCGCTGCTCGCCGTGGGCGCCCTGGCGCTGGCCGGCGCCCCCCCGTTCTCCGGCTGGCTGTCGAAGGACGAGATCCTGGTCTTCGCCGCCGAGCGCGGGGGCTTCTACTGGATCTTCGCGATCGGCGGCTACCTGGCGGCCGCTATGACCGCGTTCTACGCGTTCCGGATCACGTTTCGGGTCGTCACGGGCGAGCCGTGCCCCGAGGCGCGTGAGCTAGAGCAGGGACACCTCGCGCACGCCGAGCCCACCAACCCGATGACGGGGGAGCCGGAGGACACCGACGTCGGCTTCCCCGGGCCCGAGCACCACATCGCCGAGCGCGACCTGCCGATGAAGGTCGCGATGGCGGTGCTGGGCGTGCTCGCGACGATCGGGGGAGCGGTTCAGATCCCCGGCGTCACCGACGTTATCGACACCTTCCTCGCGCCGACCTTCGAGAGTTCGCCGTTCGCCGGAACGGTGCCCTCGGACAGCTCCGCCTACCTCGGGCTGCTCGTCGGCGCCGCGATGGCCGCGTCCGGAATCGGCCTCGCCTACTACCTCTACGTGGTCGCCCCCGGCACGACCGAGCGGCTGCGCGCGCGGGCCCACGCCGCCTATGAGTTCCTGTCGCACAAGTGGTACTTCGATGAGCTCTACGACGCCGTCGTCTACAGGCCCGTGATCGCGCTCGGGTCGTTCGCGAACTCGGTCTTCGAGCGCTTCGTGGTGCAGGGGATCGTCGCCGGGACCGCGGGCGCCGTGAAGGGCGTCGGGGTGATCATCCGCGACGCGCAGTCGGGGTTCGTGCGCGCCTACGCGCTGCTGCTCGTCGGCGGCTTCGCGGCCCTCGGCCTCTACTTCCTGATCGTCAGCTCGTGATGGGAGGCGACCCGCAGTGATCCAGGTGATGCTGTGGTTCCCCGTCGCCGTCGGGCTGCTTTGCTTCGTCGTTCCGCGGCGGGGGGTGCGCATCCTCCCGGTGGCCGGGACGCTCTTCGTGCTCGTGCTCGCGATCGTCCTGGTCGCCGGCTTCGACGCCGGTGTCACCGGCCTGCAACATCCGGTCGACGAGTCGTGGATCCCCGATCTCGGCGTCCGCTACCAGCTCGGCGTCGACGGGATCAGCATCTTCCTCGTCCTGCTGACGGCGCTGCTGTGGGCGGCCGCGACGCTGTTCTCCGCCTTCCGCCCGCCCGAGCGGCCACGGCTCTACTTCTTCATGCTCGGCCTCGCCGAGACCGCGACGCTCGGCGCCTTCCTGGCTCAGGACCTGCTGCTGTTCGTCCTCTTCTTCGACCTGATGCTGGTGCCGTTCTACTTCCTGATCGGCGCCTGGGGCAGCGGCGACCGGATCGCCGCGACGACGAAGATGATCGTCTACACGCTCGTCGGGTCGCTGCTGATGCTCGTCGCCGCGATCGCGACCGCGATCCTCGCCTCCGACCAGGTCGGCGAGCTGTCGTTCTCGCTCTCCGACCTGCGCGCGAACGTCCTCGGCGAGGGCAGCCAGGACTGGATCTTCTGGTTCTTCGCCGCCGCCTTCCTGGTCAAGATGCCCGCCTTCCTCGTTCACGGCTGGATGCCGGACGCCTACCGCGCCGCGCCGCTTCCGGTGCTCGCGCTGCTCTCCGGGGTGCTCGCCAAGGTGGGGGCGTACGGCTTCCTGCGCATCGTGCTGCCGCTCTACCCTGACGCGGCGCTGCAGTTCCAGGACGTCGTGCTCGCGATCGCCGTCGCGAGCATCCTCTACGGCTCGATCATGGCGTTCACGCAGACCAACGTGCGCCTCGTCGCCGGGTTCTCGTCGGTGGCCCAGCTCGGCTTCATCACCCTCGGGATCTTCTCGCTGCGTCCCGACGGAGCCGACGGGGCGGTCCTGCAGATGGTCAACCACGGCCTCGTGGTGGCGCCCGTCTTCTTGATCATCGCCCTGCTGGCCGAGCGCTCCGGCACCGAGGACCTCCGCGAGATGGGCGGGATGGCGACGCGCGCGCCGGTGCTCGCGGCGATGTTCCTGATCGTCACGCTGGCGCTGCTCGCGATGCCGGGGTCGGCCAACTTCATCGGTGAGTTCTTCATCCTCAACGGGACCTTCCAGGCCAAGATCGGGTTCGCGATCGTCGCCATCGTCGGGGCCGCGCTCGCGGCCTTCTATGCGATCCGCCTCTACCAGCGCACGATGCACAACCGGCTGCCCGACGGCGTCGAGTCGCGTGAGATCTCGGTGCCCGACTCGCTCGCCGTCGCGCCGCTCGTCGCCTGCATCGTCGCCCTGGCGCTCTATCCGGGCTTGATCCTGCACCGCGGCGAGGCGTCTGTGGACCTCTCGCTGGCGGCGGTCTGCGAAGGGGGCACCTACTACAACAGTTCCGGAAATCGCTACACGATCATCTTCTTCGACTGTCCGGGACCTGAGCAGCCGGTCGCGCAGCGATGACATTCACCGCCCCCGACATCGACTACGCGGGGCTGTCGCCGGTCATCGCGCTCACTGCCGGGGCCTGCATCGTGCTTGTCGTCAGCCTGATCGCGCCTGGGCGCTGGACGTCGACCCTGCTCTCGCTGGCGACCCTCGCCGCCGCGGCCGGCCTGTGCATCTGGCAGTGGGGCAAGAGCGAGGACCTCGTCGCGGGGGCGCTGCGACTCGACGACCTCGGCCTCGCCGTGTCGCTGATCGCGATCGCGGCGGCGGCCTTCGTGATGCCCCTGACCCTACGCGAGCCGGCCGCCCGGCGGGCGGGCCACGGCGACTTCCAGGCGCTCGTCCTCGGCTCGACGCTCGGGATGGTCCTGCTGGCGCAGGCCCAGAACCTGGTCGCGCTGTTCGTCGCGCTCGAACTGCTCTCGGTACCGCTCTACGTGCTGTGCGGGTCGAGCCTCACCCGCCAGCAGTCGCTCGAGGCGGGGCTCAAGTACCTGATCGTCGGATCGCTGGGCTCGGCCACGCTGCTCTACGGGCTCGCGTTCATCTACGGCGCCTCGGGCTCGACGGACTTCGCCGGGATCCGCGACGGGATCGGGAGCCTGTCCGACGATCCCCTCGTCCTGATCGGGATCGGGCTCGCGGCGACGGGGCTCGCCTTCAAGGTCTCGCTGGCGCCCTTCCACCAGTGGACGCCGGACGTCTACCAGGGAGCGCCCACGCCCGTGACGGCGTTCATGGCGGTAGCCACCAAGGCGGCGGCATTCTGCGTCTTCGTGCGCTTCTTCGAGGTCGCGCTGGGGCCATCGGTGAGCGACTGGGACGGCCCGCTGGCGATCCTTGCCGTCGTCTCGATCGCGGTCGGCAACATCGGCGCGCTGGGCCAGGACTCGGTCAAGCGCCTGCTCGGCTACTCGGGGATCGCCCAGGCCGGCTACATGTTGACCGGAATCGTCGTCGCCTCCGAGTTCGGGGTCAAGGCACTCGTCTTCTACCTCGCCGCGTATGCGCTGATGAACCTGCCCGCGTTCGCAGTAGTCGCGATCCGGGAGCGAGAGACCGGGTACGGCGACGACATTCGCGCGCTGCAGGGCATCGGGCGCGACCGCCCCGAGCTGGCCTGGCCGATCACGATCTCGATGCTCGCGCTCGCCGGGCTGCCGGGCACCGCAGGGTTCATCGGCAAGCTCTTCCTGATCGAGGCGGCCGTCGACGGCGACTACACCTGGCTCGGCGTCGCGATCGCGATCGGGACGATGGTCTCGCTCGCCTACTACCTCCGGATCGTCGCCGCGGTTTGGATGCGGGCCGGCGACGAGCCCGTCGCCGCGCCCGGCCTCCCGGCGATGGCGGGCGGCTCGCCCGAGGCCGACGTCGAGGCGGGAAGCTCGCCGGGCGCCGGGGTAACCCCTGGCCGCGATCCGGCGGGCGAGCCGAGCGGCGGCCGCTGCCCGGTCGTTCTCGTCCCCACGGCCCTCGCGGCGGCCGCGACGGTCGTCTTCGGCATCATCCCGTCGCCGCTCGTCGACTGGGCGTCGAACGCCGGCACGGCGCTCTTCATCGGCCTGTCCTGACGGGCACGCCGGACGGATCTGGCGTGCCTCTTTTCGCGAGTGGTCGGACCGCTCTCGCCTTCACGCGAGGTTGTCGCACAAAGGGTGTCCGCGACAAGCACCCCTACTGATGCTCAGACAAGGACTGGGGCGGCTGGGCAGGCGGTTTGCAGGACGAGCGGGCGGCCGACGAGGCCGACGTTGCCCGGATGGTTAACCCCTGCGGAGATGCGCTCCTATCGGCCCGGTTGGGGTTTATGCGACAGCCTCACGCGGAAGCGGAAGTCAAGACCACGGTTCAGGCCTGGTGAGGAACATGTGTGCACCGCTGCGCTCAGCGACCAAGAAGCGCTTTGGTTGCAAGTGCGTCCGCTTCGGCATTCCATTTTCGCGGAACCCACGAAATCCTGACGTTGGGAAACTCCTGGAACAGGGAGCACGCCTCGGTGTGCAGGGGTCTGATGTGCTCCTTGCCAACCTTCGCGCGGCCGTTTACCTGGTCGACCACGAGCTCCGAGTCAAGAAACACCCGGATGCGTTGGATTCCGTGACTGCGGGCGAGCTTGAGTCCTTCGATGAGAGCCCGATATTCCGCAACGGTGTTGATGGCGGGTCCGATCGGTTTGGAGATCTTTTCAACTAGCTCACCATCGGGGTCCCTGAGGACGACTCCGATCGCACCTTGAGCTGGATTGTCGATGGTCCCCGTGCCGGAACCGTCTGTCTTCAGTAGATAGTTGCGCTTCGACGGCTCCGGATGGTCGCCTTCGTGCGTTTCGGGCACCGGCATGAAGCCAAAGCTTACGGGCCCGACGGCAGGCCGCGTGTCCTTGGGCCCGAGTCGCTTCTGCCTTGCGCGAGCAGGGGAAGCGAGGGCCGCACCGAGCGAGGCGCCTGCCCCCGTCCTTTGCGAGAGCGAGCGTCAGCCCGTCAGCCTGCTGGCAATCGTCACAAAGCGGGAGACTCCTGGAGCGGGACGGGCGGTCGCGGCTCCCAGAGCCGGAAGAGCTCGATCGTGCGTTGCCGCAGCCACGCCTGGTCGAGCGGCGGCAATAGGCGAAGTCCGTCCGACTCGATCGC
>WNFU01011089.1_pt1 | contig 13898 bp, 16 predicted proteins | sample 5400121 | NCBI WGS metagenome assembly WNFU01 (sample SAMN13153360, study PRJNA577476) | soil metagenome | isolation source: 100 cm soil or saprolite under grassland replicate 1 | place: USA:California | collected 2016-06-15
CGGCCCAAAGCCTGTGCATCCGTGTCCGCCGCTCGCGGCCTCGGCGCCGCAGTCGAGGCACGCATGCACCACGCCGACACCGCCCGTGACGACCGGCCCCGTGACCGCTGTCTTGAACATCGGAGTTCTCCTTAACAAACCCTGCACAAACCACCACTTTAGGAAACAGCGCAGCGAGAGTCTTGATCTGGATCAAACCGAATCGATAGAGTCGGGCATTTTTTCCGAGCGTCGGAGTGAAATCCGTCCTCATCCGCCCGGAGGCGGGAGACGACAGGCCTGCGGTCTACCCGCGACCGGCAGCCAGCAGCCCGAGCTCCTCGCCGATCGGCCGCCCGGGGTAATGAAACGCGATCGGCCCGTCGGGCCTCGCGTGCATGAACTGGTAGACGTACGGATCCTTCGAAGCGAGCACCTCGTCAGGCGTGCCCTCGCCCGCCACCACGCCGTCTGCGATGACATAGACATAATCGACCAGCTTCACTGCTTCGCTCACGTCGTAGCTCACCACGATCGAAGTCGAGCCGAGCGCGTCGTTCAACTGCCGGATGAGATTCGCGATCACGTTGATCGAGATCGGATCGAGGCCGCCGAAAGGTTCGTCGTACATCACGAGCATCGGGTCGGCCGCGATCGCGCGCGCGAGCGCGACGCGGCGCGCCATGCCACCGGAGAGCTCGCTCGGCGTGAGCGCGTGCGTACCGCGCAGGCCCACTGCCTGCAGCTTCATCAGAACGATTCTGCGGATGACGCTCTCGGGCAGCTTGGTGTGCTCGCGCATCGGGAACGCGATGTTCTCGAACACCGACATGTCGGTGAAGAGGCCTCCCGCCTGGAACATCATCCCCATCTTGCGGCGCAGCGCGTACAACGCGCGCGTGCCGAGCTCGTGGACCACCTGACCCGCGACCTTGACGGTGCCGCGGTCGGGCCGCGCCTGCCCGCCGATCAATCGAAGCAGCGTCGATTTTCCGGTGCCGCTCGCGCCGAGGATCGCGACCACCTTGCCGCGCGGAATCTTGAGGCTCAGGCCCTTCAGCAGCTTGCGCTCGCCGTAGGCGAACCCCAGGCCCGAGATTTCGACGAAGTTTTCGGCGGCCGAATTCATCCTCGCTATTCTGCCTCGAGAAGCGCGACGGTGCCCAGTCCCCCGTCGGCGCAGATGCTCACCACCGCGCGGCTCCCTTTGGGCATCGCCGCAAGCTCCTTCACCGCCTGGGAGAGTATCCGCGCGCCGGTCGCGCCGAACGGGTGGCCGAGCGCGACCGAGCCGCCGTGGGGATTGAGCCGCTCCCAGGGAAACTTGCCGAGGTCCGCGTCCACCCCGGCGTTCCGGCGCCGGAAGTCCCGGCTTTCGAGCGCGGCGACGTTGCACAGCACCTGCGCGGTGAACGCCTCGTGGATCTCCCACAACGCGATGTCGCCGTAGGCAAGGCCGTTGCGCGCAAGCATGCGCGGAATCGCGTACGCCGGGGCCATGAGCAGGCCTTCGGTGAGGAGGTCCACCGCCGCGATCTCCCAATCGACGAGCCGCGCGCGCGGCAGAGACCCGGGCAGGCGCTTGAGTCCTGCGCCGGTCGCGACCCACAGGCCTGCCGCGCCGTCGGTGAGGGGCGAGGAGTTGCCCGCGGTCAGCGTGCCCTTGCCGCTCGCCCGGTCGAACGCCGGCTGCAGCTTCGCCAGACGCTCGAGGCTCGTGTCGGCGCGGGGGAAGCCGTCGCGCGACATCCCCGCCACCGGGACGATCAGGTCGTCGAAGAATCCGGCCTTCTGTCCCGCGAGCGCCTTCTCGTGGCTTGCGAGCGCGAGCTTGTCCTGCGGATCGCGCGCGATGCTCCAGGCTTTCGCCATCTCCTCGCAGTGCTCGCCCATGCTCTTGCCCGTCGCGCGATTTTTGACCTCGAGAATATGCAGGCGGATATCGCGCGCCCTGAGGTCCTTGAACGACGCAAGGCGCTGGGCGATCGAGCGCGCCTGGGAAAAGCGCCGCAGCCGGTCGGAGAGATTCTGCGAGAGCCCGATCTGCACGCGGCTCATGCTTTCCACCCCGCCGACCAGAGCGAGCTCCCTGCCCCCGTGTCCCAGCATCGAGGCCGCTTCGAGCGCCGCCACCATGCTCGTCGAGCAGGCGAGCACGGTCGAAAACGCCGGAACGGTCCGGTCCAGGCCCGCGTCGACCTGAACTTCGCGCGCGATATTCGAGTAGCCGAGGTTGGGAATCACCGTGCCCCAGACGAGGAGATCGGGCCGGATTCCTTCGCGCATGCTCCCCCGCGCACGCGGGAGGGGAGTTGCGGGTATGGGCTCGAGCCCGGTCATCGCGCGCATCACCGGCACCGAGAGCTCGATGGCGCCGAGCCCGGCGAGCGGCCCGTCCACCCGCGCAAACGGTGTGCGCAAGCCCGCGGCGAGCTGGATGTCGTTGCCGTTCATAGGGGCCTCATTATGTATCGGATCGCGATGCCCGGCCAGGCGTGCCGCGGGAATTTCCCGTCCGACAAGGGCGGTCTATACTGCCAGATTACGGAGGTGAAAAAATGGATCGTCGCAACTGGCTGAGAGGTTTGGCGGCGCTGTCTCTGGCGGGGTTCGGTAGGCCCGGCTGGGGACAAAAGCCCGCGAAAGGAGCGCTGAAAGTGGAAGACCTGCAAAAGAACTGGAAAACCCTGCTCGCGGAAGGAGCCGACGTGGCGGCGAGCGCGGACCCCCTGGAGCTTCCGGACGGCGAATGGAAGAAGCGCCTTTCGCCCGCGGCCTATGACGTGCTGCGCCACGAAGGCACCGAGCGCGCCGGCACGAGTCCACTCGACCGCGAGAAGCGCCCGGGCGTATTCGTCTGCGCGGGTTGCGGCCTGCCCTTATTCACCTCGGCAATGAAGTTCGACAGCGGCACCGGCTGGCCGAGCTTTTTCACCACGATCCCCGGAGTATTCGCGACCACGGTGGACCGCAAGCTCTTCATGGAGCGCACCGAGTACCACTGCGTTCGCTGCGGAGGGCACCACGGCCACATCTTCGACGACGGCCCCGAGCCGACCGGCCTTCGCTACTGCAACAACGGCGTGGCGCTGCGTTTCATACCCAAGGGGCCGGCACGCGCCTGACGGCCCTTGGCCAGGGGAGCGGCCGGCAAAGGGGCGGAATCCAAAATGCGCCGGGCCGCGGATTTCCGCGGCCCGGGCGTCCGAGGGCGACAGGTTTCCTGTCACCCTTCCCTATTTCCTTCTATATCTCGGTCCTCAGCATGCGTTGCGACCTCCAAGCGCTGTAGATCAGCAGAAGCGTAAGGAGCGCCGCGGTGATTCCGAATACCGAGTAGCCCAGGTCCGTCGGGGACAAGGATATGCCGGTCGAAGCGACGGCTTCTCCCGTCTTCTGCAGCTGCACGGCGTACATCCCGGTATAGTGCATGCCGCACACCGCGATCCCCATGACAAGCGCGCTGCCGAAGCGCTGCAAATTGCCGCGCAGATGGAACGCGAGCCACAAAGCCACCGTCGCGGCCACGATTGCGATCACGATGGACGCGGCGAACAGCGTGGTGTCGTAGCTGATCTTGGCCGGCATGATCATCGCCGCCATCCCGGTGTAATGCATCAGCGCGACGCCCAGCCCGGTCAAGACCCCGCCAAGCGGCAGGTTGAACGGCCCGCCGTCGCTGCGTCCCACCACGAACAAACCGACGCCGCATGCGGCAACTCCCACAATCAGCGAGGCAAAGGTAAGGAAAGCGTCGTACGCCACGGGCACGCCGAGGTCGGCCGCGTTCATCGCGATAAAGTGCATCGACCAGATCGCGCCGCCGCCTATCGCAATGGCCGCGCCGGTCACCGAACTGATCACACCCGTCCAGGTTCGCGCCTGCGGGATCGCGATGGCGAGCTGCAGCGCCGTATATGAACCGAATACGGATATCACATACGACAACGCGACCAATAACGGGTCGTAAGTAATGGTGTTCATCTCAATATCCCCCGTCTGGGTAAAAGAAATACGCGTCCGTCAACCGACTGCCACGAGAAAATTATAGACCATAACTGACCGTATAACCGCAGTGCGAGTCTCCTCTTGCCCTGCATGCGACTTTTTGCACGCGAGTGTCGCTTGTCAGGGGACCTGCGTCCAGGAATCCCTGCATGAAGCCTGTCAGGAATTCACAACAATTGACTTGACTGCCGCCGCCCCAGAACGGGCTGTCCGGCAACGTGATGCTGGTGTCGGTTGCATCCAATTTGGAGAGCTTCTCCAATGCGGGGACCAAGGTTCGTCTCATCGCGACGGGCATTTTGAGCGGGCTGCCAAGCGACCATTCCTTCTCGTAGTTGAAGGCGCCTATTTTTTTACCCGCCTGAAACAATTCCTGATCCCGCGTTTCCGGGCTGAAGGATTCGGCGTACGCTCGCACCAGCGGAGCGATGTCGGGAAACCGTTCGGCGATTTCCTTGAGCGCGGGGGTCCCGGACTGGATGCCTTCCACGCTGACCAACCTGAAGTCCGGGTTGAGATCTTTTAATTCCGCGGCCAATTTGGTTTTATCGACCTGAGATACCTCGAGGCTGACCTTTACGAGCTTGGCTCCGGCCCCGGATTCCGCGACCTGCTGAGCCCCGAGACGGTAGCCCTTGCGGACGAGGAAAGTCGATATCCGGGCCAATGAACCCGATTTATCAGCCCCGCTGATCGTGATGGTTACCATAATTGGTGCTTCCCTACCGACGACCAAGCAAGGTCCATGCCGAGTCAGGTCTAAGCAGTTGAGGCATGCGTCGCGAACGGCTGTGTTATCTCGGTAAAATGTGCGCTTTTTCCTGCGATATTCCAACACAAGCTCCGTTGCAGCAGCCGGGAAGCGCCCAGGCGTCGGCGGTTCGGCCGCCCGCCTTGGAAGTCGCCGGGCTCATCCGGACGCACGGCTGAACGCTTGTTACCGGTGATACAGGGCTTACAAGCCGTTACGTGCCCGCGGGTCAACAGGCCGCTCGAGCGGCACGTTTTTCGTGGTCGTAACCTCCAAAGAAAGGAAGCGAACCATGAAGACCAAGATCTCCCGGCTGCTCGTCCTGGGCGGACTTGTCTCCGCCGCATTCGTTGCGAGCGCGCCCGCGATGGCGCACTGCGGCTACGGGCACGCCTACTACGGCTACGCGAGGCCGCACGCCTACTATCACGCGCCGCGCGTCGTCTATTCACCCGTCGTGGTATATCGCCCGGCCCCGGTGTATTACGCTCCCGCGCCGGTCTACTACACCCAGCCTTATCCGGCCTGGGGCGCGATCGGCGGCGCGATCGCCGGCGCAGCGATCGGCAGCACGGTAGGCCGCGGTAACGGCCGAATCGCCTCGATCGCTGCGGGTTCGATGATCGGCGCGGCAGTCGGCAGCCAACTCGATCGCTGAGAAACAACAGCAGCAGCAAAGTCCGCCTTCACGGCGGACTTTTTGTTTTCCGGCCCCGATCGTTCGGGCACCGCCCCGTACAATGGCGCGATGCCCGCCGAACCGCCCTACTCAGGGCTTACGCCCGATACCGTTCTGGACGCGCTCGCGAGCGCGGGCTTGTGCGGCGATGGGCGGCTGCTCGCGCTGAACAGCTACGAGAACCGCGTCTACCAGGTTTGGCTCGAAGCCGCAGCGGAGCCGCAGGCGGCTTCGGTCGTGACCAAGTTCTATCGTCCCGCGCGCTGGACCGACGCGCAGATCCTCGAGGAGCACGCCTTTACCGGGGAGCTCGCCGAGCGCGAGATTCCGGTGGTCGCGCCGCTTGCGATCGAAGGAAGGACATTGCACGAATTCGGCGGCTTCCGCTTCGCCGTCTACCCGCGCCGGGGCGGCCGCACGCCGGAGCTCGAGGACCGCGACACGCTCGAATGGATGGGACGGTTCATCGGGCGCATCCACGCTTTGGGCGCGACCCGTACCTTCGCGGAGCGGCCCGCGCTCGACATCGAGAGCTTCGGCCGCGAGCCGCGCGACTGGCTGCTCGCGCACGATTTCATTCCCGCCGATCTCCTCGACGCCTGGAGGAGCGTTGCCGAGCTCGCGCTCGCGGGCGTCGCGCGCTGCTACGAGCGCGCGGGCGACGTGCGGGTGCTGCGCCTGCACGGCGATTGCCACGCCGGCAACGTGCTCTGGACCGACGATGGACCGCACTTCGTCGATTTCGACGACTGCCGCTCAGGCCCCGCGATCCAGGATCTGTGGATGCTGCTCTCGGGGGACCGTCCGTCGATGACGCGGCAGCTCGCCGACGTGCTCGCCGGCTACGAGGACTTCCACGACTTCGACCCGCGCGAGCTGAATCTGCTGGAGGCGCTGCGCTCGCTGCGCCTCATCCACTACTCGGCCTGGCTCGCGCGGCGCTGGGACGATCCCGCCTTCCCCGCCGCGTTTCCCTGGTTCAACACGCAGCGTTATTGGCAGGACCGGATACTCGAATTGAAGGAACAGGTCGCTTTGATGGACGAACCGCCTCTGGAGCGCGTGCGCACGCGATGACCGAAAAAATCCGCATCCTTCGCCGCCCCGACGGGGCGGAAATCGCCTACGGCCTCGCGCGCGGGAACGCGCCGCGGCCGCTGCTCGCGCTCGCGCACGGCATGGGCAGCAACATGACGCGCTGGTCCGAGTTCTTCGGGCAAACGGCGTTGAGGGCGTCGTGGGACCTCCTGCGCTTCGACATGCGCGGCCACGGCGGCTCGCTGTGGCGCGGCCGGACCGGCATGGAGATATGGTGCGACGACCTCGCCGCGATTCTCGATGCGGAGCGCTACGAGCGCGCCGTCGTCGGCGGAAATTGCCTGGGCGCGAATTTCGCGTTGCACTTCGCCCATCGCTATCCGCAGCGGACGCAGGGCCTGGTGCTGGTCGAGCCGATGCCGCTTGAGGCGCAGGCGGGACTTCTGCGAAGCCTGCGCTGGCTCGCGCCGCTCGTGCGCCTCGCTGCGGCCGGCATCCGCGCGCTGAATGCGCTCGGCCTGCACCGAAGACGCCTCCCCATTCTCGATCTCGAGGAGCTCGATAAGGCCTCGCGCGCCGCGGCGCGGCAAGACCCGCAGGCGATATCGCGGCTGTACGCTTCGCCGCTCTTCGATCTTCGCTACATGCCGAGCGCCCCCTACCTGCAGGATCTGCTGGAACTGTGGCGCCCGGTGCGACTGGATACGATAGTCGCACCCGCGCTCGCGCTTCCCTCGACCGGGGCGCGTTTCACCGACCCGGCTCGGGTCGAGGCGGCGCTCCACGCGATGCCGCGCCTGACGCTGGAGCGCATCGAAGCGCTGCACTGGATTCCGACCGAGCAGCCGCTGCGCATGCGCGAGGCAATCGAGCGCTGGTGCGAGCGCCTGTTGAAGTAAGATGCCGGCGAGGCTGCGTTAAGACGAGTCGGGGGAGAAATGAAATTCGGCGTTTTCGATCACATGGATTCGAGCGGGGAGCCGCTGCGCGAGCTGATCGAGAACCGGCTGCGCCTCGCGGAAGCCTACGACCGGGCCGGCATCCACGCCCTGCACGTCGCCGAGCATCACTCGACGCCGCTCGGGATGTCGCCCTCGCCCTCGGTCTTCCTCGCGCTGGTGGCGCAGCGCACGCGGCGCCTGCGCTTCGGCCCTCTGGTGTATACGCTCCCGCTCTACCACCCCTTGCGCCTCGCCGACGAGATCTGCACGCTCGATCATTTGAGCGGAGGGCGGCTCGAGCTCGGCGTGGGCCGCGGCGTCTCGCCGCTCGAGATCGCGTGCTTCGGCGTCGACCCGCAAAAATCGCAGGCCATGTACCTGGAAGCCTACCAGGTCGTCATGCAGGCGCTCGGCTCGCGTAGCGTCAGCTTCGAAGGCGAGCACTACAGGTTCCGCGATGCACCGGTCATCCTCGAGCCGGTGCAGAAGCCGCATCCGCCGCTCTGGTACGGCGTGTTCAGCCCGCAGAGCGCCGAATGGGCGGTAAGGAACGGGGTCAACGTCGTCACCAATGTTCCTCCCGGCGCGGTGCGCGCGATCACCGATTTCTATCGCGGGGAATGGGTGAAGCTCGGCAACGATCCCGCGCGCATCCCATTGATGGGAATGAACCGGCACATGGTGATCGCCGACTCGGACCGGGAGGCGATGGAAACCGGGAGGCGGGCGTACCGGCGCTGGTTCGAGAACTTCTCCCATCTCTGGCGCAGGCGCAACACGCCCCTGCCGAAGAACATTTCCTACAGCGAGGACTTCGACGGCGTCGTCGCGAACGGGCAGGCGATCGCCGGCTCCCCGCGCACAGTGCGGGACGCGATCGCACGGCAGGCGGCGGAAGCCGGGGTCAATTATGTCCTGATGCGCTTTGCGTTCGGGGACATGTCGCTCGAGGAATCGCTGCGCTCGGTGGATCTATTCGCGAGGCACGTGATGCCCGAGTTCGCCGCCGCGGTCGCGCCGGCGGCCTGAGCGCTCCGGTCCGTCTGTGTCCTCTTCGTCTTTCCCCACGTCTCCGCGCCGGCGCGACGCTGCCGTCACCGTCACGCTGGTCGTTTTCTGCCAGGGCTTCAACATGCTGTCGCTGGGCGGCATCGCGCTTTTTCTGCCGCTCATCCGCGAAGACCTGAGCATGAGCTTTGCGCAAGCCGGAATGCTTTCGGCCGCCGCGACTTTCACCTACGCGCTCGGCCAGATCCCGGGCGGCTATCTCGCCGACCGCTTCGGGCCGAAGCGCATTTTCTTCATCGGCATCCTCGGCTCGACCTTGCTCTCGCTCAACTTCGGAATGATCCAGTCCTACCCGGCCGCGCTCGCGAACCAGGTGGTCTCGGGCGCATTCCGCGCGATGATTTTCGCGCCGGGCCTGACGCTCGTCGCCTCCTGGTTCCCTCCGGATCGCAAGGCGACCGCGATGGGCGTGTACGTGATCGGCGGCGTGTCGGGGAACATCCTGCTCTCGCTGATCGGGCCGTTCCTCGTGGGCCATTACGGCTGGCGCCCGCCGTTCATGGCTTTTGCGGCGCTCGGCGTGTGCGCTGCGTTCGTTTATTTCGCCCTCGGCAAGGAAAGGCCGGCCACCGGGCCGAAACATCCCGTCGGTATGCTCGATGCGTTCCAGCTCTTCCGCTATCCGATCATGTGGGTCTGCGCCGGCATCCAGTTCATCCGCTTCGGCGTCACCACCTCGTTCAATTTCTGGCTGCCTTCGCTCCTGGTGAGCGACCGCGGGCTGTCGCTGCAGGCCGCGGGATTCATCACGGCGATGGGCTTCGCGTTGACCGGGCCCTCGAACGCGCTCGGCGGCTATACCTCGGACCGCCTGAGGAACCCGCCGCTCGTGATCGGCGCATCGCTCGCCGTGCTCGCCTGCACCTCGGCGCTGCTCGTCTACGTGGACTCCATCCCGGCGCTCGTGCTCGTGGTCGCGGTCAACTCGATCTTCGTTCAGTTCTATTTCGGGCCGCTCTTCCACGTGCCGGTCGAGGTGCTCGGGCAGCGCGTCGCCGGCATGTCCGCCGGCTTCGGCAACATGTTCGCGAACCTCGGCTCGCTCACTTTCGCCTACGCGCTCGGCGTCGTGAAGGACACCGCCGGCGTCTTCAAATGGGGTTTTATCGCGACGAGCGCGTTTTGCGTCGTCGGCGTCGTGCTGGCGGCAGTGCTCGCGCGCATGAGGACGAAAGCATTGGCAGGGCGCGCGTAAGCCCACTGCGAACGGCTCCCAGATCAATTCACGGCCGTCCGAAAAGACCGACGAGCCCCGCCGCACCCTTGGTGTGGCCCAGCAGCCTCGCGAACAGCTCGTCGCGCGTGAGGCCCGGCGCGCGAGCGGGGCCCTCAGATCGCGTCGGTCTTTTTCGCCTGCAGGTGCAGATTGTCCGTGGTCTCCGCCTTCTTGCGCTCGGTGATGTCCCGCCCGCTGATGAACATTTCCTGGCCGGTCAACGAAGGACTGGACATCCACGCGAAGCACTTGTAGCTCCCGTCCTGGCAGTGCAGGGAGAATTCGATCGGCCTGTCGCTGACCCCTGCGATGCGTTTGTCGATGAGCATCCTCGCCAGGACGTGCTCGTCCTTGTCGACGAGCTGCAGGAGCGGCTTTTCGAGCAGCACTCCGCTCGGGTAGCCGAGCGACCTCTCCCACGTGCGGTTGAGGACGTGCATGCTGAAGTCGAAACCGATGATGGCAAGAAGGAACTCCGAATCGTCGGCGGCCACGCTGTAATGCGAGAAATTCGTTTCAGGCATCTTGTTATCGGAAAATCTTAGGATCCGCCAAGAAGCATGGCTCACCTACCTTTCAAAATCCATAGTCGGGAATACCCTAACAGGGAATTCCTCACAAGAGCGAGCCGGAGCGCCGCTCAGGGGTCCGCTGAAGCCGCCGCCCGGCGCTCGACCTCGAAGCCCGCCGCGATCCAGGCGTCCAGCCCGCCGTGCAGCGGGCGCACCCGGGTGTAGCCGAGCCCGATCAATTTTCTTGCGACCGTCGCCGCCGAAGCTTCGTTGGGGCAGGTGCAGTAGAAAACGATGTCGCGATCGGAGGGCAACTCGTCGAGCCGCTGGCCGACTTCGGCGATGTCCATCGTCAGCGCGCCGGGAATGAAGCGCCGGTCGAGATCGCGCGCGCCGGGCGCGCGCACATCCACGACCACCGGGCGCTTGCCGCCTTTCATCAGGGAGCGCAATTCACCGACGCCGATCCGCGCGATGCGCAGCATCTTGTAGAAGCGCCGCCGCTCCCACCACTTGAGGGCGATGTAGCCGCCGAGCAGCGCGCCGATGATTTCGACCGCCAGCGCGCCGAGATCTTCAAGGCGCAGGATGAGCTCGTTGATCCGGGCATGAAACGCCATCCCCGCGGCTATCGCCATCCCGGCCCAGATCACGACGCCCAGGCTGTTCAGCAGCAGAAACGAAGGCCAGCCGAGCCGCATTGCGCCCGCGAGCGGCGGCGCGATGGTCGACAGGCCCGGGATGAACTTCGACAGCACGAGCGTCAGTCTCCCCCAGCGCTCAAAGCGAACCTCCGTCTGCCGCACGCAGAAATCGGGCGAGAGCGACACGCGGCACAGCAGCTTCATCACGCGGCGGCCGTAGCGCCGGCCGGCGACGTACCAGAGCGCGTCGCCGACGCTGCACGCAACGAACGCGACGCCGAATATCGCCCAGGCAGAAAGCTTCCCTTCCGCCGCCAGCGCGCCGGCGACGATCAGCGTCGGGGCCGCGGGAATCGGCAGGCCAATCTGCTCCAGCAGCACGTTCGCGAAAACGAACGCCAGCCCGTATTGCGCGATCAGGCGATTCATATGTTCCCGCTCACTCGCCCGTAAAGCGCCGGATCATGCGCCCGGGACTCTAGCGGGCCGGCCGGCCGAAGCTCCTGCAGTACTCCGCCGGCCCCTGCCAGTTCTGCTCGTCGACACGCCCGGCCTTGAAGATCAGCGAGCGCTCGCAGCGCACCGGCTCGCCGCCGCCGGAACCGAACATGATGCCGGTGCCGATGCCTACGCCGCCGCCGCGCCCGCCGCCGATCCCGAAGCCGACCGACGAGCTTCCCCGGGAGCCTACGCTGTCGGACACCCACGTATACACGTCGCGGCCGTCGGTGAGCTTCGCGCTGCGGGCGGGCGTCCCCCAGCGCAGCACGACCTCGTCGTACGCGGCGCCGTCCCAGCTGTCCCTCGCTTCGGTGAGCTCGCCGCCCGGGGCGGCACAGCCGGCAAGCAGAACGACCATCAGCGTTGCGGGTCTCATAGAGTCCTCCAGGGAAACGAAAACGCCCCGAAGATTTCTCCCGGGGCGTCGTGCTGCTGTAAGGCACGCCGGCCTAACGGCTGGCGGAAATCCCAAGTCTGCGGATTGATCCGCTGTGCGAGCTCGGTAGTCCGGTCCTGCCTTGTTGGTCTCTCACGGGATCACCTCCTTTCGAAGTTGTGGAATCGAAAGTCTAGCACGCTCGCTTGCGCCGGCAACCCGGGCTAGGTCTCGACGACGGGCACGGACGGGGCGCGCGGGACGAGGAGCCACAGGGCGATGTAGAGGACGATCCCGAGACCGCACGCGAGGGCGAGCAGGATGAACGCGACCCGGAAGAGCACGGGATCGATCTCGAACCGTTCTCCGAGACCGCCGCACACGCCCCCGATCTTGCGGTCGGAATTCGAAAGATGCAGCCGCTTCAATGGGCGGGGCTCGCCCTGCGCGCCCGTCTTCTCGGGGACCATGATCCACAGGATCAGATAGGCGAGCGCCCCGAGCCCGCCGAAAAGGAGCGACGCCAGAAAGAACAGGCGGAAGAAGACCGGATCGAGATCGAAATAGTCGCCGAGTCCGGCGCAGACGCCGGCGATCTTCCTGTCTTCGACGAACCTATAGAGTTTCTTCATGTCACCCCGGGCAATCTTCCCGGCAAACGAATAGAGTGTCAATCTAGCGGCTTGACCTGGATCAAACCGGAAAGACGACGAAGCAATCAACACGTGAGGCCCACATGGCGAAATTACGCGCGAGCAAGGGAATCGGGAAGCATCGGGTCGTATCGCACAAGGCCTGGATAGGGGCGCGCAGGAAATTCCTCGCGAAGGAGAAGAAGTTTACCCGGCTTCGCGACGAGCTCGCCCGGCAGCGGCGCGCCCTGCCCTGGGAAAAGGTCGACAAGCAATACGTCTTCGACGGGCCGAAGGGCCGGGAGACCTTGCCTGAGCTTTTCGACGGCAGGAGCCAGCTCGTCGTCTATCACTTCATGTTCGCGCCCGACTGGGACGAGGGCTGCAAGCACTGCTCCTTCTGGGCGGACAATTTCAACGGCCTCGGCATCCACCTCAATCACCGCGACGTGAGCCTCGTAGCGATCTCCCGCGCGCCGCTCGAAAAGCTCGAAGCCTTCAAGAGGCGCATGGGCTGGAGCTTCAAGTGGGTCTCCTCCGGCGGGAACGATTTCAACTACGACTACCAGGCGTCGTTCACTCCGCAAGAAATCGAAAGCGCGGCGGCGTTCTACAACTATGCCAAATTCGACGCCGGAGTGAGCGACCGCGAGGGCGTGAGCGTGTTCTGCAAGGACGCGAGCGGCGCCGTTTTCCACACGTACTCGAGCTACGCGCGGGGAATCGACATGCTGAACACCGCCTACCACTACCTCGACCTGGTTCCCAAGGGGCGGGACGAGGACGGCCTGGAATTCACGCAGACCTGGGTCCGGCATCACGACAGATACGAGGAGTGAGCGTGGCACGCTCGCCGTGGGCGCTCACCTCGGCCTTGACGCATCTTCCATTGCCATTGACTCAAGCGCCAGCGACTTCCCGAACCCCAAGTCTCGGTCACCACGCTTCCGCCGCGGGGTGTTTTGACGTATCGTTGATGCCCCCAACAAACCGATAGGGAGAGACCCGATGACACGAATTTCAGCGAGACTGCAAGCTGTCGCGTTCGCTTTTGCAGCCGGCGCGGTCGCGACGGGAGCTCAAGGCCAGGGCCTGGTCACCACGCACAAGTTGTCGGCGGCGCTTGCGAACCAGCTCGTCGGCGATTCGGTCGCGGCCTGCGCGCAGAAGGGTTACCAGGTGGTCGCGGTGGTCGTCGATCTCGACGGCGTCCGCCAGGCCGTACTGCGCGGCGACGGCGCGCCGATCCACTCGATGGACAACGCCTATTACAAGGCCTACTCGGCAGCCTCGCTTACTCTGGGGCGCAAGGAAGAGAGCACCCGAGCGGTCGCCGAGCGGATGGCGAAGAACCCGCCGAGCACGGTGCCGCAGACGCCCCTGCCCAACGTCACCTACGCGGTCGGCGGAGTGACGATCATGGCGGGCGGAGCGGCGATCGGCGCGATCGGAGTAAGCGGCGCTCCCGGCGGCCAGTTCGACGAGGAGTGCGCCCGCGGGGCCCTCGCCAAGATCAAGGATCGGATGAAATAAACGCGCGTTTGCCTGTGAGC
>WNFU01017489.1_pt1 | contig 13894 bp, 10 predicted proteins | sample 5400121 | NCBI WGS metagenome assembly WNFU01 (sample SAMN13153360, study PRJNA577476) | soil metagenome | isolation source: 100 cm soil or saprolite under grassland replicate 1 | place: USA:California | collected 2016-06-15
CAACGCCGATCTGGTGTGGTCGAGTCTCAGCAATGATGCGCAAAACCGACTCCAGACGCAGGGTGGCTCACTGGAGGGCCTGCAGCAGCAGATGGAGGCTGCCCGGCAGCAGGGGATTCATCTCGACGAAGTCTCGTACATGGGCGGCAAGACGCTCCCCGACGGTACGAGCATGCAGTTTTACCTGGTGGGTGTCCGCCAACAATCCGATCGGATGTTGACTACCAGCCGTATATGTTCACTCTCGACCGGGACGGCAAGATCGCGAAGGTCCAGGAACTGGACGGCAGGGAGTAGCGGATGAACTCTGAGGGCAACAACCTCAGTCAGAAGCGGGCGCAGCGGGCGCTCGGCGCGTTGTTGAAGATGTTCGGCACAGTCGCTAAGGCACTCGGCGCGTTGTTGAAGATGTTCGGCGGAGTCGCTAAGGCAGTGGAGATCGTCAAGGGTGCGAAGTTCGTGGCCCTCTACGCATGCATTGCCATCACGGCGCTCACGATGCCTGGCCACGAGCCCGAACCGGCCCGCACCCATGTGGCGCCCGCGCCAGTGATCGTGATCGTCAGGCTGGTCACAAGCGGAAACCAGCCCACGGACATGCGGGCCGTCGTAGTCCAGGTGCAGGCACGCGAATAGTTTATGATTCGATCACCTGTTCCGCGGCCCGTATTAGTTGTAGGGCGCCCCACCAAACGGTACCCTCTGGCCGGCTCACCACCGCGCGCTCGCGGAGCATGCTGCGGAGCGCTGAACCAAAATCTTGTTAGGGTTGGCATACGAGTACCACACCGTGGGGGGCTTCCGACGGAATCTCGTCCGTCTCATCCGCTACTTCGTCCTTCGACCAGTGGCTCTCTTCGGCTGGCTCGCTGGCCTGCTCGCGATCATCGCGCTCATCCTGCTGTTTCCCTTCTTCGCGCCGTCTGTCCCAGGCCTCAATCAGCTCCGCGGGAACCCGCCGCCAACGTCAACCGAGGACTACCTGCGCGGCAACCGCGACTACAACGCCGATCTGGTGTGGTCGAGTCTCAGCAATGATGCGCAAAACCGACTCCAGACGCAGGGTGGCTCACTGGAGGGCCTGCAGCAGCAGATGGAGGCTGCCCGGCAGCAGGGGATTCATCTCGACGAAGTCTCGTACGCCATACATGTTCACTCTTGACCGGGACGGCAAGATTGCTAAGGTGCAGTAATTGGCGATAAGGAGTCGCGGATGAGCTCTAAACCTGAACCCCTCAGTCCGGATCTGGGGATCGACACGCACGACGAGCTCGACCGCAAGATCGACCGCGCGCTCGGACGTGCGGGCATGCTGGTGCGCACGCTGTTCATCCTCGGCGTGCTCGTCTTCCTCGGCCTGTTCATCGTCATCCCACGTTGGGAAGAGGTCGGCCCATTCATCACCACGGGTCTGTACCTGGTCTTCCAGCTCTTCTACGTCGCCTTCCTGATGATCTTCCAGTTCATCGTGCTGTTCTGGTTCATCGGGCGACCGCGCATCTACTGGCTGATGCCAGGTGAAACGGGCGTCGGCTTCAAGGACTACAAGGGCAATCCTGAGGTCCTCGAATCGGCGCAGCAGGTGGTGACGCTGCTCAAGGGTGTTAAGCGCTTCAAGCAGATGGGCGGCCAGCCCATCCGCGGTCTGCTGCTCGAGGGCCCGCCAGGTACTGGCAAGAGCTACCTCGGCCAGGCGATCGCCACCGAGGCGCAGCTGCCGTTCGGCTACATGTCAGCGCCGAGCATCCAGGGCATGTTCTGGGGCATGGATACCCTGCGCGTGCTCAGCCTCTACAACAAGGCGCGCAAGCTCGCGCGCAAGCACGGCGCGTGCATCCTGTTCATCGACGAGATCGACGCCATCGGCAAGTCGCGCTCGGGTGTGGGTAACGCCGGCGGCTTTGGCGGCATGATGATGGGTGGTGGTGGCGGCGCCCTGAACGAGCTGCTCAACCAGATGGACCCGCTACCGAAGGACGGCTTCAAAGACAAGATCCTGCGCATGTTCGGCCTGCGTAAGGGCAAGGCCGACCAGCCGCCGGTGCTGACCATTGCCGCCACCAACCTGGTCTCAGTGCTCGACCAGGCGCTGCTGCGGCCAGGTCGCTTCGACCGGCAGCTACGGATCGGTGCCCCGTCGTACGACGGTCGGCGCGAGATCTTCGACTACTACCTGGGTAAGGTCAAGCACGTCGATCTGCCGATCGACCAGATGGTGGCCGAGACGGTCAACTACACGCCGGCGCAGATCAAGCACATCGTCAACGAGGCGGTCGTGCACGCGGTCTGGAATGGTCGCGACGCGATCGACTACGCAGATTTTCGCTGGGCGTTGGAGACCTACGAGTGGGGCATGCGCGTGCCCGTAATGGGTATGACCTACGCGGACAAGCGGCGCCTGGCATACCACGAGGCGGGCCACGCCGTGGCCATGGTCAAGCTGTACAAGCGCTACCGTGTCGCTCGCGCCACGATCGAAGCGCGCCACGATATTGGCGCCGCTGCCCTGGTCTCACCCAAGCCGATTGAAGAGATCCACACGCTGACCAAGGAAGAGCTGCTGGCCTCGATGCAGGTGTCGCTGGCAAGCCGTGCAGCCGAGCAGATCTTCCTCGGGCCAGGTGAGGAGATGGCCGGCGCATCGGGCGATCTCGCCCACGCGACCAGCATCGCCGAGCAGATGGTCAAGCTGTACGGCATGAACGGCTCGCTGATGTCGGTTGGCGGACAGATCGGCGGCGGCCCGTTCGGCATGATGGGCGGCGGTGGTGGCGGTGGCCGCGAAGTCGACCGCCTGCTCGATCAGAATTTTAAGAGAGTCAAGATGCTGCTCGATGAGAATCGCCCTTCCGTGATCGCGGTTGCCGAGGCGCTGATCGAAAAGCATGCGCTGATGGGCGACGAGGTGTACGAGCTATGCGCCAAGGCCGAGCAGCGCACCAATGGCCACTCCAACGGCGTCCATGTCCCGCCGCCCGATGCGCCCGCGTTCGAGATCGCCGCGGGCGGCCAGCAGCGGAAGGACCCGCCGAACTGAAGCGCAGCCTAACTGAGGGCGCAGCCTCATCCTGAGGCGAGCCTGCGAGCCGAAGGATCTCGTCTGCTGACGTAGATCCTTCGCTGCGCTCAGGATGAAGCTTGCTGCGCTCAGGATGAAGCTTGCTGCGCTCAGGATGAAGTTTGCTGCGCTCAGGATGAAGTTTTCGTCTGGCGCGCGTGGGTCAACAGCTCGCGCGCGCTGGCGCGGGCGGCTTCGGAGACCGTGCCGGCGAGCATCGCGGCCAACTCCTCGATGCGTGCGGCCTTGTCGAGCGCCGTGATGCGCGTGGCGCCGTCCGCCTTCGCAACCACCAGGTGATGGTCGGCGAAGGCCGCCACCTGGGCCATGTGCGTCACACACAGCACCTGCGCACCACTGGCCGCGATCTGCCACAGCTTTGCGCCTACGACCGGCGCTGTGCGGGCGCCGACGCCCATGTCGATCTCGTCGAAGATCAGCGTGGGGCGGGTCTCGGCCCGCGCGAGAGTCGTTTTGAGCGCGAGCGCGATGCGCGCCAGCTCACCGCCCGAGGCCACCCTGGACATCGGCCTGGGCTCATCTTCGGCATTGGCCGCCAGGCGGAATTCCACATCGTCGCGCGGCACGCCTTCGGGGTCGTCCGAGACCTCGACCAAGACGCAGAACCGCGCTCCGCCGAGTCGCAGGTCCTCGAGCTCATGCTCGACCAGACGCGCCACGTCAGCCGCGGCGGCTTGCCGCTTCGCCGAGAGGTGTTCGGCCACACCTCGCGCTTGCCCGAGCAGCTGGGCGCACCGCGCTTCGAGCTCGGAGGCACGCTCGGCGCGGTGCTCGAGCTCGTCCAGCCGCCGTCGCGCATCCTCAGCGTAGGCCAGGATGTCTGAAACGGTGTCGCCGTATTTGCGCTTCAGATCGGCGATACGAAACAGCCGCTCGGCGGTACGCTCCAGGGCGGCGGGGTCGGCCTCGAGGCTTTCCAGGTAGTCGCGCAGCGTACGCGCGGATTCCTCCGCTTGAGCCAGGGCGCCGTTGAGCACCTCGGCTTCGCTGCCCAGGAGCGGGTCGAACCGAGCGCCATCACCGCACGCGCCCACGGCTTGGCCGAGCAGGTCGATGGCGCCGGGCAGATCACCGGCCTCGGCTTGCTGGCCGCTCAGGGCCACGTACGCGGCCTCGGCCGACTCGCGGAGGCGTTCAACGTGCTCCAGACGGCCTTGCAGCGCCAGCAGCTGCTCTTCTTCGTCGGGCCGCAGCTCAGCACGTTCGATCTCCGACAGCTCGTGTTGCAGGACATCCTGCAGGCGAGCGGCTTCACGATCTTCGGCAAGGAGTCGCCGCTGAGCCTCGCGGGTGGTCCGCAGGTACTTCGAGAGCGCCACGAGCTGCGCTCGTTCGGCCATGAGACCGGCGAAGCGATCCAGGTACTCGAGCTGCTCGCGCGGTCGCAGCAACGCCATGTGCTGCGACTGGCCGTGGACGTCCACCAGCCGCTCGCCGAGCTCTTGTAGCACCGCCAACGGGACGCTTCGGCCATTGACGCGGGCGCTGCCCCGCCCGCCGCTGCCGGCGATTTCGCGGCTCACGATCAGGGCGCCGTCCTCGGGCTCGAGGCCGTACTCATCTAGCATTGGCTTCAGGTCGCCGTCGCCGTCGACCGCGAAGACGCCTTCGATCAGCGCCCGGTCCGCGCCGCTGCGCACCACTTCAGGGCCGAGGCGGTCGCCTAGCAGCGCGCCGACGGCGTCGATGATGATCGACTTGCCGGCGCCGGTCTCGCCGGTGAGCACGTTCAGTCCGGGCTGCCAGTCGACCTGTAGCTGGTCGATGATGGCGAAATTACGGATGGTCAGCTGGTGCAGCACCAGCGCTGATTATCGCCGGCTATGCCAGAGGCTGAGGAATTCGACATTGCCTGCCGGCCCCGTGATCGGCGATTGGAGCGTGTCCTCGAGCTGCCACGGCTGGCTTGCGGACCACTCCTGGAGCTGCCGCAGGACCTCCAGGCGGACGGCGTTGCTGCGCACGACGCCGCCTTTGCCGACTTGAGCGCGGCCGGCCTCGAACTGCGGCTTGACCAGCGCGATAACCGGCGCATCGTGCTTCAGCAGCGCGAACACTGGCGGGAGCACCAGGCGCAGCGAAATGAAGGACACGTCGACCACGGCCAGATCGGGCGGTTCGGCCAGCTCCGCCAGGTATCGAGCGTTGGTGCGCTCCATCACCACCACCCGCGGGTCGTTCCTGAGTTTGTAGTGCAGCTGCCCGTAACCCACATCCACCGCGTAGACGCGCTGCGCGCCACGCTGCAAGAGCAGGTCGGTGAAGCCGCCGGTGGAGGCGCCTATATCGACGGCTATCTTGCCGCTTGGATCGATGTCCCACATGTCAAGCGCTGCCTGGAGCTTCAGCGCGCCACGGCTGACATACGCCGGACCCGTATCGCGCACCGCGACGTTGGCGTCCGCTCCGACCGCCTGGGCAGGCCGAGTCGCGCTCTGCGCGTCGACCGTCACCTTCCCACTCAGGATCAGCGCCTGCGCCAGCTCACGAGTCTCCGCCAGGCCGCGCTGAACCAGCAGGAGGTCGAGCCGCGTGCGGCTCACGCCTTATGCGACGTATTCGTCGAGATATTCGCGCAGTTTATGCTTCAGCTTCGGCTGGCGCAGTTTGCTCAGCGCGGCCGACTCGATCTGCCGTACGCGTTCGCTCGTGACGCCGAGCTGGTCGGCGATCTCGCCCAGCGTGTGCTCGCGACCGCCGCTCAGGCCGTAGCGCAGCTTCAAGACCTGCCGTTCGCGCGGCGATAGCACCTGCATGGCGTCTTCCATGTGCCGCTTGAGCATGCCCTGGGCGGCCATCTCGTGCGGAGTGCGCACGCTCCGATCGGCGATCAGATCGCCCAGCGTGCCCGCCGAATCCTCGTTGCCGAGCGGGGTCTCGAGCGACACCGGCTGGCGTGACGACTGCATGATGTCCTGCACGCGCTCATTGCTCAGCTCGAGTCGATCGGCGATCTCTTGCACGCGCGGTTCGCGGCCAAGCTCCTGCTGCAGGTCGCGCGCGGCCTTGAACACGTCTCCGATCGCCGAGACCATGTGCGTTGGCACACGGATCGAGCGCGCCTGCTCCGACAGCGCGCGCGTCATGCCCTGGCGAATCCACCAGTAGGCGTACGTGCTGAAGCGGTATCCCTTGGTCCAGTCGTACTTCTCGACGGCGCGGGCCAGGCCGATATTGCCCTCCTGGATCAGATCGAGCATCGGCAGGCCGCGGTTCAGGTACTTGCGGGCAACGCTGACCACCAGCCGCAAGTTGGCTTCGGTCAACCGACCGCGAGCGTGCTCACCTTGGGCGACGACGTCTTCGAGTTCTTCTCGATGATCGTGCAGCAGCAGCGTCCCATCGTGCAGCTGGCGGCGCGAATCCTCGCCCGCTTCGATCTTCTGCGCCAGCTCGATCTCTTCTTCGGCGGTGAGCAGCTCGACACCCGAGATGTCGCGGAAGTAAATGGCCGCGTTGGTCGGTGGAGCCTCTTCGGCGCCAGCGGTCGGTGTCCGTTTGATAACCGGTGGCGCTTCGGGCTGGGGACCGCCTACCTCGTCGGTAGCGGACTGGTGGGTTTCTGACCAGGCGCCTTGATTCGCCGTCGCGGCTTCGTCGATGCCGGCCTCGCCCTCTAACCCGGCGTCCTCGAGCAGCCTGCGTAGCTCGTCAGCGTCGATACTCAATACCCTGTAACTCCCACCGCTTTAGCCTTGCACAACGCGTGCCCACTCGTCAGGGGCCCGGCTGGGGGGATTCGGGTAGCCGAAAGTACCGGGCACAGGGCTTCATCCTCAAAGGGGCTTCATCCTCAATAGGGGCTTCATCCTCAAAAGGGGCTTCATCCTGAGGCGAGCTTGCGAGCCGAAGGATCTACGGATGCGACGGTAGATCCTTCGCTGCGCTCAGGATGAAGCGAACGCTGCGCACAGGATGAAGCGAACGCTGCGCTCAGGATGAAGCGAACGCTGCGCTCAGGATGAGGCGATTATCAGCGGCGCTTTCATTCGGCAGGCCACTGCCGAGGCCCCCCAGACTGGGCATCTTCATGCCGCCGGGCATGCCTGGCAAGCCGCCGCCGCGGCCGAGCTGCTTCATCAACGTCTGCATCTGGCGGAACTGGTTCAATAGCTGGTTGATCTCGGCTGCTGAGGTGCCCGAGCCGCCGGCGATGCGCCGCTTGCGTGAGCCGCCAATGATGTCGGGCCGCCGCCGCTCGTCGGGCGTCATCGACTGGATGATGGCCTCGATCCGCTTGAACTGCTGCTCGTCGAGGTTCTGGCCCGCGGACCGGGCCTCCTTCATAGCGCGGCCGACACCCGGGATCATCTCGACCAGGCCCATCAGGCCGCCGCCACCGGCCATCTTCCGCAACTGGACCATCTGATCCAGAAAGTCCTGCAGGTCGAACTCGCCCTGGACAACTTTCGACTGCATCTTGACCGCCTGCTCCTGATCCACGTGCTCCTGGGCACGTTCGATCAGGCTGAGCACATCGCCCATGCCCAGGATGCGCTGCGCCAGACGGTCGGGATGGAACGGCTCCAGAGCATCGAGCTTCTCGCCGGTGCCGATGTACTTGATCGGCACGCCGGTTACCTCGCGCAGCGACAGCGCGGCGCCACCTCGGGCATCGCCGTCCAACTTGGTCAGCACTACGCCGCTCAGCTCGACGTGGTCCCGGAATCCCTCGGCAACACGCACCGCTTCCTGCCCAGTCATGGCGTCGGCGACGAGCAGCGTTTCGTGCGGTGCTACTCGAGCAGTGATCGCCGAGAGCTCGCGCATGAGCTCCTCGTTGATTTGCAGTCGGCCTGCCGTATCGATGATCACCACTCCCAGGCCGTTCTGCTCGGCGTGGCGTACCGCCGCCTGGGCGAGCTCGGGCGGCTTCTTGGCCGGATCGTGGAAGACCGGCACCTCCGTCTGTGTCCCGAGCGTCTGCAGCTGCGTGACCGCCGCTGGTCGATAGGGGTCGGCGGCGACGAGCAGCGGCTTGTGGCCCATCTTGCGCACCTGCAGCGCCAGCTTGGCCGCGGTGGTGGTCTTGCCCGAGCCCTGCAAGCCGACCAGCATGACCACGGTCGGCGGCTTCGGCGCGATCGTCAGCCGCGGCGGTGTGGTGCCCAGCAACTCCACCAGCTGGTCGTGAACGATCTTGATGACCGTCTGCGCCGGCGTGAGGCTGTGCACGACATCCTGCCCAACCGCCTTCTCCTTGATCGCCGCGACAAACTGGCGGACGACCTTGAGCGAGACGTCCGCTTCGAGCAGCGCCACGCGCACTTCGCGGAGGGCCAGATCGACGTCTTCCTCGCCTAGCCGGCCCTTGCGGCCGAGCCGATCGAAGACCGCTTGCAGCTTTTCGGACAGCGATTCGAACATGGTGTTTGGCTAGGGTTTGTCCTGCATTAGACCGCTACACCCCACCGCTCCGCGGAATGCTCGCGCAGCGCACCCTCGTGTTTGTTGGCTGCAGCAGCGATCCGCCCTCGGCGGGCAAGCCGGCGATGCGGGGTCACGACGTTCCGAGTGTCAGCTTGTAGAGCTTAGAGTCTAAAGGCTGACATCCCAATCAGGAGGACCTATCCCAGTGGCTGAGCACGCCAACGTCATTCGCGTCGCCCACTTTCCGGTCGCGGGCGGCCAGCGGCAGCAACTGGTGTCGATGCTGGAGCGGTTCGCGGACCGCATCCGCGCCATGGATGGCTGCTTCGGCATCCAGATCTGCAGTGTGCGCGAGTCCGCCAACGAGATCGCGGTGGTCTCGCGGTGGGCGAGCCAGTCTGCGCTCGACGCCTTCACCTCGAGCGGGATCCTGGACGATCCCGAGGTGCCCAAACTGCTCGCCGGCGCGGCCCGGGCGGAGCACTTCGAGCCAGTCTGAGTGACGCCCCGCTAGGCGGCTTTGAAGAGCGCGCGAACAAAAGCGTTCGCGTTGAATTCTGAGAGGTCGCCCAGCCGCTCGCCGGTGCCGACGAAGAGCACGGGCACCTCGAGGTCGTCGACGATCGCGAAGACCACGCCGCCTTTGGCGGTGCCGTCGAGCTTCGCCAGGACCAGACCATCGAGCCCGGTCGCCTCCTTGAAAGCGCGACCCTGCACGATGGCGTTCTGACCGGTGGACGCGTCCAGCACCAGCAGCGTGCGCACGTGTGACACGCCCTGCCGCTCGAGCACGCGGCGGATCTTCTTCAGCTCCTCCATCAAGTTGACCTTGGTGTGCAGCCGGCCCGCGGTGTCCACGATCAGGAGGTCGGTGTTTTTGCCGCGCGCCGAGGACACCGCATCGAACACGACCGACCCTGGGTCTGAGCCAGGGTTCTGCGCCACCACCGGTACGCCAACGCGCTCGCCCCACAGCTTGAGCTGGTCGATCGCCGCGGCGCGGAACGTATCGGCCGCGGCCAGCATCACCCGTTGGCCCTGGCCTTTGAAGTAGTCGGCCAGCTTGGCGATGCTGGTCGTCTTGCCCACGCCGTTCACACCTACCACGAGCAGCACGCCCAGCTCGCCAGGCGGCGCCAACAGCTCCTGAGGATCGCGCGGCGCGACCTCCTCGAGGCTCAGTACCAGCTCGTCCTGCAGCACCCTGTACAGGTCCTTGCTGGTCATGGCGTTGCCCAGCTCGACCTCGTTGTTCAGGATCTCGAGCAGCTGATCGGTGGTCTTGACGCCGACGTCGGCTTCCAAGAGCAAATCCTCGAGCTCGGTCCACAGGTCATCGTCGATGGGACGCGGCTGCTCGAAGACGCTGGCCAGGCGTGCGAACACACCTTCGCGCGACTTCTCGGCACCTTTGTCGAGCTTGAACCAGCGACTCAGGATCATGCCAATGACGCCACCGCCTGCGGTCGAATCGAGAAGATCTTCGAGATTCCGTCGGCGTCCATGCTCACACCGTACAGGGCGTCGGCGCGGTCCATGGTCGCCCGGTTGTGGGTGACGACGACAAATTGTATGCCTCGGGCGAAGTCGGCCAGCAGATTGGCGAAGCGCTGGACGTTGGCTTCGTCGAGCGCGGCGTCCACCTCGTCGAGAACGCAAAACGGCGTCGGGTTCACACGCAGCAGCCCGAAGAGCAGCGCCACGATCGTGAGCGCACGCTCACCGCCGCTCAGCGACAGTAGACCTTGCAGTTTCTTGCCCGGCGGTCGCGCGACGATGTCCACGCCCGTGCGGAGCAGGTCATCCGGCTCGGTCAACACCAGCCGCGCCTCGCCGCCGCCGAACAATTGGGTGAAGCACTCCTGGAAGGCCTGCTGTGTGGCCTCGAACACCGCCGAGAAGCGCTCGCGCATGTGGGCTTCGAGCTCGGTCGCGGCGTGCTGCAGCTCAGCCATCGCCGCTTGAAGATCGCCGGACTGATTGGCGAGGAAGTCGTGGCGCTCGCTGAGCTCACGGAACTCGTCGACCACGGATTCGGCCACACCGCCAACCGCGCGCAGCTCGCGCTGGAGCACGGTGATCCTTCGCCGCAGTGCGTCGAGATCGACTGCCTGCTCGGCCGGTGCCGCGCTATCTGGAGCCAGGAGGCCCAGGCGGAGCTGTTCTGCCCATTCCGCGCCGCCGGTCGTCTCGCTCTCGAGCTCGGCGGTCTCGGCGATCTCGGCGTTCAGTCGCTCGAGCTCGTCCGCTGCCCGCTGCGCGTGGACGTGGCTTTCCTCGCGGTCCTCGCGCGCGAGGCGTTCGGCGCCGCGTCGCTCCATGAGCAGCGCTTCTTCCCCTCGACGATTGCTGACCACTTCAGCCCGGCGCAGCTCGGCTTGGGCAAACTCCTCTTCCATCGGCGCCAGCTCGAGGAGCGTCGCCTGCAGCTCCGTCATCAGCTGGGCTTCGCGGTCGAGCGACTCTGTGACCTGGACGGTCATCAGGTCAAGTGTGTGTGTGGTCAACGCTCGGTTGGCCTCGGCCGCGGCGATCTCCGCGACGATACGCTCGCGCAGCGCCTCCTGCGCGACGCGCTCGACCTGCCGCTGCACCTGCGCTGCCTCCAGCGCGACCATGTCCGCGTGCGCTTGATTGAGCTGTTCCTGGAGCGCCGCCACCGTTTGCTCGTGCTCGTGGGACCGCTCGAGCGACTGCTCGCGTTGGCTGTGCGCCCTGGCCAACTCGGCGCGCACGCTGTCTGCGCGGGCGCCAAGCGTGGTGCGTTCCGTGGAGCGCTGGTCGAGTGCGGCAGCGCCGCGGTGCTGCTCCGCACGCAGGTCAAGCAGCTCCGAGTCGACGATGCGCCTGGTGCGCAGGCGCTGATCAAGCTCGGCAGTGGCGGCGTTGAGGGCGTCACGCGCGGCGCGGTCGGCGGCGGCGGCGGCTTCGCGCTCAGTGGCTGCCGCCGCATGCTCGTGCGTTGCGTTTGTGCGCGCGGACTCGGCCGCTGCCAACTCCGCTTCGAGCTGGCGCACCTGACGCCGCCAGTCCGCCAGCCCGGAGCCCTCGTCGGCGGCCTCGAGCGGCGTCTCACCACCGGGCGTCAGCATCAGCCCGTCCAGTGACAGCACTGCCCACACTGGCGCGCCACCCGTGAGCGCCGCCGCCAGGCGACGGTGCGCTTCGCGCGCGCCGGCATCGTCGCGCAGCACGACGATGCGATGCAGGTACGCGCGCAGGAGTCGATCGATGGGCTGAATGCGGCTCGCTAGCTCACCGGCGAGTCCGACCACTGGCAAGCCAGTAAGCGCTGCGTGCCACTCCTTGGGCATCTGCGCTGCTTCGGTCTCGCGTGGAATCCCCAGGGCGCCGATCGCGCCCTGCAGCCGGTCGGCCAGCTGGCTCGCGTCCCGTAGCGCCTCGGCCGCCGCGCGCTCGGCTTCGCTGGCGCGGGCATGCCGCTCGCTGGCCTGCTCGACCGTTGCTCGCGCAGCCTGCGCCTGCTCTCCGAGCGTGGTCTGATCGCGGGTGAGCTCCGCGAGCTGCGTCTCCAGCGCGAGTAGCCGCGCCGCGCGATCGGCGGCGCGCGCTTGCTCGACGGCTTCGGCGGCCTCGACCGCGTGCAGCTCGCGCTCGAGCTGGGCCAGCTGGCTCTCGGTGCTGGCTACGCGCTGTTGGGCGGCTGTGCGCTCCGCAACTGCATGCTCGCGCTGCGCCATCGCCGCGTCGAGGGCTGGCTGCAGCTGCGCGAGTCGCGCGCGAGCGTCTTCGTGGCTGCCCGCGTGGTCCACCGCCTGCGCTTCCTCCTCGACCCCGGCTGCGTGTGCCGCCTGCTCGGCGAGCAGCCGCTGCACCTGGCTCGACAGGCGTTCGAGGTCGGCTTCGGCGGCCGCCCGCCGCTCTTGGAGGCCAGCTGCTCGCTCGCGCGTGACTGCGAGCGCGCGTTCGGTCGCCGCAGACTGCTCGCGGTAGCTTGCCGCCCGCGGTCGGAGCACCGCTAACTGGTCATCGAGTGCCTCGAGCGCGGTATCGAGCTGCGCAAGCGCCTGCTCGCTGGCAATGGTGTCGGTCTCGGCGCTGTCGGCAGCTTCCGAGTCCAGCTGCAGCTGCCGCGCGGCCTGCTCGTTCTCGTGCTTCGCGCGGGTGAGGCGCAAGCGGTAGAAGCGCAGCAGGAGATCGTGCAGCTCCGCGCGGAAGGCGTCTGCTCGCGCGGCGCGATCGGCCTGTGTCTTAAGGCGTCGCACGTGCGGTGCCAGCTCGGCGATCACGTCGTGTACGCGCACGAGGTTGCTCTCGGTGCTGGTCATGCGCGAGCGCGTCTCGTTGAGCCGCAGCTGGTGCCGTCTGATGTCCGCGGCCGACTCGAACGCGATACGCCGTTCCTCGGGCCGCTGCAGGATGAGCTCGTCGATCGAGCCCTGGCCGATGACCGTGTAGCTATCAGGGCTGAGCCCCGCGTGCAGCAGCAGCTGCGTGATGTCACGCAGCCGTACCCGAGCCCCGTTGAGCAGGTACTCGCTCTCGCCTGACCGATACAGACGCCGCGTCACGCGGACGTCGCCGAACTCGATCGGCAAACTGCCATCCGAGTTGTCGAGCACCAGCGAAGCTTCCGCCATCCCCAGCGGCTGGCGCGTCGCCGACCCGGCAAAGATCACTTCCTCAGGCTTGCGCGCCCGCACGGCCTTCGCCGACTGCTCCCCGAGGACCCACCGCACTGCGTCCGCAATATTGGACTTGCCGGAGCCGTTGGGGCCGACGACGACGACGATGCCGGGCTGGAGCTCGGTCGTGGTGTGGGGCGCGAAGGACTTGAAGCCCGCGAGGTCGAGGCGTTTGAGGAACAACGGCTGCGGGTACGAGTATGCCAGGCTCGCCGGGCTAAGTATCGGAGGCCGGCACCTCGTCGTCGATGGGTTCCTCGTAGCCTTCGGTCACGTCCAGCTGCTGGAGCGCGGCGTGGGCGGCGGCTTGCTGGGCGGAGCGTTTCGAGTGGCCGCTGCCGCGGGCCACGATCTCGGGCCCGGCGCGGACCTCGACCACGAACAGTGGGGCGTGGCCGGGACCAGTGTGGTCGACCATGCTGTACACGGGGGTCTGTTCGAAACGCGCCTGGGTGACCTGTTGCAGGCGCGACTTGGCGTCGACCACCCGCTGTGGACTGAACCCCGCCGTCAGCTCCTGGTCGATCAGCGGCAGCAGCACCGAGCGGGCGCCTTCGAGACCGCCATCCAGGTAGGCGGAGCCAATGACCGCTTCGAAGCCGCGCGACAGGAGTGCCGGTCGATCGCGTCCACCGCCGCGGGCCTCGCCTCGACCAAGCAGCAGGTGCGGCCCGAGCGCCACCTGGCGTGCCCAGCGGGCCAACGTCGACTGGCGCACGAGCCAGGCGCGCAGCACGGTCAGCTCGCCTTCGGCCGACTCCGGGCGCAACTCGTACAGCCGATGGGCGACGATGACGCC
>WNFU01014630.1_pt1 | contig 13889 bp, 12 predicted proteins | sample 5400121 | NCBI WGS metagenome assembly WNFU01 (sample SAMN13153360, study PRJNA577476) | soil metagenome | isolation source: 100 cm soil or saprolite under grassland replicate 1 | place: USA:California | collected 2016-06-15
TGAACCTTTGAACCTTTGAACCTTTGAACCTTTATGAGTGATGCCCTCCTTTCAGTTCAAAACCTGAAGACGGTGTTCGATTTGCCCGCCAGCCGTGTCGTTGCGGTTGACGATCTGTCGTTCGAGATTCAGAAAGGCGAGACGCTCGGACTGGTGGGCGAGTCGGGGAGCGGAAAATCAGTCACCGCATTCTCGATTCTCCGGCTGGTCCAACCTCCAGGCCGCGTGGCCGGCGGACGCGTGCTCTTTCAAGGGCGCGATCTCATCGCGTTGCCGGAGAACGAAATTCGCGCGGTTCGCGGCGCGGGAATCGGCCTCGTGTTTCAGGAACCAATGGCGGCGCTCAATCCGGTGATGCGCGTCGGCGACCACATTGCGGAAGCGCTGATGGTGCACGGCATCGCGCGAAAGCGCGACGCACGGCGGCGCGCCGTGGACCTGCTGCGCGCGACGCATATCGTCGACCCCGAACGGCGCGTCGACGACTACCCGCATCAGCTTTCGGGAGGGATGCGTCAGCGCGTGATGATCGCCATTGCCCTCGCATGCCGGCCGCCCCTCGTCATCGCCGACGAGCCAACGACGGCGCTCGATGTCACCGTGCAGGCGCAGATTCTCGACCTGCTTCGCGACATGAAGCGTGAGTTCGATCTGTCGCTGCTGCTCATCACGCATGACCTCGGCGTCATTGCGGAGACTGCCGATCGCGTGGCGGTCATGTACGCGGGACGTATCGTGGAAGAAGCACCCGTTCGGGAAATCTTCCGCGGCCCGTTGCATCCCTACACGCAGGGCCTGTTGGCCTCGATTCCCGGCGGCGAGGCTGGCAGCCGACTCCACGCCATCGAGGGCACCGTACCGAATCTGGCGACGCTTCCGCCTGGCTGCAAGTTTGCCCCGCGTTGTCCGTATCGCATGGACGTATGCACGACGGCGGTGCCGGCGCTCGTCGAAATCCGGCCCCAGCACCGGGTCCGCTGTTATTTGCATTCAGATGCTGCCGAGCCGCGCACCCGTCCGGCGGAGTCGACTGCGAGTGAGCGCCAGGCGGCGGGGGTCGTTGCGATGGGCGACGGAGTCGCGCGCTGATGCCCGTCGTCGAAGTTCGCAGCCTTACGAAGCACTTCATTCGAGGTGGAGGCCTCCTGCAGCCGAAGACGGTTGTGCGTGCGGTCGACGGCGTCAGCTTCACGATCGACGAGCAAGAAACGTTCGGGCTCGTCGGCGAATCGGGGAGCGGGAAGAGCACGACCGGGCGATGCATGCTGCGGCTCATCGAACCCACGTCCGGCGAGATGCGCTTTCGCGGCGAAGACGTCCTCTCGTTCGACCGAGCGCGCATGCGCGCGGCGCGGCGGGACATGCAGATGGTTTTTCAGGATCCGTACTCGTCGCTCAATCCGCGCATGCGCGTGCGCGACATCGTCGAGGAGCCGCTCATCATTCACCGGATTGGCTCGCGGACAGAACGCCGCGCCAAAGTGGCCGAGCTCTTCAACCTGGTCGGACTTGAACCGACGCTGATGCAGCGCTACCCGCACGAGTTCAGCGGCGGGCAGCGACAACGGATCGGCCTGGCGCGCGCTCTCGCGCTCAATCCGTCATTCGTGATCGCGGACGAACCTGTGTCGGCCCTCGATGTGTCGATTCAGGCACAGGTCGTCAACCTGCTGATGGATCTTCAGGAGCGCCTCGGTCTGACGTATCTGTTCATCGCGCACGATCTGCGTCTGGTGCGTCACATCTGCAACCGGGTGGCAGTGATGTATCTGGGACGGATCGTCGAGATGGGCGTGACCGAAAGCTTGTTTGCCGAGCCGCAACACCCGTACACAAAGGCGCTCCTCTCAGCGGTGCCCGTCACCGATCCCGACATGCCGCGGCAGCGCATCGAGCTCGATCCGACATCGTTTAACCGCGAAGCACCGCTTCGTGAGATCGGCCGGGGGCATCTCGCAGCGGTCTGACGTGGGCCGGGGACGCCGGAGCAGTTCCCAGTTGCCGGTTTCCAGTTCAAAGTTCAGTTTTCAAGTTGCGAGGTCCTGTCAGTTCGTGGTGTGTTGCAACTTCAGAACTTTCAAACTTCGAACTCAACTTTGAACTGGCAACTGGAAACTGGAAACTGAACACCTGCTACTCGCGCCCAACAGGTGTCGCCACACCGGCGCCCTCTCGCGCGGAAACCTGCTGAACATCCTTGGCGACTTGCCCGTCGCGAAGCGAAATCACGCGATGCGCCTGCGCGGCGATGTCCGCCTCGTGCGTGACCAGGACAATGGTGTTGCCCGAGGAATACAGCCGCTCGAAGAGCGCCATGATCTCGATGCCGGTCTTGGAATCGAGGTTTCCCGTGGGCTCGTCGGCAAGCAGGATGGAAGGATTGTTGACGAGCGCTCGCGCAATCGCCACGCGCTGGCGCTGCCCCCCGGAAAGCTCGTTCGGCCGGTGATGCATGCGCGAGGTCAGCTCCACTTTCTCGAGCGCCGCCTTCGCACGATCGATGCGATCCTTCTTCGGCACGCCGGCGTAGACGAGCGGCAGCTCCACGTTGTGGAGCGCCGTCGCACGCGGAAGCAGGTTGAACGTCTGAAAGACGAACCCGATCTCTTCGTTGCGGATTCGGGCCAGCTCGTTGTCGTTCATCGTGCTGACCTCTTTGCCGTTCAGAAGATAGCGCCCCTTGGACGGCGTATCGAGGCAGCCAATCAGGTTCATCAGCGTCGACTTGCCGGAACCCGAGGGGCCCATGATGGCGACGTACTCGCCGCGATCGATCTGCAGAGACACGCCACGCAGGGCATGGATCTCCTCGTCGCCCATCTGATAGGTCTTCCACAAGTCGAAGGTTTCGATAAGGGGCATACAGCTGCTATCGGAGTAGAGACGTGAGGGATTAGTCTCCAGTTCCCAGTTCCCAGTTACCAGTTCAAAGTTTAGTTATCAGTTATGAGCCCTGCCAACGGCAACTTTGAACTAAAACTTTGAACTGGAAACTGACAACTGGAAACTTTTAGTTTTTACCCGTGCTCGTCTTCGTACTGTTCTTTCAGCTTCGCGACTACGGTCGGATCAGCGAGCGTCGTCGTGTCGCCCAACGCCTTCCCTTCGGCGATGTCACGCAGCAGCCGCCGCATGATCTTTCCGGAACGCGTCTTCGGCAAGTCCGCTGAGAACAAGACGTCGTCCGGCCGCGCGATGGCGCCGATCTTCTGCACGACATGCTGTTTGAGCTCGTCGGCCAGCTCCTCGGAGTACTTCACACCCTCCTTGACCGTTACGAACGCGGAGATCGCCTGACCTTTGATCTCGTGGCTGCGCCCGACAACTGCCGCTTCGGCGACTTTCGGGTGATCGACGAGCGCGCTCTCCACCTCCATCGTGCCGATTCGATGTCCAGCGACGTTGATTACATCGTCGACGCGCCCGAGCAGCCAGAAGTAGCCGTCTTCGTCCCGCTTCGCGCCGTCGCCGGTGAAGTACACATCATTCGACCATCGGCTCCAGTACTGCGTGACGTATCGATCGGGATCGCCATAGATGCCGCGCAGCATCGAGGGCCACGGCCGCGTGAGTGCGAGCAGTCCTCCGCCCACGGCGACGCGTTGGCCCTTGTCGGTCAGGATCTCAGCGCTGACGCCGGGGAACGGACGCGTCGCTGAACCAGGTTTCGTTGCGGTAATCCCCGGAAGCGGCGTGATGAGAATTGCCCCTGTCTCCGTCTGCCACCACGTGTCGACCACGGGGCACCGGCTGCCGCCGATGTGCAGGTGATACCAGATCCATGCTTCGGGGTTGATGGGTTCACCGACCGATCCAAGCAAACGCAGCGACGACAGGTCGTGCTTCTTCGGCCAGTCGGTGCCCCAACGCATGAACGCACGAATGGCAGTAGGCGCCGTATAAAAGACAGTGACGCCGTATCGCGCCACGATTGCCCAGAACCGATCTTTCTGCGGCCAGTCGGGCGCGCCTTCGTACATGACGACGGTCGCGCCATTTGCCAAGGGGCCATACACGACGTAGCTGTGACCGGTGACCCACCCGATATCGGCCGTGCACCAATACACGTCATTCTCTTTCAGGTCGAACACCCACTTTGTCGTCGCGTACGTGCCGACGAGATAGCCGCCGGTCGTGTGAACGATTCCTTTCGGCTTGCCCGTCGTGCCAGACGTGTACAGCGTGTAGAGCACGTCCTCGGAATCCATCTGCTCCGGCGGACAGCCATACGGCGCATCGGCCATCAGTTCGTGATACCAGTGGTCGCGGCCCTGATCCATGTGCACGGGGATGTCCGCAAAGCCCCGGTGGACGACGACGACGTGCTCGATGCTTGGGGTGTCGCCAAGCGCCTCGTCGGCGATCTTCTTGAGCGTGACGATGTTGCCGCGGCGATATCCGCCATCGGCCGTAATCAGCAGGCGCGCCCCTGCGTCGTTGATGCGATCGCGCAGCGACTCGGCCGAGAAGCCTCCAAACACGACGGAATGCACGGCTCCGACGCGGGCGCACGCGAGCATGACAATCGCAAGCTCCGGCACCAGAGGCAAATAGATGGCGACGCGATCGCCACGCTCGACCCCCAGCGACTTCAGGACGTTCGCGAACTGGCAAACCTCACGATGCAAATCGTAGTACGTGAGCGTTCGCCGATCCCCCGGCTCGCCCTCCCAGATGATTGCCGCCTTGTTCCGGCGCGGTCCGTCGAGATGACGGTCGAGGCAGTTGACGCTGGCGTTGATCTTTCCGCCGACGAACCACTTCGCGTGCGGCGGATTCCAGTCGAGGATCTTCGTCCAGGGCGCGAACCAATGCAGCTCGCGCGCGAAGTTCTCCCAGAAGCGCTCCGGATCGCGGTCGGCGTCGTCGTAAATGCGTTCGTCGCGCACGTTGGCCTGCGCTCGAAAGGCGTCGGGTGGCGGAAACGCCCGCTCCTCGCGAAGCAACGCGACAATTTCAGGAGAGACCTTCGATTCCGACATCTTCCCCCCTCAATTCACTTGAGTGGTGCATCGCGGCACTCGGAAAAAGCAGAGATTCGGGCGCGAATTTGCACCGGTCCGGCAGATGGAGTTGACCACTCACAATGAACTCCGGGTCTAGAGCCCTGCGGTCGGCACGGGTGGCGGTGGTGGCGGAGGCACGTTCCTGCTGAACAGCAACGCGCCGACGATGCCGCCAATCAATCCAAAGAAGCTGCCGACAATCAGCATGCCGATGAAGCTCAGAATGAGGCCGAGGCCGAGTGCGGGGCCGCCGCGCATATTCTCGAGAATCGATCGTACCTCGGGCGGCAGATCGCGCGCGCTCTCGAGCACTCGATCGAGGATCTGCGCCTGGAACGGACCCATCGCGAGCGCGATCGGGATCGAGAGCAGCGTGCTCACCATCGCGCCAAATATGCCCGCGAGGAGGCCGACTATCGCTCCGTCTCCCGCGTTGATCGGCGCAGGATGACTCTGCTGCATCAGGTACGCGGCGAGCGCGCCGCCAAAGATCACCCACGCGCAGCAGCACAGGTTGGCGAGATTGACCACCGGCAGCGCCGATAACACACCCAGTGCAATGCCGCCGAGGAGCGCAGGTTGCAGTTTGCGAGGGGACATAGGGGGTCCTTTAGTTTCCAGTTTCCAGTTACCAGTTCAAAGTTTCAGTTCTCAGTTACGAGCTCGGGGCAGATCAAGTCGCGCGACGCAGAACCAGTAACTAGAACTTTGAACTGGAAACTGACAACTGGAAACTCTTCAGTCGTAGTACTCCCTGCCAAGGTGCGTGATCAATTCTTCACCCTTCCAATACCGCAATGTGTTTTTCAGCTTCATCAACTGAATGAACACATCGTGCTCCGGGTACAGTCCCGGCGCGTGCATGGGACTCTTGAAATAAAACGACAGCCACTCCTGGATGCCTGACATCCCGGCGCGCTTGGCGAGATCGAGAAAGAGCGCCGTGTCGAGCACGATTGGCGCGGCGAGAATGCTATCGCGGCAGAGGAAATTGATCTTCAGCTGCATGGGATAACCGAGCCAGCCGAAGATGTCGATGTTGTCCCAGCCTTCCTTGTTGTCTCCCCGAGGCGGGTAATAGTTGATTCGCACCACGTGCGTCAGATCGTCGTAAAGGCCGGGATACAAGGACGGCTGGAAAATGTAGTCGAGCACTGATTTTTTCGACTCTTCTTTGGCCTTGAACGACTCCGGATCGTCCAGGACCTCTCCGTCGCGATTGCCGAGAATATTTGTCGAGTACCAGCCTCTCACCCCGATGAGCCGCGCTTTCAGCCCCGGCGCAATGATGGTTTTCATCAACGTCTGGCCGGTTTTCAGATCCTTGCCGGCAATCGGCGTTTGCGTCTCCATCGAGAGCTGCACCAGGGCGGGCACGTCGGCGCTGAGATTCGGCGCACCGTTCGCGTACGGAATCCCTTCTTTGATGGCGGCGTACGCGTAGATCATGCTGGGCGGAATCGCGTAGTCGCTCAGTTCGAGCCCCTTCTCCAGCGACTGGATGGAAGCGTGCACGGCGGCTTCCTTCATGTAAATCTCGGTGCTGCCGCACCACACCATCACCAAGCGATCGCAGTGATGTCGCTCCTTGAATGCGCGGATGTCTGACACCACTTGTTCAGCGAGATCCTTCTTGCTGGTGCCCTTCTTGACGTTCGGGCCGTCAAGGCGCCTGACGTACTCGCGATCGAAGACGGCGCGCATCGGCTTGACGGCTTCGAGCTCCGGACGAACTTTCTCGAGCAGCGACTCGTCGAGCACGCCGGCGGTGCGCGCAGCCGAGTAGCAATCCGCTTCGAAGATGTCCCAGCCGCCGAAAACGATATCGTCGAGCTCGGGCAGCTCGAACATTTCACGAATTCGGGGCGACCGCGCGTCGGTGCGTCTGCCAAGACGCACGGTGCCGAGTTCTGTGAGGGATCCAACAGGAGGGGCGAGCTTCTTGCGAACAGCGTGGACGCCTGCAATGACGGTCGTGCTGACCGCACCCAGCCCGACCAACAGCACGCCGAGCTTCCCGCGTGGCGGCACGATCTCAATAGCTTGCTTCACGCGGCAGAACTATATCCGAATCGGTGTCGCCAAGGGCCAAGGGCCGAGTGCCGAGTGCCAGGTGCCGAGTGCTAGGTGCTCAGCGCTGCGACTAAGATGATCAAGCGATGTTCTGGAAGCTCCGCCGCGTGCGGGCGATGGATCCGCTTCAGGTGGCAATGACGGGCGTTCGCATGGGCGAGCGATACCTGCAGATCTTTTGCAGCGATCGTGCGCTCACTGGAGGGCTCGCAACGAAAACAGGACTGAGCGGCGTCGCCGCGCTTGCCGCGCCCGATGAAGATCATGCCGCGCGCGCCCGGGCGGCGGCGGCAAAAGCCGGAGCGCTCATCGACGTGCAGGTCACATCGCCAGCGACACTGCCGTGGCCGCCAGAATCATTTGACATGGTCGTGATCGATAACACCGACGGCCGGTTCGCGCGGCTGCCCGACGGCGAGCGCGCGGCGTCCCTCGAAGCTGCGCGCAAGGTGTTGCGCGCAGGCGGCCGCATTGAGCTCATCGAGCGCGCGGCTGGCGGCTTGCGCGCGGGTGCGTCCACGGCAGTCGATTACACGCGGCGCGGGGGCGCGGAAGGCGCGCTTCGCCAGGCGGGCTTCAAACCCGTGCGGACGCTCGCGGAGAAAGACGGATTTCGTTTCGTTGAAGGATTGAAGGGATGAGCGTCACCTGAGACACGTCAGGTGTCTGCCGCCATCCACCGCGATCGTTTCTCCTGTAATAAACCCCGCCTGGTCCGACGCGAGAAAAGTGATCAACGCCGCAACCTCCGACGGCTCGCCGGGGCGCCCGAGAGGGTGCGTTTCCTTGCTGCGCGCGAGAAACGCCGAGTACGTTTCATCGTTCAATCCGGCGCGTCGATGGAGGTTCGTGACGGTCACCCCTGGATTCACCGCGTTGACGCGCACGCCGTGCGGTGCCCATTCGATCGCGGCGCATCGTGTCAGGTGATCGAGCGCACCCTGTTGTATGCGGCGAGGCCGGGAAACACTCGCCGCCCGTTGACGCTCGACACGTTGACGACCGCGCCGCGACGCGTCTTGAGATGCGGAAAGGCCGCCCGCATGAGCCTGAACGGGGCGCGCACGTTGATGGCCATCATTTCATCCCAGCGGTCGTCGGCCGTCTGATCCGTGCTCCCGAATGCGATGATGCCAGCGGCATTCACGAGTACGTCAACAGCTCCGAATCGGGTGACCGCGGAAGTCACGATGCTTTCCGGGGCGTCCTCCCCGGTGACGTCGGCGGCAACCGCAATCGCGTGTCCGCCCTCATGACCTAACTCAGCGACCACAGATTCGAGCGTGGTGCGGTCGCGCCCCACGGCGACAACCGACGCGCCGCCGTGCGAGAATGCCAGTGCGGTTGCGCGGCCAATCCCGCTCGACGCGCCTGTAACGATGACGACCTTTTCGGCAAAAGACATTCGCTCAGTATAGGAGGACAGCCGCCGTCCTTAGCCGGTGACGAGCGATTCAAAGAATCTGCGGATATCGGCCGAAATCTTCGATCTGTTGCGGCTGTCGCGAGAAAGAAGTCCGGCAAGCCTTTTGCCTCGGATGGGGTGCCCGACCCAGCATTTCTGGTCGCCGGGCACTCGAGATCAACTGAACCCATGCTCTCTCACGCCCTTCCTGAAGTGTATGAGCCACGCGATATCGCCGCGGCCGCCGGCGTTGGAGAGAGCCATGTCTCCGCGCTCGTGGCGTCCGGCGACATCCGGACGATCGCAAGTTTGCTCGTCGAAGGCGCCGATCCTCACTGGAGCACGCTCATCGCGCACTCTGAAGCGGTGCGCGCGGTCCGTTCGTTGCGCGACGGCACCTTCGTCTCGTCGCCCCAGACAGCCGATTTCCACCGGCTACTTACGCCCGCGTCGACATCGAAGCGGCCTACCACAGTCCCCATGCTCGTTTCCACGTCGCTCCATGGACTGGTAGCGGCCCTCTTCTTCGTGATCACGAGCATCGGGTTTACCCACGCCGACGAACGCACCGACGCCATCGACAAAGACCAGCAGCCGATCCGGCTGGTGTACCTGGTGCAGCCGGGCCCGGGTGGCGGCGGCGGTGGTGGCGGGCTCAAGATGCGCGCGCCCGCAACGAAAGTCGAACGCAAGGGCGAGCGCAAGATCAGCAGTCCGATTCCCGCGCGAAAGCTCCCGCCTCCCCTGGAGCCAAAGCCAAAACCTGTCGAGCCGCCGCCCGTCCCGCTCGAGGCCAAGGTGCTGCCGCCCGTGATGGCGCCGGTGGCGCCGGTCGCGGCCGACACGCGTAATCGCGAAGGCGATTTGAAAGAAACCCCTAAGGAAGCGCCGCCCAGCCAGGGTCCGGGTGCCGGCGGCGGCGGTGGCACAGGCAAGGGGACAGGCATCGGGGAAGGCACGGGAAGCGGCATAGGACCTGGCGAAGGCGGCGGCACAGGCGGCGGTCCGTACCGGGCGGGAAGCGGCGTCGAACCACCGCGGCTGCTGAAAGAAGTACGCGCTGATTACACAGATCAGGCGCGGCGCGATAACGTCACGGGCGAGGTCGTGCTGGAGATCGTCGTGCGGCGCGACGGAACGGTCGGCGACATTCGCGTCCTGAGACGGCTCGGATCCGGGCTCGAACAGAAGGCTATCGACGCCGTGCGGCAATGGCGATTTGCGCCGGCGAAGATGAAAGGCGTTCCGGTCGACGTGATCGTCGAAGTCTCTGTGGAGTTCAAACTGAGATAAGGCTGATTGAGCCGGCGTGAAATCCGGCCTGCGGTGGCAACGATGGAAACAATACTTCTTGCAATCACTGTCGCTTCGCTGCTCATCGCGCTTGTGATGAGCGCGGTTGCGTGGCGCGTGTCGCGGCAGGAACGCGCGCGAAGATCGGCCCGCGTCGCGGCGCTCGCCCTGGCGGCGTCCGAGCAGCCCGAGGCTGCCGCCGCGTCCGAACGCACTGTCGCGCGCGCCGAACGAAGCGTCGCGCGTGTATCGACCTTTGCCGCAGCACGCACAGTCACCGGCACCGCAGGCATGGAGCCGTCGGCCGGTTCAGAGCTCCCGTTGAACGCCAGTGTCGTCAACGACGACTTGCCGCTTCGCGCGGAACGATCGACATCCAACGCGCCGCAGTGGAAGCCGCCGACGGCAACCGAGCGCCCGGCAATTCGCGTCGTCACGTCTTCGACACCGGAAGAGATCATCGAAGAGTTGCCTGTCGGCGAATCGTTCCTGAGCGGCACGTCACGCGAGCAGAGCGGCACGAGACAACGTGGTCTTGCCGTCGCTGCCGTGCTGTTGTTCGTCCTGTTCGGCGGCTCGGCGTATTGGGCGCTCTCGAACGATCAGCCTGCGGCATCGAGTCAAAACACTCCCGCCGTATCAGCGAATGTGCCGCTGGAGCTCGTCTCGTTGCGCCAGGAGCGTCGGGGCGGCCGACTGACGTTGTCAGGTCTCGTGCGAAATCCGACCGGCGGCACTGCCGTGGAGAATCTCGCCGCGGTCGTCTTTCTGTTCGACGCGCAGGGCGGTTTTCTCAGCAGCGCTCGCGCCGCAGTGGACTTCAAGCGACTCGCACCGGGAGACGAATCGCCGTTTGTGATCAGTGCCGACGCTCCGCGCAATGTGGCGCGCTATCGAGTCAGTTTTAGAACAGACCACGGGATCGTGGCCCACGTCGACCGTCGCAACGACCAGGCAATGGCCACCGCCGCGGTCGCCGGTCGGTAAGGGGACGAAGAACAGTACGCAGCGCGAGCCTTCAGGCCCGCGACCACTCGTTTCAGGGATCTACGGCCATGCAACCGAACAGCACTCGTTGGCTTCTGGCAACCGCGCTCGCCGCGGCGGCCGCGCTCGCGTTCACCGATCGCTCAGTCGTCGCAACCAGCGATCAGCAAGAGCAGTTTCGCTTCAAGAGCGGCGTCGAGTTGATCAACGTCAACGCGACGGTCACCGATCGCTCGGGACGGTTTGTGCCGGGACTTCGGCAGGAAGACTTTGTCGTCTACGAAGACGACAAGCCCGTTGACGTCACGCACTTCAGTGCCGAGCGCGTCCCCGTGAGCCTCGGGATCGTTCTCGACACCAGCGGCAGCATGGCGGGAGAAAAAATCGACTCAGCGCGCGACGCCATCGAACGTTTTCTCGGTGAGCTTCCTGATGCGGACGACGAATTCTTTCTCTATCGGTTCAGCGCCGACCCCGAGCTCGTGAACGACTGGACGAAGGACCGCAATGCAGTGAGCCGCAGCCTGGCGCGCGTGCGCACGACCGGCGGTACCGCGATGTACGACGCGGTCGCCGAGGCGGTGCCGATGGCGCAGGCGGGCCAGAACCGCAAGAAGGCCATCGTCCTCATCTCCGACGGCAACGACACCAACAGCCGTACTCGCGTTTCCGAGCTGCGCCAGATGCTGCGTGAAACAGAGGTCCTGGTTTACGCCGTCGGCATCGACGGTGAATCCGAGGGAACGATCTTTTCCGGCCGTCCGTCTCCACCAGTAGCGCGGCCGCCACTACCGATTCCATTTCCAATTCCCGGCCGCCGCGGCGGCATGCCGTTTCCTATTCCGATGCCTGGTGGCGGCGGCGGCCAGCGCGGCGGAGGCATCGGCACGCGCGGCGCTCCGGACGATCGGGTGAACGTCGTGGCGCTGCGCGAGATCACGGACGACAGCGGCGGCCGTACGGAAATCGTGCGCGACGCGCGCGATCTGGATCCGGCAACGGCGAGCATTGCCGACGAATTGAGCAAGCAGTATTACCTGGGCTATCCGAGCCCCCAATACCACGACGGTCGCTGGCACACCATCCGCGTCGAGCTGCGGAACGCGAATTACCGCGTGCGCGCGCGCAAGGGCTACATCGCGACGTCATAGCGCGGTGGCCACCGTGCGTGTGGTGGCACCGTTGTAGCGGCGCCTTACTGGCGGGGCTAAAGCCCCGCCACTACGGTAGACCGCAACTCGCAGTTTTCCTGTTTTCGTACCTGTCCCATTACTCATGTAGTGGCGGGGCTTTAGCCCCGCCGGCTGTCCCCTTACGAAAACAGCCACCCGCCCGCGCAGTGTCTTTCAGCGGGAAATCGTGCACAACACTTGGCACGCGCGTCGCAGTGAGCCTTAGTGCGATCACTGGGCCCCCTTGATCGCACCCTAAGGAGCAGAATCATGTTGAAGAATGCGGTGACCGCTCTCTGCATGGTGGCGTGGCTGGCCGCGCCTGCGTTTGCAGGCGAGCGTAAAGACCTGCAGATCTTCCGCGACATTTCCGATCAAGTGAACCGTTATACGCAGTTCACCATCTTCGACAATGTCGAAGCGGAGGTGACCGGCGGCCGCGTCATCCTCTCCGGCGCGGTGACGATGCCGTACAAGAAGGACGACATCGAGCGCCGTGTCAGAAGCGTGGACGGCGTCCAGTCGGTGGAGAACGCAATTGAAGTGCTTCCGGTGTCGACGATGGACGACGAACTGCGGTTCAGGATTGCGCGGGCGATCTACGGCAACGCATCGTTCTGGAACTACGCAGCGATGCCGAACCCGCCGATTCACATCGTGGTCAAAGGCGGCCACGTGACACTCGTCGGCGTGGTCAACAGCAACGTCGAACGGATGCTCGCGCGCTCGCTCGCAACGGGCTTCGGTGAGTTCGACGTCCGCAATCAACTCAAAACGGACGCGGAGATGCGAGAGTTGATGGAATCAGTGAAGTGAACGTTGCGGAATGGTGATGTGGCGATGTGATCACATCGCCACATCACCACGCTCCAGGGGCAGCATTCGATGCGGAGGGGCTCGACTGCGGCGCCCGCTTGGTTGATGGTCCGTACAGAATGCGCCCAGGGCGCGCGGCGGTCATCGCGCCGTTCTCGAAAACAATCTGGCCGTTGACGATTACATGCGTGACGCCTTCGGCGTAACTATGCGGCTTCTCGAACGTGGCGGTGTCGCGCACACGCGCGGGATCGAAAATGGCCATGTCTGCCTTCATGCCCACCCGCAGCACACCGCGATCTGCCAGACCGAGACGCTGCGCCGGAAACGCGGACATCTTCTGCACCGCTGTTTCGAGCGACAGCAGCTTCTTCTCGCGCACGTACACGCCAAGCACGCGGGCAAACGTGCCGTAGCTGCGCGGATGCGGCGAGTTGCGGCCGAAGATCGGGATTTCGCCGTCTGAGCCGATCATCGTCGCAGGATGCACGAGGATCCGCTGCAGGTCTTCCTCCCCGATCGCGTGGAAGATGCCCCCGCAGCCGCCTTGTTCGACGATCCACATGGCTGTTTCCGCCGCGTTCTCGAGCGTGATCGGCAAGCCGCGTCCCTGCGTGATCTGCGCGAGGTTCTTGCCGGCAAGCGAAGGATCGAACTGGCAGCTCGAGACTGCAACGTTCTTGGGATCGCCGCCGCCGCGCTCATCGCGAAGGATTCTGACGCTCTCCGCTTTGATCTTCGCGCGCGTGGCCGGGTCCTTCAGTCGTTTCAGCGTCGCCTCGCGACCGCCTTCCTGTGCCCAGGCGGGCAGCAGGGCGGCGCCGATGCTGGTGGCAGACGCGGTGTACGGATATTGATCGATGGTTGCGTCGACGCCGCGTGCGCGCGCCTCGTCCACCATGCGCAGGGTGTCGACAGAACGACCCCAGTTGGCTTTGCCGACAACTTTGTGGTGGGTGATCTGCGTCGGCAAGTGGCCGCGCTCGCCAATCACGAGCGTCTCGCGCACGCTTTCGATCACGCCCTTGGCTTCGTCACGCATATGCGAAATGTAGATGCCGCCCATTTCGCCGGCGACACGCGCCAGCTCGATCACTTCCTCCGTCGGCGTGAAGGTGCCGGGCACGTAGAAGAGCC
>WNFU01006674.1_pt1 | contig 13880 bp, 9 predicted proteins | sample 5400121 | NCBI WGS metagenome assembly WNFU01 (sample SAMN13153360, study PRJNA577476) | soil metagenome | isolation source: 100 cm soil or saprolite under grassland replicate 1 | place: USA:California | collected 2016-06-15
AAACCAGGCGAATTCGTCGAATCTACCAAACGAACTTGACGCCCAGTTGCGCCTGGCGTGGCGCGGACGCCAGCGTCGTGATGCGACCCGCGTCGGCAAGCCGCGTGCCGTTGGCGGCAAAGAGCGACTGCGCCGGGATGCCGAAGTTCGCACGGTTCAGAAGGTTGAAGACCTCGAACCGTAGCTGCAGCGTCCTGGTGCCAAACGGCACGTTGCGCGACGTGTTCAAATCCCACGTGGCGTAACCAGGACCGATGAGTGAGTTGCGGGGCGCGTTGCCGATGACGCCGGGCGCCGGCAGAACGAACGCGAGCGGATCGTAGTACTTGTCGGGACTGCCGAGGATCGGGTTGGCGCTCGCGCCCGCTGCGAGATCGGGATACACGGGCGACCAGACCTGGAGACTTTGGTCGTAGCCGACGAACACCGAGAACGGCTGACCGCTACGCAAGCGCACAAGCGAGCCGATTTCCCAGTCACGAATGATGTGTGACACAACGCCGCTGCCGTTCTGCCCAAACGGCAGCATATAGGTGACGCTCGCCACAAGAGAGTGGCGAATGTCGAACGGGGATCGTCCTTTGTCGGGCGTGAACAGATAGCGCGAACCAGCGCCTTCGCCGTCGAAGTCGTTGCTGCCGAGCGCCGCGGCACCCGTATCCTCCGACTTCGACAGTGTGTACGAGATCTGCGAGGAGAAGCTGTGCGCCCGTCGCGAGACGCTGACGGTCAGGCCCCTGTACCAAGAGTCGGCATCGCTGACGCGATACCGCATCCGGCCGAACGCCGGCTGAATCAGCGGCGCATCGGCCGGCACCACCAATCGTCCGTTGACTTCCACCGCGTTCCTGCCATTGCTGAAAATCTGCCGGAACAGATTTTTACCGCGCGTGCCCGTGTATCCAACCTCCAGCGTCGTGCGTCCCGTGAGCTCGCGCTGGAAATTCAGATTCCACTTGTACATAACGGGTTGCTTCGGGTCGTACTCGATGCCTTCGAGCTGCGCCTGCCCGGCAAGCTGCGCGGACTGCGTGGCATACGCCTCGGGAAAGGTGATGGGCGACGTGGCGCTCGCGACGAGCCCGCCGCGATTGAAAAACGGCGGCACGCGCACCGCGGTGTTCTGCACGAACGGCGTGTTGACCGTAACGAGATCGTAGAAGACGCCTGCGCCGCCGCGAAGCGCCGACTTTCCGGAGCCGGTGATGTCCCATGCAAAGCCGAGACGCGGCGCCACGGTTTTCAGCGATGGATTCTTGTAGAGCGCGTCTACCTTCGTTGTGTCATTCAACGTCGCCCGTGGGTTTGCGAAGTCGATGAGCTGTGCAAGGCGGTTGCCGGTATCCGTCACGTCCGTTGTGGGCTCGTATCTAACGCCTGCATTGATGGTGAGACGAGACGACACCTGCATGTCGTCCTGCGCGAAGAAGCCGAACACTCTTTGTCGCAGATTCCGCGTGGCATCCGACCCCGGCATGACCGCATCGAAGGTGCGGGGGACGCCGGCGAGGAAATCGTTGATGGAGTTGAACGTGTAGTTGCCCATCGACGTGAAGTCGGACGTGAGGTCGAAATGCAGGAATTCGACTTGTCCGCCCGCGCGAAAGCTGTGCATCCCCTTCGTCAGAATCACGACGTCACTGATCTGGTAGTTGGAGAAGCGATGAAACTTCGGATTCGTGGTGCTGCCGCCCCAGCCAGCAATGCCGCCGCTGACGGAAATCGCCGCGATGCCGCGATCGATGTCGGTAAACGTCGTCCGAGGGAGACTGAGGCCTTCGTACACGTAGTCGACGCCGTCGAGCCTGCTGCGCGTGATACCGAGCTGCGCCCGGTTGACGAATCCGCTGCCTTTGACTATCTGATGCGAGGCGGTCACGAAGTGCACCTGGGTTTTGACCTTCTCGCCAGTCGTCACACGCACCGGATTGGTCACCTCGCCGTTGTCGAACGTGTAGCGGACGAATGCCGATTGCCGATCCGACAGCTGGCCGTCGACACGCAGCACCGCGTAGTCCTCCACGGTTTCGCGATTGGCCTGCCGGATGAACTCGCCGCGGTTTGCGTCGATCGACCGCCCGTTTGGCAGTGGATACGACATGATGTAAGGCAGCGTCGGCGAGTTTTGCGCGGCGGCGCGATCGCGCAGCGCCTGCGAGAAGACGTTGAAGGTCTGCGAGGTGCCAAGCGTTTCGCGGAGCCCCTCGTAGGTGGCAAAGATGAAGAGGCGATCCTTTTTGACCGGCGCACCGGCCGAGAACCCGAGCTGGTTCCGATTGAAGTCGGGTTTGTCGCGATCGGGCGTGTCGAAGTACCCGCGTGAGTTCAGGTTGTCGCCGCGATGGAATTCGAAGAGCGAACCGCGGAAGTTGTTCGTGCCCGATTTCGTGACGGCGTTGATGACCGCGCCGGTGTGACGGCCGAACTCTGCGCTGAAAGAATTCGTGAGTACTTGAAACTCGCCGATGGCTTCGACGCCGAGCACGTTCCCGGACGCGCTGCCGGCCTGATTGAACTGGTCGTTCAGCATGGTGCCGTCAATCGTGAACAGATTGGCCGTGTAGCGCGATCCGTTGACACTCAACTTGGCGCCAAAACCGGTGCTGGTGCTGCGGCCCCCGTTGTCGGTGAGCTGCACGCCCGGCGTCAGGTTCGCCAGCTCGATGAAGCTGCGTCCGTTGAGCGGCAGTCCGGCGATCTGCTCCTGGCTGATCAGCGCACCGGTCGACGACGACCGCATATCTACGGTCGGGGCTTCACCAACAACAGTGATAGCGTCCTGCAGCGTGCCGACGGTGAGGGCGATATCGACAACGGCTTCCCGCCCGACGGTGAGCCGGACACCGCTTCGCGTCACCGTGCCGAAGCCGGTGAGCGACGCCATCACGTCGTACGGACCTGGCTGAAGGTTGGGTGCCGAATAATGACCGCGAAGATCGGTGATGACTTCGCGCGTCTGTCCGGTTTCGGTGTTCTTCACGACAACGGTAGCGCCGGGCAATACACCGCTCGTGGTATCGGTGACAGTGCCGGAAATCGCTCCTGTTCCCTGAGCGAGCAGCAGCGCCGGCAGGCCGAGTATCATCACGACGGCGAGACACGTCACACAAGCTTTCATGGGTTTACGCATGGAGAGTCCGCTCCCGCGGGTTATAGCATAACGGTTTGAATGGTCAATTTCGACTGTAGTGGCGGGCCTTTAGAGGCCCGCTGAGACGACATGTAGTGGCGGGGCTTCAGCCCCGCCGAGCCGGCGGACCTAAAGGTCCGCCACTACGGACAGATCACTGTGGACAAAGTGATTGCGGCGGCTAAGGTCGCCCCGAGCACGATCGAACTGCGAGAGTTCCCGATGCCGGAGATCTCCGACGAGAGCGCGCTGCTCAAGATGGAGGTCGCCGGCATCTGCGGCACCGACGTGAAAATGTTCAAGCAGCCGGTCAAGGGCGCACCCGTCATCATGGGGCACGAGAACATCGGCTACATTGCGACAGCGGGCCGGAAGTTCACCGAGCGCAAGGGGTTCAAGGAAGGCGATCTCGTCTTTCTCGAGCACTACGTGATGTGCGGCAAATGCGAATGGTGTCACCTCGGCCAATACCGCCACTGCGAAAACACGGATTGGCGGAACAATCCCGATGGCATCCGCTACGGCTACACGTCATCGGAGCGACCTCCGCATCTCTGGGGCGGCTTCGCGCAGTATGTCTATTTGCCGTGGAATGCAGTCCTTCACCACGTTCCGAACGGCGTCTCTCCCGAGCTCGCGGGGCTTGCGACGCCGATGTCGAATGGCATCGAGTGGTCGCTCTTCGATGGCGGCGTGGGATACGACTCGACGGTGCTGATTCAAGGACCCGGCCAGCAGGGACTGTCGCAGACCGTGATCTGCAAACAAGCTGGCGCCTCGCTCATCATCGTGACCGGCACGTCGAAGGACGCCGCTCGACTCGACGTTGCGAAGAAGCTTGGCGCTGATTACGTGATCGATGTGCAGAAGGAGGATCCCCTCACGCGCATCAAAGAGATCACGGGCGGCAAAGGTGTCGACGTCGTGCTGGATTGCACCGCAGGTGCCGGCACCATGCCCGTGCTGCTCGGCGTGGACGCGCTCAAGCGGCGCGGCGGCACCATGGTGGTGCAAGGCGAGATGGAGGCGTTTCCCGATTTTCCGATCGCCAAGGTGACATTGAAGGCCATCACCATCAAAAGCGCACGCGGTCACAGCTATCGCGCGTGCGAGCTGGCGCTTCGACAGCTGGCGTCAAAACGCTTTCCGCTGGAGCTGGTGACGACGCACACGTTCGGATTGCGCGACACGGCGTACGCGATCAAGTCAGTCGGCGGCGAGGGCGCGAAGGACGTGATTCACGTATCGCTGATGCCCTGGAAGTAGCGGCGCAAAAGTTTAGAGAGATGCACGTGATCATCGACACGCATTGCCACTACACCACCGAGCCGCAGGCGCTTCACCAGTTCCGCGACAAACAATTGGCGGGACTCGCCGACGCCGCGCGCAAGCCTGCGAGCACCGATCTCGGTATTCCGGACGATGTCGTACGGAAGAGCGTCGAGCCGCAGCTCGCGCTGCAGAAGGAACGCAGCATCGATCTGACGATCTTCTCGCCGCGCGCGGCGGGGATGGCGCACCACGTCGGGACCGAAGCGACGTCACACGAATGGACGACGCTCTGCAACAATCTCATTCACCGGGTGTGTAGTCTGTGGCCCGAGAATTTCGCCGGCGTGGGCCAGCTGCCGCAAGCGCCGGGCGCGCCGCCCGCGAACTGCGTCCCCGAGCTCGAACGCATCGTGAACGAGCTGGGATTCGTCGGCGTCAATCTGAATCCGGATCCCACCGGTGGCCGCTGGAGCGAGCCTCCGCTCACCGATCGGCAGTGGTATCCGCTGTACGAAAAGCTCTGTGAGCTGGATGTCCCTGCCACAATTCACGTGTCGTCATCGTGCAACCGGAATTTCCATCACACCGGCGCGCACTATATCAACGCCGACACCACGGCGTTCATGCAGCTCATTCAAGGGGATTTGTTTAGCGACTTTCCGACGCTGAAGTTGATTATTCCGCATGGCGGCGGCGCGGTCCCGTTCCACTGGGGGCGGTACCGCGGTCTGTGTCTGAGCTTGAAGAAAAAGAGCTTGCTGGATCACGTGATGAACAACGTCGTCTTCGACACGTGCGTTTATCACCTGCCGGGCATCGAGTTGCTGACGAAGGTTGTGCCGGCGGAGAACATCCTGTTTGCGACCGAGATGCTGGGCGCGGTGCCGGGCATCGATCCGGAGACCGGGCACCACTTCGACGACACGAAGCGCTACATCGATCAGGTGAGCGATTTGACTGCGGCGGCGCGGCAGGCCATCTTCGAGAAGAACGCGCGCCGCGTCTTTCCGCGGCTGAATCGGCGGCTTGCGAAACGCGGCTACGCGGGCGCCGAGATGCACTGAGGAACGCATGCACAGCCGCTCATCTTCTCCGGCAATCCGGCGCGATTTCGCGCGAGTCCCGGAAGCCATCGTCCAGCAAGCCTCCGCGTTTCCGGCATCGGTGCTCGCCGATGTCGCGGGGCGCCGCGGCACGCTCGACGGACGCATCATGGCCATTTCGTCGCGCGCGCGTGTGGCGGGACCGGCGTTCACCGTAGAAGTACGGCCCGGCGACAACCTGATGATTCACGCCGCCATCGCAATCGCCCAGCCCGGTGACGTGATCGTCGTCGACGGCAAGGGCGATCGAAGCTGCGCGCTCATGGGCGCGATCATGATGACCGCGTGCAAGACGCTCGGTATTGCGGGCGTCGTCCTCGATGGATCCCATCGCGACACCGAGGAGATCCTGGCGCTCGGATACCCGGTCTACTCGGTTGGCGCGAACCCGAACGGACCCACGAAGAACGTGCCCGGCCGCATCAATTGGCCAATCTCCTGCGGAGGCGTCGCGATCAGTCCGGGCGATCTCGTCGTCGGCGATGGTGATGGTGTGGTCGTCGTCGAGCGAGAGAAGGTCGAGTCGCTGCTGCAACTGGCCGCAAAGAAGATCGAAGAAGAACGCGCGCGCATCAAAGATATCGTGTCGGGTAGAAACATCCGGCCGAAATGGCTCGACGGGTCGCTGCGCGCCGCCGGTCTGCTGCGCGACGGTGAAACGTTGTGACAGCCTCGGCGTCGCCGATCACCATTCCTCTGCTCCAGCAGATGAAGCGCGATCGGCGGAAAATCGTGGCCGTCGTCGCCTGGGACTATCAGATCGCGCGGATTGTCGATCGCGTCGGAGTGGAGATCGTATCCGTTGGCGATTCGGTGGGCATGAACTTGTGGGGACAACGGAGCCCGACCGACGTGACGCTGGACGAGATGATGGTCGTCTGCAAAGCAGTCCGGCGCGGCGTCACACGAGCGCTTGTGAGCTGCGATTTTCCCCCTGGTCCGCTGGAAGCCGGAACATCAGCCGCGCTCGACGCGGCGTCGCGCCTTGCGGAAGCAGCCGGCGCGGACATGGTCAAGCTGGATGGCGCGGCCGCATACCCCGAGGCCGTGCGGGCCATCTCGCACGCCGGCATCGCTGTATTCGCGCAGATGGAAGTCGCACCGGGAGCGGAACCGACCGCGGACACGATCGCGCGCCTTGTGGAAGACGCGCAGCGTTTGCAGGACGCGGGGGCGTCGTTGATCGACTTCAAGTACTCCGGTCCCGCCGCAGGAGCGGCGGTCGCAGGTGCCGTGTCCATACCGGTACTTGGCGGCCTCGGCGGCGGTCCGTGGCTCGACGGACGGCTGCGCATGGCGCACGCGGCCATCGGCTACGACGCGAGTCATCTCGATACGCCCGTTGAGACCTACGCGAACGTCGCGATGATCGCGTTCGAGGCTATTTCTGCGTATGCGGACGACGTGCGCGCGGGCCGACAGATAAAAAGCGGACGACGCGCGTGAGATCAGCGCGCGTGACCAGTTGTCAGTTACCAGTTGCCAGTTCAAAGTTTAGTTCTTAGTTGCTTATCGAATAGTTCGAGAAACTCACAACCGTGAACTGATAACTCAACTTTGAACTGGCAACTGGTAACTGGAAACTGACGCGTCACTTTATGCCCACATCGATTATTGACGGCATCAACACACGCTACGAGGTCGTCGGCTCCGGCGAGCCGCTGCTGATGTTTTCGCCGGGCGGCTTCGACGCGACCCTGGACAAGTGGTCCACGCTGGGAATTTACGCCAAGACTCGCATGCTGGATCACTTGTCGAAGCATTTCAGCTGCGTCGTCTTCGACCGTCGTGAAACCGGCCAGTCGGGAGGACGCGTCGAGCGCGTCACGTGGGCGCACTTCGCGAGACAGGGAAAAGGCCTACTCGATCACCTGCGGATCGAGCGCGCGCATCTCCTCGGTGGCTGCATGGGATGTTCGCCAGTACTGGCGTTCGCTGTGATGCATCCTGAGACGATTCGCAGCATCGTGCTGTATTGGCCGGTCGGCGGGCCGAAGTACCGCATCAGCGGTCATCAGCGCATCGCCGAACATCTTGCCTTCGTGCAGCAGAACGGTCTCGAAGCGGTGGTGACGCTCGTCGGACGCGACGGCAAGTCGTTCGGAGCCGATCCGCGCGGCGGGCCGTGGGCTGCGGTCATCAAACAGGATCGCGCCTTCGCGGACGCGTACGCGAAACAGGATCTCGATCGATACAAGTTGATCGTCGTCGCCATGGGTCGCGCGCTGTTCGATCGCGACACGGCGCCCGGCGCCGAGCCCGAAGAATTGATGGCCGTCAATCTACCGGCCCTGATCGTACCCGGACATGACGCGTCGCACGCGACCTCGGCGGCGCGCTACCTCGAGGAGTGCCTGCCGCGATCTCGGTACTGGGACGTGCCGGTCGACGGCCAGAGTGAAGATACCGTTTCTCGTCAACTTCTGACGTTTCTGAACGCGCCTCTTGCCTATTGACAAGAACGCCCATCTACTCCAAGGTTCGGTGAATCGAACCCACCCACCAGGGAACGAACTGGACGGAGGTCTCAAGATGCGTGTGAGATTGCTGTATCTGATGGCGTTTCTGCTGGCTACGCAGAGCGCCGTTTTTGCGCAGGCGACCACAGGAAGCATTTCGGGCACGGTCACGGACGAAACGAACGCCGTCATGCCCGGCGTCACGATTACGGTCAGGAACGCCGCCACCGGTCTCGAGCGCGTACAGGTGAGCGATGCGCGAGGTCGTTACCGCGTGCTCGACTTGGCTCCCGGCACCTACGAGCTCACCACGGAGCTTCAGGGATTCGCGCCGGTCAAGCGGACCGACGTGATTGTCGCCATCGGCCGCGACGTTCTCGTCGACATCGAGCTCAAGGTCGGCGGGCTGGCCGAGCAAATCACCGTGGCCGGTGAAACGAGCACCGTGTCGCTCGGCGCCACGACCGCCGGAGGCGTCGTCACGACACAGCAGATCGCGGAGCTGCCGCTCAACGGCCGCAGCTTCATGCAGCTTGCGACGCTGCAGCCCGGCGTGGTCGTCAGCCGCGGCACCGCGCGGGACTTCACCGGCGGATTCGGCAACACGCAGCTCGCCATCGGCGGCGCCCGGCCGGAACAGACCGGCTACCTGATGGACGGCACCAACATCGCGGACATCTCCGATAAGGCGCCGTCAAGTCTCTCGGGCGTCCTTCTGGGCGTCGACACCGTGCAGGAGTTCAGCGTGCAGACGCACGGCTACAGCGCCGAGTTCGGGCGCGCCGCCGGCGGCATCATGAGCGCGGTTACGCGCTCGGGGACCAACCAGCTGCACGGCACGTTGTTCGAGTTTCACCGTGATTCCTCGCTCGATTCACGTAACTTCTTCGATCAGGGCGAGCTGCCCGATTTCAAACGGAATCAGTACGGCGGAACCTTCGGGGGGCCGATCCTCAAGAACCGTCTGTTCTACTTCGGCAGCTACGAGGGCCTGCGGGAGCGGCTCGCCTTGACGCGCTTCGCGCGATTGCCGAACGCGCTGGCGCATCAGGGCATCGTGCCGAACGCACAGGGACAACTACAAAACGTCGGCGTCAATCCAATCGTGCGTCCCTATCTCGATTTGCTCTTTCCAATCCCGACGGGGCGGGAATTCGGCGACGGCACGGCCGAAGAGGCACACGCACACCAGGATCCCACCGACGAGGATTTCGGCGTCGTCAAATTCGATTACAACCTCGGACACGGAAACGTGATGGTGCGATGGTCGAGAGACGTGTCGGAGACGACGATCTCGCAGTCGCATCCCCTCTTTTACGAAGCCGTCGGCACCGACATGCGGTACTTCACGTCGCAGTTTCAGCGCGTGTTCACCTCCCGGCTGTTGAACACGGTGCGATTCGCGGCAAACCGCACGGGGCGCAACGACGACATGCTGTCGACGATTGACATTCCGAGGTCGTTGTATTTCAGCGAGGATCCGCACTGGGGCGCGATCAACATCCTGACCGCGTCAACCGCGGGTTCGATTGCAACCATCCCGGTGGACTATCAACAGGATCTATTTCAGCTCACCGACTCGCTCACGTGGAGCAAAGGCGGGCACACGCTGAAAAGCGGCTTCGACTGGCAGAACTATCACTTCGACGGTTTCTCGTATTCGCGTTACGGCGGCGAGTTCCGCTTCCGCAACGTCACGGAGTTTCTCACGCTCAACCGCGGCGGCGGCGCACAGGCCGATCGGTTCACGGGCAACCTGCCGGGCACGGATACGTTTCGGCAGATGAGACAGCAGTACGCCGCGTTCTTTGCCCAGGACGAGTGGCGCGCGGGCGATTCGCTGAGCGTGAACTACGGACTGCGGTACGAGTTCGTCACGGATCCGAAGGAGCTCCACGGCAAAATTGCGGGCCTGCTGGATCTCGCCGATCTCGAGCGCACATCCAACGGGGTCACGCCGGGCACGCCGATGTTCAAGAACCCGTCGAAGAAAAGCTTCGGGCCGCGGCTTGGCGTCGCGTGGAACCCATTCGGCGACAAGAAACACAGCGTCAAGGGCGGCTACGGCCTGTTCTATCAGCCGCTGACGACGTCGTTCTATCGCGGCACGACGTTCCGCATCTACCCGTATTTCGCCGGGGTCGATATCCGCCAGCCCACGGTGTTCGGTCCCGCGAATATCCAGGTGCTCGCGGCGGGGGTGAATCCGGCGACGGTGCAGAAGCGATCCGAGTTCATCTTCTATGACATCGAGCAGCCGTTTGTGCAGCAGTGGCACGTCAACTACGAACGCGATCTCGGCCACAACGTGGTGACGGAGGTTGGCTACATTGGATCGCGAGGACACCACCTCCCCTTCTATGGCGATCCGAACACGACGCCATCGGAATATGGAGCCGACGGCGTCAAGCGGCTCGTGCCGGGCGCGGCATTGCGGTATCCGAGTTGGGGCCGCATCCGCACACGCACCAACGTCGCGCGGTCGAACTACGAAGGCATGACGCTGAGCCTCCACAAGCGGTATTCGGACGGCTGGCAATTCCAGGCGTCCTACACGCTGGGCAAGTCGAACGACACCTGGTCGGGCGGTCAGATCGGCGGCAGCGACTTCGACAACGGCGCCGGAAGCGCGACCGACTGGTGGGATCCGGAATACGAGTACGGACCGTCCAACTACGACATCCGCCGCAACTTCGTGATGAACACGGTGTACCTGCTGCCCTTCGGCAAGAGCCGCTCGGGGTTTGCCGGCGCGCTGAGCAAAGGCTGGAACATCGGAGCAGTCTTCGCGGCCACGAGCGGCCTGCCACTCACGCCGCTCCTCGGCTACGATCAGGTCGGCGATCGGCAGAGCGACACGGGACTGCAGAAGCCGAACGTCACCGGGACGATCAACTATCCCGCCACCGCGGAGCAGTGGTTCGATCCATCCGCCTACAGCGTGCCGGCAGCCGGCGTCTTCGGCAACGCGCGCCGCAACTCGGTGCGCGGTCCCGGCTTGAAGGTCGCTGACATTTCCGTGTTCAAGAACCTTACGATCGCGCGCTTCACGGCGCAGATCCGCTTCGAGGCGTTCAACGCGTTCAACTGGGTCAACCTCGGGCTGCCCGACGCCACCATCTTCACCGCGGGCGGGGTTCGCAACCCGACGGCCGGACAAATTCGTAGCACTTCAACGCCTGCGCGCCAGTTTCAAGTAGGACTCAAATTCATTTTTTAGGGTTCAGGAGTTCAACCTTTTTTATGCGCGTAACGCGCGCAACATGTCGCCGATGTATTCGGTCGTGTTCGCGATGACCAGCATCAACGTCCACGGCCGCAACTGAGCCAACGTTCGAGAAAGCGCGTCGTCCGGCGTGTCGGCACTTCCCAGAATGAGTCCGGTCGTGGTGACGCGCCGCGCGCTGCATGCTTCGCCAATCGCGGCAACCTCCGGCACGTCCTCGCCCGCGGTCGCGACCATCACGACGAGATCTGCCGCGTCGATTTCCTCGGCGAGCCTGACGGGGCGACTGGTGAGCTCTGCCGCCCTGAAAAAGGTCGCGCCGTTCCATTCGCCTTGCGCAAGCGAATCGACGACCGGATCGGCGCGTCGATCGAGCGCAATCACCTTGACTGCGCGCGGACGCGAGTTGGGTTTGTCGATCCGAAACCGCGCCTCCCTGGCGCTCGACATGCGCGCGTTTTCACTGATCATGATCAGATCGTGACGTGTTCCATATCGGTCTGCACCATGAGCGCGGCTTTTGCTGCGTCTTTGAAATGCTGATCCGGCGGTAACACGACCGACGCAGACCGGCATCGTTGATGCGCCGGATCGAGCCCGGGTGGGTGCACCCCCTTCTCCACCATCGCCTTCACGGTGCGAAGCAACCGATGGCGCGCCATGATGATGCCGTTATCGGTGGAGACCAGATTCTCCTTCGTGCGATCGATGATGGGGCCCATGCTCTCCTGCAGCGATGCATCCTGCATGGCGATGCCGTGAACGCCGCTGTAGGTTTCTCCACGTTTCTGCGCCGCGCGGTCGATCAGATAGTCGTTGTCTTTATTCGCGCTCGGCCGGAAGGTGCCTGGCACGTATTCCACGTGGATCCCTTTGCCGGCGCGCATCGACGCGATCTCGGCGTCAGTAAACGGCCGCGTCACCTTGTAGTCGAAGCTCCACGCCCAGCAGTTCTCATCGTCGATTGGGATCCAGAAATGGCCGTGGACGGGATGATCCGCACGCGGCGGAATCATGGTGAACGACGGCATCACCCACTGTGTGACGCGCCAGTAGTAATTGCCGTTCTCGGCGTTCCGGCGCGCGCCGATGTACAGACCGCCGGGACTCTCGACGACTTCGAACACGGGACGCGCGTCCTCCAGGTTGTACTGATTGCCCTTGGATCCCTTGAACAGCGGATCGCGATTGAGCTCGCCGCGATGCAAAAACGACACATGGCTCGAATCGATGCCGCCTTCGAGCGCCTGCAGCCAGTTGCATTCCTGGAGCCGCTTCGACGTGAAGCAGCGATCCGGCGGCACCAGGGCAAATTCCCATTCCGGCAGCGGCGGCTGCAGCTCCGGCGGTCCCATGTAGGCCCAGAGCACGCCTCCTCGCTCGACGAGCGGATACGCCGCGAGCTTGATCTTCCGGCAGAAGCCGCTTTCGGTCGGCTCCGAGGGCACTTCGATGCACTGGCCCGTGTGATCGTATTTCCATCCGTGATAGGAGCAGCGAAGACCGTTTTCTTCGTTTCTGCCGAACCAGAGCGACACGCCTCGATGCGCGCAGAACTCGTCCATCAACGACAAGTTGCCCTGTGAATCGCGCCAGGCCAGGAGGCGCTCGGAGAGCAGCTTCACGCGCACCGGCGGACACTCGTTGTCCGGCAGTTCGTCGGCAAGCAGCGCCGGAATCCAATACCGGCGGAACATCTGCCCCATTGGCGTTCCAGGGGCCGTGCGGGTGAGGAGGTCGTTTTGTTCTTTCTTGAGCATTGTAATAACCCGAAGAAAAACGTGTTCAGTTTCCAGTTTCCAGTTATCAGTTCAAAGGTTAAGTTGTGAGTTGCGAAGTTACGAAGTTCTTCAAGTTCTTGACTGACTCAATGCCGTAACTCAAAACTAAACTTTGAACTGGCAACTGATAACTGGAAACTGAACACCGCACGGTTCCTTCGTCCGGCAGTCGTTAATAGAACTGATCGAAATGCATCTGCGCCATCGGCACCTTCGCGTCGATCAGCAACCGCTGCACTGCCACCGCCATCGCCGGCGGCCCGGCAAAGTAGAACTCGTAGGCCGGCAGCGTCTCTCCTAGTATGTCCGCGACGGCCTCGTGCACAAATCCGGTGCAGCCGGTCCACGATTCCGGGTCGCACCCGCCGGGTTCGGAAATGACCGGCACATACGTGTAGCGACCCTGTAGTTGTGGAAGCGCGGTAAGCACGTCTTCGCCGCAAATGTCCGCGGGCCCGCGGCCGCCATAGAAGAAATAGACATGACGGTCCGCCAGCGATCTGGTCTCGGCGATGCCTCGGGCAATGGACACGGCCGGCGCAATGCCCGACCCGCCGGCGATGCAGACGATGTCGCGGGGCGCATCGGGACGAAGATAGGCGTGGCCGTACGGACCGTCGATGTGAATGGTGCTGCCGTGCTGCAGCCGATCGAACAACACCGTCGTCGCTTGCCCGCCAGGCACACGTTTGATTTGAAACTGCCAGTTTCTCGTCCCGGCGATGTTCGACATCGAATACGGCCGCGGCGCGGCGACGCCGGGAAGATGAACGAGCGCGTACTGTCCTGGCCGAAACGGCTTGAGCTCGGCGAGATCGAAGCTGAACTCGCGAATGTCGTGCGTCACCTGCCGCGTGGCGGCGAGCGTGGCGGCGAGGTGCTCGGGACGCGGCTCGTCGAGCGCCGGCG
>WNFU01006675.1_pt1 | contig 13880 bp, 12 predicted proteins | sample 5400121 | NCBI WGS metagenome assembly WNFU01 (sample SAMN13153360, study PRJNA577476) | soil metagenome | isolation source: 100 cm soil or saprolite under grassland replicate 1 | place: USA:California | collected 2016-06-15
TGGGGAGCCACCAATTGCCGACCATTCACGACACTGCCTATCCGCGATTGAAAAGCTCCGTTGCCGAAAAGGATCGGTCGGATTTGAATCGGAAGCCTCCGCCGATCGGCTATCACCTGCCAATCCTCGGATTTTGAATCGGATGGACCCGGCACATGCCGGAGTCATAAAAGATTAGACAAGTGGAGAATTCGGAGCCGAATCGTTCTCGAACCCGTACTCAAATTTCTAGTTCCTGATCGGCATCGTCCACTTCCAGCTGATCTGCTCCAGTCCGAGCTAAATCAACCGGCAGACCGAATCGTCATTCGGGAAGGCGCTCCGGCCTCAAAATAGCGCAGATACATCAGCGCCCTCTACCATCTAGGGCCTTCCCTGCTTGCTCAATCGGATCTCCAAATAAAGCTCGGTTCAATTCAAGGTCAGAGGGAAGGATCCGTGATCGATCAGCCTGCCCCTCAAAAGCGAGGAGCGAATGTAGCGTTTCCGGTGTGTTAATCTGATTGGAGATTCCCCGCTCCGCCGCTAAACCCCGGGCTTCATTGGCGAGGTAAGAGCCTAGCGTTTCTAGGGTGTTAACATGATTGGACATCCCCTTCTCACCCGACAAAGCCTGCGCTTCCTTGAGAAGCTTGCTATCTGCAACAAGTGGAAAGGGAGGGGCCAACCTGTAGTCAGGGTTAAAGCCCCTATCCGTCGCCAATACCCGCACTTCCTTGAAAATGTCGTCTCCGTCCTTGTGAATTGACAAGGGAGGGAACTTATATTTGTTGAGCGCTTCTTCGGAGCGGGCAGCGTAATAATCATAAGCCCCAATGGCAATATCAGCATTGGTTCCTAAATGAGCATATTCTCCGGTTCCTAAATGACCAAACTTTCCGGTGAACTCATCTACCTGTTTGCCTCCCACCCACGGCCTTCGTGTGGTATATACATAGCGACCTTCGTCTACCGAAAGTTCAACCAGGCTGTCTTTAACCACTCCCGCGATTAACATATTCCCGATGATTGTTCGATCTACCACACCCTGCGGAACCAATCTCCTAGGATAATCATTTGGCTTTCCGGTCCGCATATGTTCGGCTTCCGCGATTGCGTTGGCTTCGACAATCGCCGCCTTTGCGAGCTTTGATACTCGAGCCCCAATTTGACCATACGAGTGCGCGCCAGATTTCATGTGGCTTGTAAGTCCTAAAACAGCCAGTTCATCGAGTCGCCCCTGACTGTAGGATGCCTCCCGCATGCCCAGTCCCCGAACAGTATCTCTGAAGACCTTGACAACATTAGCCGTGCCTTTAGATTCCATCTCGTCTACGTATCCGGTTCCCAAACGGGAGTAGCCATCATGCTTTGAGTATGAACGGGCCAGCGCTTGCAAGGCATGACGCATCACCTTCACATCCAGAGGCTGATTTGAGAAGGGTACATCATTATCGATCTTCTCAACCGCGTTACGAGCCAGCGCTGCGACACCAACCAATTGTTTCTCGTCACTTATTATGGGGCCTACATTCTTAATGTGTTCCAGGGCCATGAGATATGGCTCCCTTGATATGTCAGTTTTTATCCTAGCTCCTTCCTCCATTTTACCTCCGAGCGAATTTGTTCCAAAGTAAGGACAAACAGGGTGTCAGCCACCGTCTTACTACGTAAGAACTTTCGATTTCTCTACTCTACCTGCGCGTTCCCCGGCGGTTTTTAGCGAACTGCAGACATTCACCCAATGCCAAAAATATCCGGCAGAGCAAAACCGCCGCCATCGACGATCGTACGGACGAAGGCGAGCACTCCACCAAGCCCCAAGTAGAAGCAGCCGAAAAAAACGGCGATGCGCCAGTCACGCTTACGTGTGTGTTGAATGGCTCCCCAAGACATGGCGCACAGTCCAAATATGACAGTCCCCCATATAAGGACGGTAAAGAATTTGTGCGCGTCGTCACCGCGCAGGTCGCCAGGCAGCGGGTGTCCGAACGCTGTCCAGATCACCGTCAAGATGAGAGCGCTGAAGATGAAGGGCAGTGCTCGAAAGAAAATTGAATCTTGAAATAGTGAAGTGAATCTTGATGCATTCCGCTCACTAAAATATTTCACTGATGGCTTTATTATGTTTGGCTTATTCATCCGCCCGCCTCGATGGATACTCCATCCATAGCCGCCAGGCTTGAATGGAGAGGAATTCGAGACCGTATGCGAATTGAAGGGCTTGTCCCTTCGATAAGCATACGGTTGTCTCTTGTGGTATATTGCGCCCGGTCAAAGGCACTCGCCCTGTAAGGGAGAGAAACGGTTTCTGATCCTTGAGAACCAGGGATAGGAGGTTGTGTCCCGAAAACTTCGACCACGTAAAATCTCTGAAGTTGCTTGGTAGTTTGCATATCAAGTACCCGACGCTCGCTTCCAGCTATATGCCGGAGGCGACAGGCCGCGCTGGATTCGCTCGAATCCGACAGTCAACCGGCCCTAAGCGGTCCGTTCCCGGAAGTTTCTTCCGGGCGTGAATACGAAACTTGGAACTGCAAGCTCCATCTATAACACGCCAGCGTTTAGATGGAGTAGTTGACATCCATGTTGTTCCTACATTTGTTTTCAGAAGAATATAGTCCTATATACGACTCAGCGCAAGAGTAATGTGGATTCTAACTTTGCGGCTAGCGACAGAAGATCAAGGTGAGGGGGCCCCTGAGCTGAAGGGCTGGGACCGCCGGCGAAACCATTGAGGAGATCAAGGCAGGCGCGGAATATCTCTGCTATTCACCAATACATCGCCACCCCGACACCGAACAACAACGCCATGGGCCGGGGTCCAACTTCCCTGTTGGAAATAATAATCTATATTGAAGGATCCGTCTGTCTTCTAGCGTCGCCGACCGAGAAGACCACTCAATCTCCACCCCAATGAGTTTCGATTGAGAATTGCCGCCGTAGCGCTCCTGCTTCTCAAATCACCCATCGGTGGTCTCCACAGGCGTTAATGGGGTCGGAGGCCTGCTCAGCCCAACCTCTTAGAAAAAGACTATGCTAAGTAACATGCCTCGAAAACTCGAGCTGGGAGCAGCGCCCGCAAGTAGGTGGACACCTGAGAGCGATCATCGAGATTGATTCGCCAATATCAATCGCTCATCGAAGAAAAAAACTATATTCGAAATCAGGCAGAGCTGGGCGCCACTGTGAGTCTAAGAGAGTCGGGGGTGATGTGACCGTCAAAACTATCGTCGATCCTGGATCGAATCAGTCAATCGAGGTTTATTCCTGGCCAATTACGCCTCGTGAGATCTTGAAGAAACTCCGCGAGAAAGAGATTAAAGGCCCCCGCGACATTTCATGGGCGCTGCTCAGCGACGAGGAGTCTCAGGTCGAACTCGAAGAGGATCTGGAAGCGCCAGGCGATTCGAGCGAGACGAGTCTTTCGCTCAACATCATTGAGAACGCTTTGGACTGGAAACTTGGGCTGGCGGTCCTGGGATTCATCCGCGCCTCCGTTGCGGAGAAGAAACTCCCGCTGCCATTTGAGGTCTCCTGCTCCAACCGCGGCGATGTTTATATTGTCACGAATAGCGGCAAGGTTTTGAAAATGTAGTGTTAGTCGGCAGCCAACCTGAACCAAGTCAGGCCTTGACTCGGGGGCTGGCGTAAAGCTGACGCATCAACAGGAATGGCGATTTTTCGATATCGACATCAAGGTGAAGGCAGTGTTTAAGGTGAAGGTAGTGCTTAAAGCGAGAGAGAGGACTACTGAATACAACTCCAAGCTGAAAAGAGGATCACAGCGATGAGTCTACAAATTATTCAGGCAAAGCCAAATCCGACAGGCAAAGCAGGTGAAGAAGACCAGGACGGTCTCGGATCAAGATGTGGAAATAGGCAATTTTCTACTTCCGTCCTTCTCGGAGAATGGGTAGACGTGAAGAATACAGGCCAGGATGCCGTTAACTTCCAGGACATACAGCTCCGCCATGCGTTTTTTGGCGAGGATTGCCGCGGCACAGCTGAATTGGAGCTTTATTGGATCGGGGAGAACAACAGTTATGTTCTCAAACCTGGTCAGATCCTGCGCATACACGGCGGACACCGGGAAGACGCCCATCTAATGTCGGCCGACGATCAAGCCGGGGCTGACTGGCACGGTTACACCGAGAGTGACAACTTCATTTTGAACAACCTCTGCGGCGACAAGATCGTCCTGAGCTGGCAGGACACAGGCAATCAGATCCAGCAGGACTGGGCCTGCTTTGCGCCAAATCCACCCAAAGACTTGATTCTGAAACGATCTGGCAACCTGCTTGCTCAGACCCAAATCCATGACAATGGGCCGCGCGGTTGCCCGCCTCGCTTCGAGGCTATTCCTCATGACGCCATCGAAAATACGCTGAAGCATTTTGATGTGCGAAATCCGAATGCAGCGAATAATCTCACTAGGAGTGAATGGGCAAAACTTACTTGGACCAAAGTCGACGCCAACAACCGCCAGGAAGCGGCAGAGCTTTGTCTCGCCGGCTGGATGCGCGAGGACGAAGACGATTGCGAGTTTGGATCAGAAGAATAGATCGTGTACGTGCGTGATGAAGCTGGCTATATCTTCAAGTGCGATGTGCGGATGACGAAGACCGTGATTTATCAATGTCTGCTTGATAAACCGATCACGGGTTGATTCAGCAACGAATAATCAAAATCAGCTGGCTTTGGATTATCAATACGAAAATAGCTCAGTAGATCTACCGAATGACTCAATCCAATCAACTAACACTTCCAGGACTTGAATCCGCCTCTGCCCTGCCAGATGTGGAAGGCGTCGAATATGAAGCCGAATGGATTATCAACAACCCAATCCCGGCGATATGCAAAAAATGTGGGCAGCGTTGGGAAGACGGCCCGCACGCAAAATCGAATGGTGCGATCCGGGCGCCGAGCCTAGATAATTGTAGATGCTTCTACTGTGGAGGAAGGCTCAGGCCGCTCGATCCAATGAGCTATGCGGAGCGACTAAGAGAACTACCTTTTCATGTTCATGTGAGGACAGTCGTGTCTTCAGCAAAATCAGCCGTTCACGCGGAAGAAGCTATAAGCTAAACACACGCGGCTGTCCCTCTTTGCTGATCAATTGCCGAGTATCAAGACCTACCTTTGATCACCGCCGCAGTATGTCATATTGGAGTATGAGTCAGCGCGAGACGGACGCCTGCCTTAAAATGAACAACAGAAAGCCCTAAGCCCTCCCTACCTGACCTCCAGCCGAAGCGAGGCGGCAGTCAAGGGCTTGCGAAGCAAGCCGCGTAGGGGGGCGAAGCCCCTTGACGGCTGCCGCAGCGGAGATTACTCCAGGTGAGACCCTATGTCAGACAATTCCTGATAGCTATGCTCTAACTGCAAGGTCAAGTTTAGTGTTTTACATGTAATCGGCATCGTCCATCCTGCGGAATTCCGTCTAATTTTGTTCAGCCAAATGTTGTTCAGCTTACTCCGCCGTCACAGCCGCGTAGATTGGTTTGACCGCGGCCTCCACTGCCTTCTTTCCTAAAGGGAGACAATATGCAGGACGGATCCAGCGCCATAACCTCAGTTCTGGGAACTTTCACAAAGCCAAGCCGCTGGTAATACTTCACCAGTTTTCTCGCGCAAGCCTTTTGATCGGTCCCGAAGGCCTGCAAGAGCAGCCTTTGTCGCCACTCATCAGGTTTGTAGATCGCTTCGAATTGAAGAGGAAATGGTTTCAATGCCGCAAGCCCGCAGCCATGTCCGTATTGTTGGACGCATCTGTAAAGGCAGGCCAATCCGAGGCTTTTGCCTCTGTATTCAGGCAGAATTTCCAACCGGTCAAGAATCAGCAAATTGATGTAGAAAACCTCGTCCCCAAATAAATTCCGCACAGATTCCTTAAATCCCCCTGACCTGGCGTCATAAAGAGCAGAGTAGTAAAGCTCTGTCGCGTGCTCCACATCAAGAACGTCATAAGGATGCTCCCCATGGTCGATTGCGCCTTCCAAATCATCATAAAAGGCCCTCAATGTTCCTACCGGCGCAACTTCATTCTCACTATGGCAAATAATTCTTCCCTCAATCTCCGTCAGAAAGTTCTCCACCTCGTTCTCAACAGACGTCGAAGAAGTAAACTCAATAGTAAAAGCGCAATCTTCTATAATCATTATCGCCCTCCTCACGATCTTCGGTCTGTGAGAGGCCCAACTCTTATTTCCTCATAATAAACTTGGACTTACTGGCCAGCATCGCCTGCCGAGGAGGTTGCCATCCACGCCTTGCCCTCACTGTTAACCTACCAAAAGTAAACCCATTTCCAATTTTACGTAGTCATCCTTGCAATTGGATGCGGAGTCAAATTTAGATGCTCCCTTGCTGTTTTACTGAGCGTTGAAAATGACGGGGATGGGATCGCAAGAGCCCCCGCCACCTGCTTTGACTGCGCAAGCCCCAAGTACTAGGCCTTACCTAAAATGCGAAAGAATGGTCCACCCATAGCTGCGAAGCAACTTGGTTGGAGATGGATTTTGCCGCGCCGTAAGGCGCGAATCCTGATAAAATCCCGCGCGCATGATTGTTCAGAAAGCCTATAAATACAGGCTCTTTCCTACCGATTCGCAGAAAACGCAACTCGCACACACATTCGGCTGTGCGCGTTTTGTCTGGAATCGCGGACTTGAGTTGCGCTCGAAGACCTACGAAGAATCGCAACGGTCCTTGAGCTACGTCCAAACAACCGAGGCCCTGACGCAATGGAAGAAGGAGCCTGAAAAGGCTTTTTTGAACCGAGTGAGCAGCGTTGTTTTGCAGCAATCGTTGAGAAATCTTGACGCCGCGTTTAACAACTTCTTCGAGAAACGAGCCGAATATCCGCGCTTCAAAAGCCGCAAGGACAAACAATCAGTCCGCTATCAGACGAACGCCTTCACATTCAGAGACGGACTGATGACGCTCGCAAAACAGGATGAGCCTCTTGTGATAAGCTGGTCTCGTCCTCTGCCCGTTGACGCGAAGCTCATCAGCGCGACGGTCAGCAAAGATAAAGCGGAGCGGTATTTCATCAGCATTCTGGTCGAAACCGACATTCAGGCGTTTCCTGAGACGGCCGCCGACGTCGGGATAGACGTTGGCATCAAAACTCTGGCGACTTGCAGCAACGGAGTGAGACTCGAGAATCTGAGACCGTTGCACAGGGCGACACGGAGACTTCGCCTAAAACAGCGCCGACTTTCGCGCAAGGTCAAGGGCTCGAACAATCGCCACAAAGAGCGAATTAAGGTCGCTAAACAACACGCGAAGATTCGAGACATTCGCGCCGACAACATTCACAAATTCACGACTGAGACAATCCGCGAGAACCAAGCCGTCTATGTCGAAGGATTGAATGTGGCCGGGATGCTCAAGAATCACAAACTCGCCAAACATCTCAGTGACGCGTCGTTCGCCGAAATCTTTCGGCAGCTTGAGTACAAGGCTCGATGGTACGGGCGTGATTTCGTCCCATTGGATCAATTCTTCCCATCCTCGAAATTATGCGGTAACTGCGGTCATCTTCTACTCAAGTTGCCTCTCTCGGTTCGCGAATGGACTTGCCCCGAATGCGATACCAGGCATGAGAGAGACGAGAACGCATCAACAGTCATTCTTCTTGCGGGGCGATACCTGCGAGCTACCGGGTCGGACGCCCGGAAAGTCAACGCCTACGAGATACGAGCCGTCGTTGGACACTCGGCGTAGGAATCTCCACCTATAACGCGAAGCGTTTAGGTGGAGAGGATGTCAACTCAGAATCCAAACGCCACACTCTATCCGTAGTCCTAAATAGAACCCTAGAGCCAAGAGGTTTTGGCGCTTTAACGATGTGATGCCCAGAGAAACTATCGGAGGAGAAAGTATGAGAACTGCCAGGTTGTTGCCATTGTTCAGCTTGTTAACGGCCTTCACACTAGGCCTGCCGGCCGCCGCGCAAAAGCAGGTAAACGAGACCACAATAATCCGCATCGCACCCGGGCAGAAACAAAAAGTCAGGGGAGTTATCGTAAGCCTCGCAGTTGATAAACTGGTCATCCGCGACACTAATGGCTCTAACATGGGAGTGAGCATAACTAGCGCAACCAAGATCGTCAAGATAAAGGCGAATCCGTCTAACGCCTTACTCCCTGGACTGGAAGTCACAGTTGAAGGCCGCGGCGACAATTCGGGTTGGTTGGTCGCCGAGAAGATCAAATATACCAAGGAGGATTTCGGCGTGGCGCGTTCCCTCGACATACGCGTGGGGCCCGTCGAAACACGCGTGACCACCACCGAAGGCCGCCTGGGTACGGCTGAGAACCGGATAACCGCCGCTGAGCTGAATGCTCAACGTCTGGAGGGCCAGATCGAAGAACTGTCCACCGTCGCCAACACGGCTCGTGGCGGCGCCAAAGCCGCTCAGGAGACCGCCGATCAGGCCCTCGCCGCCGCCAAGGCCGCCAGCGCTGACATTCAGGCCACCAACGATCGCATCTCGCAGATCGACAACTACGAAGCTCGCCGAAACGTTGCTGTGAATTTCAGGGTCAACACGGCCGTGCTTTCAGATGAAGCCAAAGCGACTCTCGACGAAATCGCCGCTCAGGCTAAGAATGAGAAAGGCTACCTCATCCAGGTTACCGGGTACGCGTCAGCCGACGGAACTGATGCGGCTAATCGCACGCTTAGTCGGCGCCGCGCTGAATCCGTGAAGCGATACCTTGCCGAGGCTCACGACATTCCCCTCTTCCGGATAATCACCCCGTTCGGATTTGGCGAGGCCAAGCCCGTCGCCGACAACTCCACCCGCGTCGGCCGGAAACAGAACCGCCGCGTCGAAGTGACGATCCTGGTCAACAAAGGGTTGACTGCTTCGGGGGCCGCATCGCCGCCAATCGGTTTGTAAACCAGCCGCGTCTCGGCGGAACAAACGCCGGAACCTGCCACTACCGGTCACGCGCTCTTACTCAATGTCTGCGCGCGAAGTCTCCACAGTAGCGGATTGCCGCGCAAGCCGAGGAGAGATTCTCCATTCGGTTCGAGTGTCACCGCAGTGACGGCCATGTCGGCCAGCGCGTCCGGAGGCAGCGTCAATTTCAAGACAGTCCGCCCATCCTCGTCGGTGCGAAAGACGGCGGCGCTGATCTTCGCATTCTTCGTCAACAGGCCCCGCGCCTTCTTGATGTTCACGTATTGTCCGTCGTCTACTTCGGGTTTACCCAACTATCTTCCGACAACCCCTGTTTCGGTAATAAGTCCATATCTATATGAAATACATTTCCGATTCTAGCATTAGTTATTGGAGAGTCGATTTGAGCGTGGACAGTAGGCTGGACTCAAGGCTACTAAAGGCGTTTTAAAAGCCGGTTATTCCAGTCTGAAGCCCACGGAGGCCTAAAGATAATAGCCGGAGGAGCGCAGCTGCCCCAGTCGAGGTCGGCGACATCGACCACTCCTCAAATGGCGCAATGATAAAGGGTTACCACACCCTTCCAAGGCTTGATGACCAGCTCAATACTTGCCTGCGTCGTGCTATAAGTTTTGCGATAGAAACAGCTCGAAACAGTGTTACCAACACCACCCCGAGCCTCGCCAATGCAGCATCACGATAAGGCGTGACCCGCAATGGATACCGAGTTTGTAGTCAAAAAGAATTTCAAATACAGGCTCTATCCGAGCGCCGCCCAGACGATTGCGCTCGATACCCAATTGGCCGAAGCCTGCCGCCTTTACAATGCAGCCTTGCAAGAGCGGCGCGATGCTTATCGTATGGCCGGTAAATCGCTGAATTATTGCGATCAGGCCAATCAATTGAAGGACATCCGAGCCGCCGGCGATCTCGGTCTGGTTAATGCTCAATGCGCGCAGGACGTACTGCGGCGGTTGGATAAAGCTTTCAAGGCATTCTTCACGCGCATCAAGCGAGGCCAGACGCCCGGTTATCCAAGATTCCGTTCTGCCAGTCGATACGACAGCATCACTTTCCCCACTTATGGTGACGGAGCCAAACTGCTGGATAATGGCAAATTGCGCGTTCAAGGCGTGGGGCAGGTCAAACTGAAACTGCATCGGCCCATTGAAGGCGCTATCAAAACGGTCACCGTCAAGCGCGAGGCCGGAAGGTGGTATGCCGTGTTCAGCGTGGAATGTGAGCCGAAACCTTTGCCGCCTTCGACCGAGAAGGCTGGCCTTGATGTAGGGCTTCGAGCCTTTGCCACCCTCTCGGACGGAACCGAGATCGAAAATCCCAGATATTACAAAGAAGCTCAAGCCTCTCTGCGGCGGGCGCAGCGCAAGGTCGCTCGCCGTAAGCGAGGCGGTAATAACCGAAAGAAAGCCGTTCGAGAGTTGCAGCGCGCTCACAAGCATGTGCGCAACCAGCGAGCAGATTTCGCGCACAAGTTAGCCCGGACGCTAGTTGTGACGTTCGGGTTGATAGTGATTGAAAAGTTGAACGTGAAGGGGCTGGCCGGTGGAATGCTGGCCAAGTCTGTTAATGACGCCGGATGGTCGTCCTTCACCGCAATGCTCATGTACAAAGAGGCAGAAGCTAGTCGTGCGCTGGTGCAGGTTGACCCTCGTGGCACGTCGCAGAGATGCGTGTGCGGAGCGCCGAATCCGAAGCCCCTGAGCCAGCGATGGCATCACTGTAAGATTTGCGGATTGTCGGTTCCTCGCGATCATGCGTCTGCTTTAGAAATCCTACGGCTCGGACTGAGCATGTTAGGCGGAACGTGGCCGGTTGCGGTGAGCGTGCCTAACGAAGCCGCCTTGCTTTAGCTGGCGGAGTAGTCACACCAATGGATATTATCTCGTGTCCTTTCAGGGGTTCAATGAACTTCTAAAACAAGCATCGGATTGAGAATATTGATACTAGAGTCCTTATGAAGAACTTGATTTCAACAATATTGGCCAAACCACTTTGGATGATTGTAGCGCCGGTGATCTTACTTGTGATATGTGCAACGTCCTGGATTGCCGTCGGCTACTATCGTAATGCGCCTCCTCCAGAGGAGTTTGTCAAGGAGCAGTATTTGACCGTAGTTAAGACCCGCGTGGGGACAGCGCTTGGTTGGAGCGCTCTGCCGCGGCTCATCCCCGGGGCGCCGCGTCCCAATCTGGACGCGCTCAAAGAGACTGTTGAGCGGATGAGCTTTAACAGCTTTTCGATCATCGACTCTCAGCGATCGGAGGTCAATCGCGTGCCCATATACAGAGCGCATATCATCGCCGGCGTCAAAATCGACGAAACCAATAGAAAACTCGACGAATGGATTACCTTTGAGAGAACGGATAAAGGCTGGATTTTATCCCCAGGGATAACAAGGGGGGCGTTTTAAGTAATACGATCGAACCCGAAGCTCGACGCATTACTACGGCGCCTGGGGCTAACCCAATGAATAAAGTCAACGTGGCATTGATTCAGATGAGTTGCGGAAACGATCCCCGCGAGAATATGAACAAGTGTCTCGCGCTCATCGAGGAAGCTGCGCGTCAGGGTGCGCACGTGATTTTGACTCAGGAGCTCTTCCGTTCGCGCTATTTATGCCAGAGCGAGGACCACGCAAACTTCGATCTGGCCGAGCCGATTCCGGGGCCGAGCACCGAACTGCTCACGGAGTTGGCGGCCGCGCGCGGCGTCGTCATCATCGGGTCATTGTTTGAACACCGCGCGCCGGGGCTTTATCACAATACCGCCGTTGTGATCGATGCCAATGGCCGTCTGACCGGGGTCTATCGCAAGATGCACATTCTTTCCAACGATGATGTTTTTCTTTGTCCCGCTTGTACGCCTCCGCAACCACGCAGCGAGCGGAGCAAGCGAGATTGGCGGGAAGTTTAGTTATCTCTCTCACGTCCCGATAAGTGACGTGGTGAAGCGCGACCGAATTAAAGACTTTCTTCTCAAAGGCGACTTGAGAAGTGTGATTGAGCGCGACCACGTAGGGTTGTTGTGTCTCAGAAAGAAATTGCGAAGCCTGCCCGGTCGTCTCAAGTTTTATCTTCAACGTGACAGTCGCCTTCATATTTGCGTTATATGTCCCGTAAACCACTGGTATTGCAAGAGAGGATTGCGCTACGCAAATCCTCCGCGCAATGCCGATTTCCTCTTTCGGCTATAAGCCGACAGTCTCCATCGGCGGAAACTTATGAAATACAAGATATTCACACATAGTTCAACAGTCACAGTCTTAGCCTTGATCCTGATAATTGGCGCCATCGCCCCGTTTATGATTGGCGACGTCCTTGCCCATGGCAATGTAGACCAAAGCAATCCTGTGGGGGCAGGCGGTAGCCAAATATTAGCTAACGGGCCAGTGGGTCAAGAATTCACCCCGTCTCAACCTATCCTAGTCGCCGTTGATGTCAATCTTAGTTCGGCTATTGATGAAGGATCTGACACGCTCACTGTAAACATTCGAGAGGGAAGCCTCGCCTCACCGGTCTTAGCCACCACGTCTCAATTGGTTGCGCCATGCCCTAATATACCGCCTTTCGCTTGTGGCCTGACGCACTTCGACTTTCCATCCCCTCTTATGGTCACACCGGGAAACACTTACATACTGGAATTACAAGCTACTAAAACAACACATGCATGGGTTCGCGCCGATGGCGGTTACTCCAGAGGAGCGGCTATCATCCAGGGAATTGTGGAACCGGCCTTCGATTTTAGTTTTCAGACATACTCTCAACCGGCGCCGATCGACTCGACCTTCAAGCAGCAGCAGAAATTGGGGGCCTCGGACGTGTCGCCACTTGCCAGATTCGGCGGGGCGGTGGCGATCAGCGGGGATACGGCTGTGGTCGGCGCGCAGTTTCAAGACGGAGTAGCGGGCATCGATCAAGGCACGGCCTATGTCTTTGTGCGCAGCGGCGGTGGAACCTGGACTCAGCAGCAGAAGCTGGAGCCCTCGTTCGCTGCGGAAGATTCAAGATTCGGCGCCTCGGTGGCGATCAGCGGGGATACGATCGTCGTCGGTGCGCCAGGTGATCCTGGCGAATTGGGCCTCCAGCAAGGCTCGGCTTATGTCTTTGTACGCAGCGGCGGGGTCTGGAGCGAGCAGCAGAAGCTGGAGGCTTCGGACCCGGCGCAATTTGACGGATTCGGCAGCTCGGTGGCGATCAGCGACGATGCGATCGTCGTCGGCGCGGTGCTTGCCAGTGGCGCACTGAGCAATGATCAAGGCGCAGCCTATGTCTTTGTACGCAGTAGCGGGGGAGTCTGGACCCAGACGCAGAAGCTGGAGGTCTCGGTCCCGGATGCAAGGTTTGCAAGCTTCTTCGGCGATTCCGTGGCGATTAGCGGGGATACCTTCGTCATCGGCGCGCCGAATTATTATGATGGCGCACAGGGCTTCGGGCAAGGTGCGGCCTATGTTTTTGTGCGCAGTGGCGGAGTCTGGAGCGAGCAGCAGAAGCTCTTCGCCTCGGACCCGAGACCATTTGAGCGGTTCGGCGATTCGGTGGCGATCAGTGGGGATACTGTCGTGATCGGCGCGTCGCTCGGTACTGGCGCATTGGACCCCGATCAAGGCACGGCTTATGTCTTTGTGCGTAGTGGCGCCGTCTGGAGCGAGCAGCAGAAGCTGGAGGCCCCGATTGCGGCGGCGCGCGCCTTGTTCGGCGATTCGGTGGCGATCAGCGGGGATACTGTCGTGGTCGGCGCGTTTTTAGCTGCTGGCGCAGCGGGCTCTCAGCAAGGCGCGGCCTATATCTTTATGCGTAGCGGCCCCGTCTGGACCCTGCGACAGAATCTGGTTCCATCGGATGCGGAGGCAGGCGACCAGTTCGGCAGTTCGGTGGCGATCAGCGGGGAGACACTCATGGTCGGCGCGCCGGGTGATCGGCGCGTAACGACGCCGCGCTTCCCTATAGGCTCGGTTTATGTGTTTACG
>WNFU01006679.1_pt1 | contig 13875 bp, 13 predicted proteins | sample 5400121 | NCBI WGS metagenome assembly WNFU01 (sample SAMN13153360, study PRJNA577476) | soil metagenome | isolation source: 100 cm soil or saprolite under grassland replicate 1 | place: USA:California | collected 2016-06-15
CCTCCCGCCTTGAGGATGCCCAGCAGCCCGACCACCAGCTCAAGCGAGCGTTCCATAGCGATCGCGACCGGCACCTCCGGACCTACACCCAGTTTGCGCAGGTGGTGCGCCAGTTGATTGGCCCGCGCATTGAGCTCGGCGTAGGTGAGGTGCTGGTTCTCGAACATCACCGCCGTGGCCTCCGGCGTGCGCCGCGCCTGCGCCTCGAACGACTCGTGAATGCACTTGTCCTGCGGATAAGCGGCCGCCGCGGCGTTCCTGGGCCCCATCAGCTGCTGACGCTCGGCTGCCGTGAGCAGCGGCAGCCGCGAGATCTTCTGCGTGGGATCGGCCACGATCCCTTCCAACAGGACCCGCCAGTGCCCCGCCATGCGCTCGACCGTCGAAGCATCGAACAGGTCCGTCGCATATTCGACGGCGACATTTATTTTTCCCTGTTCCTCCGCCACGAAGAACTGGAGGTCGAATTTCGCCATCTGGTCGCGAACGCCCTTGATAACCTGCGCTTCCAACCCCGGGAGCTGCCACTTTCCAGGCGGCGTGTTCTCCAGTGCGAAGCAAACCTGGAACAGCGGATTGCGCGACAGATTCCGCGTCGGCGCCAACTCCTCTACCAGCTTCGCGAACGGCATATCCTGATGCGCGTATGCCGCCAACGCCTGCGTACGCACGCGTGCCAAGTGGTCCTTGAAGCTCGGCTGCCCGGACAAGTCCCCGCGCAGCACCAGCATGTTGACGAAGAAGCCGATCAGTCCCTCGAGCTCCGGCCGACGGCGCCCGGCAAGAGGCACCCCCACCGCCACATCCTCCTGCCCGCTGTAGCGATACAAGAGCACCTGGAAGGCCGCCAATAGCGTCATGAACAACGTGGCTCGCTCGCGTCGACCGAGTTCCTTCAACTCGCGCGTGAGATCCTCTCCAAGCTCGAACCCGAAGCGCGCGCCGCGGTTGCTCGCCACCGCCGGCCGCGGCCGATCCGTCGGCAGCTCCAGCACCGGCAGATCCGCCAGCGCCTGCTTCCAATAGGAAAGTTGCTCCTCCAGCACCTCCCCTCGTAACCACTCTCGCTGCCATACCGCGTAGTCCGCGTACTGCACCGGCAGCTCCGGTAGCGGCGAGGGCCGCCCCGCACGGAATGCCTCGTACAACACCGAGAGTTCCCGCCGCAAAACTCCTGATGACCAGCCATCGGTCACGATATGGTGCAGCGTCAGCAGCAGCCAGTGCTCGGACTCTCCCAAACGCAGCAGCCGCGCGCGAAGCAGCGGCCCGTGCTCCAGATCGAACGGCTGCGCCGCTTCCTCCTGCGCCCGTCGCTGCGCCTCCGCTTCACACTCCCGCGCCGCGAGCGCGCTCAGATCCTCCACCTCGAGCTCGAACTTTAACTCCGGTGCAATGACCTGCACCGGCGTAGCGTCTTCCACCTCGAAGCGCGTGCGCAACACCTCGTGCCGCCGCACCACCTCCCGCAGCGCCTTTCGCAACGCCTCAATCTCCAGCACTCCCACCAGACGCACGACCGCCGGCACGTTGTACACCGACCCATCCGCCAACAACCGGTCCAGCAACCACAACTGTTGCTGTCCAAACGACGGCGGAAAAATGTATACGGCGTCGGTCGCTGCTTGCGAGACAGGCAACGCGGCGACGCCGTTTGGGGACGGTGAAACGACCGATCTCATTTCCATCAGATCACCGTAATCCCGTCCTGGAGGCTCTCGACAACGCTACCCTCGGATTGCGCCGGATTTCGGCAGCGGGACGGCGCGTTCGACTCGATACGCCGGCAGATCCGCGTTGCGCCTCGACTTGGCGCGCGAGCTGCGCGACGGTCGGCGCGGAAAAGAGGCTGCGGATGGAAATCTCCGTACCGAAAACTGCGTCGACTCGCGCAAGCGTCTGGACCGCGAGCAGCGAGTCCCCGCCGATCTCGAAGAAGTCGCTGTGTACCCCGACTCGGTCGAGGCCAAGCACCTCGCCGAAGATCGCCGCCAACTGCTCCTCGATTCCGTCGCGTGGCGCTACATGCCGCGCGTCACTTGCGGCGAAGCTCTCCGGTGCCGGCACCGGCAAACGCTTGCGATCGACCTTGCCGTTGGCGGTGAGAGGAATCTGCTCGAGGCCAACGAAAACCGACGGCATCATGAAATCGGGCAAGCGCGCCTTGAGATGGGCACGGAGTTCGGCAGCCAAACGCTCGCCGAGCGCAGTAGGCGCCGCCGCGTGCACCGCGACCTGGGATGCGGCGGGTACCACGTAGGCCATGAGCCGGACAGCATGGCCATCTTGTGGATCCTCACCCGCAACGACGACGGCCTGCTCGACTTCCGGGTGATGCAACAACGCCGATTCTATCTCCGCCAACTCGATGCGATAGCCACGAATCTTGACCTGCAGATCGATTCGACCGAGATACGCGAGATCGTTGTCCGCGGTTCGTCGCGCGAGATCACCGGAGCGGTACAACCGGGAGCTTGGATCCGTCGAATACGGATTCGCAATAAAGCGCTCGGCCGTCAACTCCGGTCGATTGAGATAACCGCGTGCAACACCTGCACCGCCGATGAAGATCTCGCCAGGGATCCCGACCGGGACCGGTTGCAGATGCCGGTCGAGCAGAAGGATGCTCGAATCGGGGATCGGCTCACCAAGCATGCTGCCCCTCGCTGCGTCCAGATCGGCGATCGCAATGCGGCGATAGGTTACGTGAACCGTCGTCTCGGTGAGCCCGTAAATGTTCACCAGGCGTGGCTTCGCATCGCCGTGACGCTCGAACCACGGGCGAAGCGATTGGAAATCGAGCGGCTCTCCACCGAGGATTACGAAACGCAACGCAAGCTTCTCGGTGGCATCTTCCCTTGCATCGACACCCATCAACTGCCGAAACGCCGACGGCGTCTGGCTGAGCACCGTGATGCGCTCGCGGACCAGGAGCGCGTGAAACTCCTTGGGGTCCCGGCTGACGAGATACGGTACGAGGACGAACCTGCCCCCGTAGAGCAACGCCCCCCACATTTCCCACACCGAGAAATCGAAGGCAAACGAATGGAAACCGCTCCAAACGTCATGCGCATCGAACCCGAACCAATGCGCGCTCGCTGCGAAGAGGCGGGCGATGTTGTGGTGAGTGACGAGCGTACCCTTGGGTGTACCGGTGGAACCTGAGGTGTGGATGACATAGGCGAGGTTGTCGGGCGTGCTACTCGCCGCGGGGTTGCTGTCCGGCTGCGCCGCGATGCTCGCCCAGTCGCGGTCCAGACACACCGTGTGCCCGGCGTAGGCGGGCAGTTGGCCGAGCAGCCGCTGTTGCGTGAGCAACACCGGCGCCCGAGTGTCGGTCAGCATGAAAGCCAGCCGTTCCGCCGGGTAACTCGGGTCCAGCGGCACATACGCGCCGCCCGCCTTGAGAATGCCCAGCAGCCCCACCACCAGGTCCAGCGAGCGCTCCATCGCAAGCGCCACCAGCACTTCCGGGCCGACGCCCAGCGTGCGCAGGTGGTGCGCCAGCCGATTGGCCCGCGCATTGAGCGCGGCATAGGTGAGCCGCTGCGCCTCGAACACTACTGCCGTAGCCTCCGGCGTACGCTGCACCTGCGCCTCAAACAACTGATGAATGCACCTGTCCCTTGGAAACGCCGCTGCCGCGCTGCCTTGCCTCAGCAGCCGCTCGCGCTCGGCTGCGGTGAGCAGCGGCAGCCGCGAGATCTTCTGCGTAGGATCAGCGACAATGCCTTCCAGCAACACCCGCCAGTGCGCCGCCAGGCGTTCGATCGTGGAAGCATCGAACAGGTCCGCCGCGTATTCGATGACGACGCGTATCTTTCGGTCTTCGTCGGCCACCGAGAACCCGAGGTCGAATTTCACCGCTTCGGTGCCCGTCGTCTCGATGGTGTCCACGGTAAGACCGCTGAGCTCCGGCCTTTCGCCCGGCTCGGTTCCCTTGACGAACGACACCTGGAAGAGCGGATTGCGCGATGGGTCGCGCCTGGGAGCAAGTTCCTCCACCAGCTTCGCGAACGGCAGGTCCTGATGCGCATACGCATCGCGTGTCTGTCTCCGCACCCGGGCGAGGTAGTCCCTGAAGCTCGGCTCCCCCGACAAGTCCGCACGCAGCACGAGCATGTTCACGAAGAAGCCGATCAACACTTCCAGCTCCGGCCGCGTGCGCCCCGCAATCGGAACCCCCACCGCGATATCTTCCTGTCCACTGCAGCGATACAGCAGCACTTGAAAGGCTGCCAGCAGCGTGGTGAACAAGGTGGTTTGCTCCCGCCGCCGCAGTTCCTTCAAACCGCGCGTGAGGTCTTCGCCAAGCTCGAAAGCTACCCGGCCGCCCCGGTAGCTCGGCACGGCCGGCCGCGGTCGATCCGTCGGCAACTCCAGCATCGACAAGTTCGCCAGCGTTTGCTTCCAGTAGGCAAGTTGCTCCTTCAGCACCTCTCCCCGTAATCGTTCCCGCTGCCACACCGCATAGTCCGCATACTGCAGCGGCAGCTCCGGCAGCGGCGAGAGCTTCCCCGAGCTATAGGCTCCATAAAGGGTAGACAGCTCCTTCGCGAACACCACCATCGAGCCACCGTCCCTGATGATGTGGTGCATTGTTTGGAGCAACCAATGCTCGTCCTTCCCCAAGCGGAGAAGCCGCACGCGAATCAACGGACCATGTTCCAGATCGAATCCCGCTCGCGCGTCGTCCCGGGCCCGTCGCTGCGCCTCTGCTTCGCGCTCGCCATTCGGCAGAGCACTCAGATCCGTGACTTCCAGCGACAGCTTGAGCTCTGGAGCGATCACCTGCACCGGTTCACCATCCTCGACCGCAAAGCGCGTCCGTAGTACCTCATGCCGGCGCACGATCTCGTTCACCGCGTTTCTCAGCGCTTCGATATCCAGCGCCCCCTTGAGCCGGAAAACATCCGACTCGTTGTAAACAGATTCTTGGGGCAATACCTGGCCCAGCACCCAAAGGGCTTGCTGGGAAAAGGACGTCGGCGCGATGCGCGCACCGCCGCGGGAATCATCCGTGGCCATGCGCCGAATTGCGGAACTTCGATCGACAAACGTGGGATTCACGGTCAGCCTGCCTTTTGTTCTTCCCGGCGCAACGCCTTGACCGCCAGGTGCTGGGCGAGGAGCAGCGGCGGCATGCGCAGCCAATGCGCGCGCACGTATAGCGATCCGCGCGCCAACGAGCTCAGACCACCGTTGGCGCGGTTCGGCTGCAGCGTTCGCAGAAAAATCGCGTCCATCAAGCCGCGCAGCAAAGGCGGCGGTCGGCCGATTTCCGCAGCGCCGAGCACGCGGTCAGGCACAGGTGTGTCGAGAAGACGCACCGCGTAGCGTAACGCATAGTAAAGCGGCCGCGTCAGATCCAGCTCGCCCGCGCGCGCCGTCAGCCTCGGCCAGAAACCCGCTTCGCTCGCGAATTCGCGCAGGAGGCTGTCCAGGTCCACGAGATCGCGCAGACTGTTGCCGACGTCCTCGTTGCAGAACAGATGCGTGGCGCTGTGCAGGACCATGTCCACCGGCGCGAGAACGCGCAGTCGCGGCTCGCCCGCGATCGGCCGCGAAGCCGCCAGCAGCTTGGCGGAGTCGGGTTTCAGGCGCGCCGTGATCGGCAGGATCGCATGGTGCACGTCGAGCACCGTCTGCCGACTGATGTGCCTGAGCGGCGGCAGCTCGTGCATCCATCGGCGGTAATAGCGCTGATCGTACGCAGTCGTCTTGCTCGTGTGCCAGCCGTGGAGCATCAGAGTCGTTTCGACGTTCGCGAGCGCGCCGCGCGGAACCAGGATGTCGATGTCGGAGAACAATCGGCCGCGAGCGGCCGTCCGGCCGGCGATCAGGTACGCGGCTCCTTTGAGCAGGACGATCGGAACACCCGTGACGGAGAGCGCCCGATCGATGAACGCGACTTCGCGCCGAACCGCGTCGGCCTGTGCCTGCGCAAGCGTCCGCGCTGCCTCGAGATGGGCGCGCGGCGCGGCTGGCACCTGGGGCAGCAGCCCGAGCTCGTGGAGGGCCAGGGCCACGCGCGGGAGGAGGTTGGTGCGGCGCCCCTGGCGGATGAGCGTTTCCCACTGCGGAAGGCTCAGCCGCGGCAAGGCCGCCGGGTCCCTCAACGCGAGAACGACAGGATCCGTTCGCTCGGGGCTCATGCGCGGCGCGCAGCGTCGTCGAATACCGCGATCGCATCTTCCAGCGCGCCGTACTGGAATTCGAAGCAATCGCTGCCGGTGATGACCTGGGCCAGGAGCTCGAAGCCTCGGCGGCCGTGCACGTCGTAATTGAAGGCGTGATCGGCCAAGTGCATGAACGCGCGTCCTTTGGATAACGGCGCCAAGCGCGCCGCAGCGCCGCTTTCGTAATGAGGCAGCACGATCCAGCGCGGACGCGCCGCCTCCGTCGCGCGGCGCACGCTATCGGTCGGCGCCTTCATGTGGGCGACCGATCCTTTGACGGTATCGTGCACCGGTGGGCCGATCACCGCCTCCGGTGAGAAGCGCCGGATCGTGTCGATCGACGCGTTTTTCAGACTGACCGGCCGCGGCAGGGGAACGACGTGGCCGGTACCGAAGTCGAGCAACGTGAGCTCGTCGGACAGCAGCCGCCAGCCGCGGTAGACGAGCCCGGCGCACAACGTGCTCTTGCCCGATCCGGGCGGTCCCGGCAGCAGAAGCGCGAGGCCCGACCTCTCGACGCTCGCCGCGTGCACGATAAGATATTGGTGACAGTGGCTGCTGACGCACCAGTTGAGTCCCCATTCCAGCATCGCAAACGCCTGGTCGGCGGGGAGCGGCAGAAACGGGCGCGCGTCGTCGAGCTGAAACCGGACCTGCGGGCCTAGCCAACGCCGCGGGCTGCGCGGAGGAGCGACGCGCACGTGGAAATCGGCAAAGCCCTCCGAATCCTCGATCGTGTGGTCGGCGTAGTGGAGCGCGACGCCGTGTACGACCTTGGCCAATCGAGACTGGATGCCGGTCACCACCGGTCCGGTGCGCAGCCGCAGGCTGCCATCGGCCAGTTGGCCGCGCAACTCTTCGGGCGATAGCTCGCCAACGATCATTGCCGCTCGGGTTCCGCGAGGCCGAGCCGCTTGAACTCGGACAGGACCGCCTCGATCGCAGCGTATCGGTCGGTCTTTGCAGTGGGTGCGTCGCCGAGCGCGGCCGAGATATCGGCGACGCTCAGGGCGCCATCGGCTTCCAGGACAACTTGCAGAATGCTTCCGGCCAGCAGCCCGAGCAGATGCGTGCTTCCCGTGCGCTCGTTGCGCACTACGAATTCGCCATCCCATTCGCGCCAGACGATTGCGTCGTGAGGCATGCAACGCCAACGTAGCGCGGGTAGGGACGACATGCAAGGCTCAGGAAGCGACCCTGCGCGTTGAACCTACGACATCGTTGTTAACAGGTAATCGATGAGCTCGTCGTGGTTCCAGTGCGCGCCCGAGGATGGTGAGAAGGTTCCAAATCCCGTGGTGAAATACTCCTCCCACATGTGCTTCACGACTTGAGTCGTCAGGACCGGCGTCGTCCCCGCAGCGGCGTTGAGCAGCGCGGCCACGATCAGGCGAGCTACGTCATTGATGGGCGGGGTCGGAGGGAGGTTTAATACATCCAGCAGCGAGAGGGGGGGCGGACCGGCAAAGCCCGGGTAAGGAGGGCTGTTGAAAAAGCTGTTGAAAGTTTTGCTGGGTGGGAAACCCGGCGGAAATTCCCTATTCAGCGCATTCTTCCAGGTGTCGGGCGACACCCCCGAGCAAATGGCCCCATGGCCGGCAGTGCTCGCATTCAGCGAAACGTAGCCGGACGGTGTCTTGCACGTTTCGGCCAATACCGGTCGGCTGACGAGCGTCATCAGCACGGGTGCACTGGCCAGCGCGCCTTGCAGCAAGCGCCGGCGGCTCGCCTTGGGTTCGCCGCCTGCAGAAGACGGCGGCTCAGCGCTAGGTGGTGTATCTGTGGGATCGGGCATTCCGCTCATGCCTTAACGTTGCGAGCCAAGGATAGCCCACAACGGTCAGTCTAGGCGCGATTTCAGTCCTACACTTCGCAAGCACGTGCCATGCCATTCGCGCGAACGATGTGATTTATATGGAAGAAGTAAATAGCGCCGCGAGCAAGACGAAGCTCGGTGTAAATGGCACCGACACGTCGGTAGGGTGGCGCGAGTTGGACCGTCGTCGGCGGCAGGCGACTGGTGACCACTTGTCGGCCAAACCGGCCATTGAAATGCTGACGGGAAATCTTACAATTGGGCCGAAGGTATGCTCAGGTTAGGCAATAATTTTGAATTATCTCAGTAGGTTACAATCCTGGCACCGGTCTTGCCTCGGTTGGTGCATCTTGATGACCACGGGGGTGCCGGAATAACGCCCCGATTTGGGATGTTACGCCCGCGATTGCTGGCGCTCGGTACAACGGCAAGACCGCGACAATAGACCCATGTTTACCAAATGCCCGGCGTGCAGCAGTTCCAATGTGCGCCGTTCGTTGCTCCGCGGGTTGGAGGCTTCGGCAAAACCCAGACTTCGCTCGCCTTATCGCTGTCGCGATTGCGGCGAGCGGTTCTGGGTCGTCAGCCGACGCGCCAACTATGTCGCGAGCTTGGCGATATTTGCATTGGTAGCCGGGATCGTCGCCTGGAATGTGGTCGGCGCCCCGGAACAACCTCGCCGCGAGCCGGGACTGGATTCAGGAAGCCTTGCCGACACTTTCACGCGCGCGGCGCGCGATGACCCCATCGCAGAATACAAACTCTCCCAGATATACGCCCGTGGCACCGGTATCGCAGCCAACAAGAAGGAGGCGCAGGCGTGGCTGGAGCGTGCGGCCCAGCACGGCAACCCGGAGGCGCAATACGAGCTCGGCAACGCGCTTCGCGAAGGCCTTGGCGTCGTCCAGGATTACGAACGTGCGGTGAAGTGGCTGCAACTCGCAGCAGCGAGTGGCAGTGGAGACGCCCAGTACGCGCTGGGACAGATGCATCGCGCCGGGATGGGTGTTCCGGCCGATAACGTGAAGGCGTACATGTGGTTCAATCTCGCCACCGCGCAGGATGTCGCCGGCGCAGCCGCCCAGCGCGATTCGGTGCTCCGAGTCCTGTCGCCGGAACAGGTTCTCGAGGCGCAAGCCGAAGCGCGTCGTCTAAGTCAGAGTCCCGACAAACAATCCGCCGTGGCGCGGTAGCGTGGAAACCCTGCTGCGTTGGATAGGCCGGCTTGGCGGGGCCGCCGGCCTCGTTTTATGCGCAGCCGCCGTCCTGATGCGTCTTCGCGGCGTGTACAACTTTGCCGGCTTCCAAATCGGCACCTTGCTGCTCGCGGGGATCGCCGTGATGCTCGTCGGATGCCTGGCTTATTTGGCTGCTATTGCAGAGCGGCCCCATAAATGATCCAGCGCATCGCAAGTTCGAGGTTGCTGTAGATAACATCGCCCTTCACGCGGTGCCGGGCGCGGGACACAGGTACGCGTACGGAGTATCGCTCGCGCCGCTGCGCAGCGGCACAGTGGAACCGCGCACGCCGATAGGCACGCATCCTGAGAGCAGTGCAGCCAATATCAGACCGGTCACCAGTTTCATCCCGTGCCTTTCATCGGCTGATGCCGACCAGACTTGCGATGTCGCCCGACGCGAGTTGTAGAACACCAGTTAGGTCGGCTATCGTGGGATTGTCGACGTATTTTACAATCTTCCGCCTGAGCAGGTTTTCGAACATTTCAAATCATCGGCTTAGCGAATTGGCACGCATCCTGCAGCGGACCTCCGGCGAAGATTAGCGGCCACGGAAACAAACAAAAGACGGAGATGACATGCGGCGACAAGTCTGGCGAGTAATTGTTGGGTTGGCCTGTTTTGCGGGTTTGAGCGGGCCGGCACTGGCGGACGCATTCACTTGCCCTCCTGGAAGCTTCCTCTCCACGCTCGATACTGCGAATTTCACCGACGCCGGAAATACCGGCCCTTATGGGGAAGTCTGCGTCACCCTGAACGATTCGACCCATGCATTCATCCAGGCCGAGAGCCTTTCGCCCTTTATCATGTTCGGTAATGGCGCGTTTGCGCTCCAGGTCAATTCGACAGGGTTTGCCATTTTCGGGGGAAACGCTGGAATCACCGGGGGCACTAGCCCGTCGGCCAGCATCGCATTCCCAGGCTCGACGGAGGATGGATTCGGCAAGTTCGACCTCAGCATCACTAACTTCGATGGGCCCAACAGCGGAACATCGTTCTTCTCATTTACGCTGGTCAACACGGCCGGAACGTGGGCAAACGTGTCCAGCGTTCTCGCGGCCAACGCCAGCGGCTATGACGCTGCAATGCAGCTTGCCGAATGTAATGACGGGTGCGCCGGCGTAGGGTTCGCGGCAGAGCCATTTACAAGTGGACACATCGTCCCGCAACCTGCACCCGAGCCCGGAATATTGGGTCTCCTGGGGATCGGACTCCTGGCGATGGGCTTCCCAAGACTGCGGCGCCGCAAGGTATAGACGAGCGCAGCGCGAAGGAACGCCGGCGATGCCGGCGTTTTTTTTGGGGGTCCGCACGGCTCTTTTCTTGACCTGGGTCGCCGGCTTCGATCTGCGAAGAGCGGAACAGTTTCTGGTGCCCGGGGCCGGACTCGAACCGGCATGGCAGCTTCCGCCGCCGAGGGATTTTAAGTCCCTTGTGTCTTCCTGTTTCACCACCCGGGCCAACCGCTATTCTAGCCGCGCGCGGCGAGGGCGGTGACGACCGTGCCGCGCGGGGCAGGGGATGATTCCCGCATCACGCTCGGCCGGCGCAGTCTCGCGGAGCGGTATCATACCTTTGTCATTTTTGGTTGCCGAGTCTGGCGCTAGACGAATCGTATCTCGACGGATAACAGCGTGGAAATGACGACGCAGATTTCGGTGGTTGTGCCCGTATACCGGTCCGAAAGGACCTTGCGCGAACTGCATCGTCGATTGACGGCTGTGCTTGAAGGCATCAGCCCCGAGTTTGAAATCATCTTCGTAGAGGACTGTGGCGGGGATCGTTCCTGGGACGTGATCCGCGAGCTCGCCGGCCGTGACGCTCATGTCAAGGGCATTCAACTTGTCCGAAATTTCGGGCAACACAATGCACTTCTATGCGGCATCCGCGCTGCGGTCCACGAGATCGTAGTGACCTTGGACGACGACCTCCAAAACCCACCGGAAGAGATCGGCAAGCTAATTAAAAGGCTCCGAGAAGGGTACGACGTTGTCTACGGTACCCCTTTAAAGGAGGCGCACGGCTTTTGGCGAAATATTGCGTCGAGAATCACCAAGATTGCTCTGCAGACCGCGATGGGCGCAGAAACTGCGCGTAATGTCAGTGCGTTCCGTGCATTCCGCACGACGTTGAGAAGGGCATTTGCGGATTACCGAAGTCCGTCTATCTCCATAGATGTATTGCTGACCTGGGGCACGGCCAGATTTTCCCACGTTATGGTTGAACACCGACCGCGCAGCGATGGGGCGTCCGGCTATACGTTACGCAAGCTTATCGGCCACGCGCTCAACATGATGACGGGGTTCAGTACTCTCCCTCTTCGACTCGCCAGCGTGGTCGGCTTTGCGTTTACTATATTCGGGCTCCTGGTCCTTGCGTACGTCATCGGCAGGTATCTGATCGCGGGCGGCACGGTTCCCGGGTTTTCGTTCCTGGCGTCGATAATTGCCCTATTTGCCGGGGCGCAGCTCTTCGCCATTGGCATCATCGGCGAGTATCTGGCGCGCATGCATCTGCGGTCGATGGAAAGGCCAACTTACGTGATCGATTCGTGTGTTGGGCATTTGAGCGTGGCGGAAGCTGTCGATTTCAGACAGCGCGACGGATTGACGAGCCACGGGTCAGCCCTCACGGCAAAAGGCGTATGACGCAAACCCCGGATTCATGCCGAATCATAGAAACGCCCGCATTGCACCTGGAATTCTCCCTTGTACCTTGGGATACAGAGATTCTCGGTGTGCCCGTAGGCCAGATCACCGAAATTGCTTGCACCGACCGGCAAAGCGGAGCCGTTGATTTCGGTCGATTTGAACACTGGCGCGACGAGCTTGGTGTTCGGCTCGTCAGCTGTAGACTAATGCACGACCGATTGAATGAATCGATGTTGTTGGAGGGACGTGGCTTCCGGTTTATCGAAATGATCTATCGGCCGCAATTTACTGCGGTTCGTGAAGCAGCGTTTCCCCAGGATGATCTGGAAATATCGCCCGCCACCGACGGCGATCTGTCGACGATCGAGGAAATCGCGGGCTCGGCCTTCAAGACGGATCGGTTTCATTTGGATCCACGTCTGGATCGCGATTTCGCCGATCGGCGCTACCGGCGATGGGTGCGAACAAGCCTTGACCATCCGAGCCAGCGCTTGTTGAAGGTCAGCAAAGCCGGCAGTATCGTCGCCTTCTTCATCGTTGAGCGGTTTCCGGACGGACGCTGCTATTGGCATCTCACCGCCGTCGTCCCAGCAATGCAGCGAAAGGGGCTGGGAAAGCGTGTCTGGCGCGCCATGATCATGCATCACAGAAACGAGGGTATCGACCGCATCGAAACAGCAATCTCAGCGCACAACATTGCGGCGCTGAACTTGTATGCAGGGCTAGGTTATCGCTTTCAGGCGCCGGCGATGACATTTCACTGGTACCGCGCCTAGGCGCGTCGCCTCGCAATGAGTGCTCCCTTTGAAGTATTGCGGTTCGGCGTGGTCGGCTTGGCGTCGAATGCCTTGCTGTATCTCCTCTATTTGGCTGCCACGGCGGTTGGCATTGAACCGAAGGTCGCCATGAGTCTTCTCTACATTATTGGAGTATTGCAGACCTTTATCCTGAATAAGCAATGGACGTTTCGGCACGAGGGCCACGTTCGACGGACGGCCATCCGCTATTGGGCCGCATATGCAACCTTGTACGTGGCCAATATCGTTCTCCTGATCGTTTTCGTCGACATCGCCGGTCTGGATCACACGGTTGTGCAGGGGATCTTGATACTGGTGATCGGGCTGGTGCTGTTTGCCTTGCAGAAGTATTGGGTGTTCAGGACGCCGCCACTACACCAGCCTTCGAGCTCAGCCAGCGCCACCGAGCGGTGAAGGTCTATCGTAAGTGCGGTTCCAGAATCGAGGACATCGACTGGGAATGCGGTGAATATTCCATTCAACAAACCGTACATGACCGGCAAGGAGCTGGGGTACATCAGTCAAGCTCACGCCAAAGGTCATCTCTCCGGAGACGGAGCCTTCACGAAGCGGTGTAATGCCTGGTTGGAGGAGCGGATCGGCTCTCGCAAGGCGCTTCTGACGCACTCCTGCACGGGCGCACTGGAGATGGCTGCGATCCTTGCCGGTCTGCAGCCTGGTGATGAAGTGATCATGCCGTCCTTCACCTTCGTCTCGACTGCAAACGCTTTTGTCTTGCGCGGGGGCGTGCCGGTCTTTGTGGACATTCGCCCGGACACGCTGAATATCGATGAGACAGAGATCGACGCGGCAGTCACAGCCAGGACACGCGCCATTGTCGTCGTCCATTACGCCGGCGTCGGCTGTGCGATGGACGCGATCATGGAGACCGCGCGGAAACACAAGCTTCTTGTCATCGAGGATGCTGCGCAGGGGATCATGTCCACATATAACGGACGACCGCTCGGCGGCATCGGGCACCTGGCTACGATTTCCTTCCATGAGACCAAGAACATCATCTCCGGAGAAGGCGGGGCGTTGTTGGTGAACGCCGAGCGATTCGTCGAACGGGCAGAGATTATCCGGGAGAAGGGTACGAACCGGAGCCGATTCTTCAGAGGCCAGGTGGACAAGTACACCTGGGTGGACATTGGATCTTCGTATCTACCAGGCGAGATCATTGGCGCCTTCCT
>WNFU01016593.1_pt1 | contig 13875 bp, 11 predicted proteins | sample 5400121 | NCBI WGS metagenome assembly WNFU01 (sample SAMN13153360, study PRJNA577476) | soil metagenome | isolation source: 100 cm soil or saprolite under grassland replicate 1 | place: USA:California | collected 2016-06-15
CCTGGCGCTCCGGCCGCGGGAAGAAGCGGATCAGCCGCTCCAGCACCTGAGGGAGTTCGTCGCACGGCACGTCTTCCATGATGCGCGTGCCCGCGCGCGGGTCCTGGCCACCGCGGCCGCCCACGAAGATGTGGACGCCGTCCACGATCTTGCCGTCCGCCCTCACCTTGCATCCCTGGAGCCCGATGTCCGCCGTGTGATGGTTCGCACACGAGGCGGGGCAGCCGGACCAGCGCACGGTGATAGGCCGGGTTCTGCCGACATGCTTTTCGAAGTCCTTGGCGAGGGCCATGGCGCGCGTCTTGGTGTCGATCAGGGCCAGGTTGCAGAAGTCCGTGCCCGTACACGACACGAGGCCGCGCCGGACTTCGGAGGGGTTGTACGGAAGCTCCTTCACCAGCGGTTCCTGGGTCAGGTCGCCGAGTCGCGCGTCGGGCACGTGGGGCAGGAGCACGTCCTGCGACGGCATGAACCTGAGCTCGCCCCGCCCGTAGCTGTCGGCCAGTCGCGCGAGCTCGTCGAGCTGGTCGGCGGTGACGCGTCCGACCGGCGTTTTCAGCCCGACATAGTTGAGGCCCGGCTGGCGCTGGCGGAAGACGCCGATATGGTCGCTGTGGGTGGCGCCGCGCGCGTCGCTCCCCGCCCTCGGCAGAGCCCGCACCAGACGCGCCTCGAGCTCCTTGCGAAAGCGATCGGCGCCCCATTCGCCCAGCAGAAAGGCCAGCCGCGACTTGCTCCGCGACTCGCGCGGGCCGAAGTCGCGGAATATGAGCGCGATGGCCGCGCAGACTTCCGCGGCCTCCTCCGGACGCACGAAGGCGTCGAGCGGCTGGGCCACCGTGGGCCCGCCCGAGCCCTGCTTGCCCCCGACGGCCAGATTGAAGCCCGCCACCTCCCCGGCGGCGATCTCCGCCAGGGCGGGCGTCATGGAGATGTCCTGAGTCTCGCCGCCGGTGCAGTGCTCGCGGCAGCCGGTGATGGTGACGTTGAACTTCCTCGGCAGATTGGTGAACTCCTTGTTGCCGAGAAAGATGCGCTGGAACTCGCGCGCGATCGGCGCCGTGTCGATGAGCTCCCCCGGGGTCAGCCCGGTGGCCGGGCAGCCGATGATGCCCCGGATATTGTCCATGCCCGTCTGAAGACTCGACAGTCCCGCGGCCTCGAGACGCGCCATGATCTCCGGCACCCGCTCCACGGTGACCCAGCGGAGCTGCAGCTGCTGTCGCGTCGTGATGTCGGCGATGGTCCGCCCCGACTCGCGGGTGAGGCGGGCCAGGAGCCTGACCTGCGAGGCGCTGACCACCCCATTGGGCATGCGGATGCGCATCATGGCGTGCCCGGGCGTGGGGCGGCGCATGAAGACGCCCACCCACTTGAGCCGCTCTTTGTCGTCGTCGCCGATGGTCTTCCAGCCCTCGCGGGCGAAGCGGACGAGGTCATCCTGGATCTCGAGCCCGTCCTTCTCCGCCTTGAGCGCTTCTATCTTGTTCATCGGCGGCCATCGCTCAGAGAGCGGATCCGGACGGCGCAGGCCTTGAGCTCCGGCTGCTTCGACAGCGGATCGCGCGCAGACAGCGTCAGGTTGTTGGCGGCCTTGTAGAAGCCCCACTGCCGCCCCCAGTGAAAGGGGAGGAAGCACGTGCCCTGGCGAATGGTCTCGCTCACCCGCGCCTGGGCCACCGCCTTGCCCCGCCGCGACGTGATCTCGACGAAATCCCCGTCGTGGATGCCCGCCCGCTGGGCGTCCCGCAGGTTGACCTCGACGTGCGGCTCGGGCGTGCGCCCGGCGAGCGCCGGCGACTTGGCCGTGCGTGTCAGCGTATGCCAGTGATCGCGCACGCGTCCCGTGGTCAGCGTGAGCGGGTACGCCGCGTCCGGGGGCTCGACCGGCGGGTGGTGCTCGACAGGGATGAGCCGGGCGCGGCCGTCGGCGGTCGGGAAGCGCGCGTCGCCATAGAGCCTGGCCGTCCCCGGATGTCCCGGGCCCGGCACCGGCCACTGGAGCGGTCCCTCGTTCCTGAGGCGCTCGTGGCTGACGCCGGAGCAGTCACAGGCCGTCCCTGCCGTCAGCGCCGCGAACTCGTCGAAGATCTCGGCCGCGCTCTCGTACGCGAAGGCGTCCTTGAAGCCCAGCTCGCGTGCCACCCGGGTCACGATGAAGGCATCGGGCAGCGCCTCACCCGGAGGCTCGACCAGCTTCGGCAGGTAGGTCAGGCGCCGCTCCGAATTGGTCATGACGCCGTCCTTCTCCGGCCACTGCGCCGCGGGCAGCAGCACGTCGGCGAAGCGTGTGGTCTCGGTCGGGTGATAGGCGTCCTGGACGATGACGAGCTCGGCCTGGCGCAGGGCCTTCTCCACGAGGTCGAGATCGGGCATGGACGCGGCCGGATTGGTGCAGAGGATCCAGATCGCGCGGACGGAGCCGTCGCGGAGACCCTCGAAGATCTCGAGCGCCGACCGGCCGGGCGCTGATCCGATCCTGCCCGCGGGAACGGCCCAGTGCCGCTCCACGACGGCGCGCGCCGCTGCGTCGCCAACATGCCGGTAGCCGGGCAGCAGGTGCGCGAGACCGCCCGTCTCGCGCCCGCCCATGGCATTGGGCTGGCCCGTGAGGGAGAAGGGCCCCGCCCCGGGCCTGCCGATCTGGCCCGTCGCCAGGTGCAGGTTGAGGATCGCCGTGTTCTTGTCCGTGCCGACATGGCTCTGGTTGACACCCATGCTCCAGAGCGTCATGGCCCCGCGCGCCCGGCCGAAGCGGCGCGCGGCGGTGACGATGATGTCGGCCGACAGCCCCGTCACCGCCGCGGCGTGCTCGGGAGGGCAGCGCGCGATCGCCGGCCTGAGCGCGGCCCAGCCGCTCGTGCGCCGCGCCACGAAATCCGGATCGAGGAGCCCGTCCTTCCAGAGCACGTGGAGCATGGCGTTCAGGAGGGCGATGTCCGAGCCCGGCCGGAGTGGCAGGTGCAGATCGGCGATGTCGGCCGTCTCCGTCCAGCGCGGATCCGCCACGATGACCACCACCTCGTCGGGCGACGCGAGCTTCCGCTTCCGGATGCGTTTCCAGGTCACCGGGTGGCAGTCGGCGGTGTTCGTGCCGATCAGGAAGAAGCAGTCGGCCGCCTCGATGTCGGCATAGGCGCCCGGCGGGCCGTCGGATCCCAGCGAGCGCGCATAGCCGGCGGCGGCCGACGCCATGCAGAGGCGCGAGTTCGTATCGAAGTTGTTGGTGCCCAGGAAGCCCTTGGCGAGCTTGGAGGCGACGTAGTACTCCTCGGTGAGGAGCTGTCCCGAGCCGTAGAAGGCGATCGCGTCCGGGCCATGGGCGGCGACGATCTCGCGGAGCCGGTCGGCGACGAAACGCACGGCGAGCTCCCACGGGGCGCGGGCGGGATCGGCGTCGCGCCGGGCCCGCATCTGCGGGTAGAGCAGGCGGTCCGGGGTGCGCAGGGCAGGCGGCAGGTGAACCGCTTTGGCGCAGACGTCGCCCAGGCTCGACGGATGCTCGGGATCGCCCTTGACGCGCTTCACCGCTCCGTCCTCTATCTGAACGAGAAGTCCGCAACCGACACCGCAATACGGGCACAGCGTCCGGTGCCACTCTGCAGGTCCGCCGCTCCGAGCGCCGGCTTCGCCGGCACAACCCGGCTCTCGGGGGGAGGCTCCGGAAGGGGGGCGGAGCCCCCCTCCGAGGAGATCAAGCATGGGCGCGCTCCTCGAGGAAGCCCACGACTGCGTCGCGGAGCTCGAAGTACTCCGCCGTGGCGACGATCTCCTCGCGCCGCCGCGGGCGTGGGAACGGCACGGGCAGGATCTCCCCGATGGTGGCGGCCGGTCCGCTCGTCATCATCACGATGCGGTCGGCAAGGAGAAGCGCCTCGTCCACGTCGTGAGTGACCATGATGACGGTCTTCCGCTCCGCCTCCCACAGCGTCATAAGCTGGTCCTGGAGGTCCATGCGCGTGAGCGCGTCCAGAAGGGAGAAGGGCTCGTCCAGGAGGAGCAGCCGCGGCTCGAGGGCAAAGGCGCGGGCGATGCCCACGCGCTGCTGCATGCCCGCCGAGAGCTCGCGCGGATAGCGGCTCCCCTGCCCCGCCAGACCGACGGCGTCGAGATACGGCTCGGCCTCGGCGGCGGCGGCTCCGCGCCGGACCTGGTCGAGCGAGAGGCGGACATTGTCCCGTACGGAAAGCCACGGCAGGAGCGTCGCGGACTGGAACACCACGCCGCGGTCGGTGCCAGGCCCGCTGACCTCGCGTCCCGCGATGACGACGCCGCCCGTGGTCGGCTGATTCAGCCCCATCACGATGGACAGCACCGTGGACTTGCCGCAGCCCGAGTGACCCACGATACAGACGAACTCACCCTCGCCGACGTGCAGCGTGAAGTCGCGGACGATCTCGGCGGGGCCGGCGGGAGTGGGGTACGTCTTGCCCAGCTGGGCGATCTCGACAAAGCGTCGGGGGAGCGGCGCCACGCCTCCCCCAGGCCCCCCCACCGCATCCGTCCGCACCGCTCCTGGCTCCATGACCTCTCGTGGCTCAGGCCGCGCCACGCCGGCAGGCGCGGAGGAACTCGACGATGCCGAGCCGCGCCTTCTGGTAGGCGGGGGTCAGGCTCATGTGCCGCCGGTGGCGAGGCCGTTCGAGACCGACCTCGATAACCGGGCCCAGAACCGCGCCCGGGCCCGGCGTCATCGGGTAGATGCGGTCGGCGAGCAGAATGGCTTCGTCCACGTCATTCGTGACCAGGATGACCGTGGTGCGCCGCTCGCCCCAGATTCGCAAGAGCTCGTCCTGGAGGGTCGCGCGGGTGAGGGCGTCGAGGGCGCTGAAGGGCTCGTCCATGAGGAGAAGCTTGGGTCGCATGGCGAGGCCGCGCGCCACCGCCACGCGCTGGCGCATGCCGCCCGACAGCTCGCGCGGCCGCTTCCACTGCGCGGGCGTCAGGTTGACGAGGGCGATGAAGTCCTCCGTGAGCCGTCTCCGCTCGGCGGCGCCGATACGGTGATTCACGGCGTCCACGGCGAGGGCGACGTTGTCGTAGACGCTGAGCCACGGCAGGAGGGAATACTGCTGAAAGACCATGCCCCGCTCGGGGCCGGGGCCGGTCACCGGCGCGCCGTCGAGGACTATGCTGCCCGCATCGGGCCGGATGAGCCCGCCGATCAGAGACACGAGGGTGGTCTTGCCCGAGCCCGAATAGCCCACCACCGCGACGAACTCACCCTCTTCGAGCGAGAGGTCGACGCCGCCCAGCACGCGGGTGGCGCCGGACGAGGTGGTGAAGGACTTCTCGACGCCCCGGACGTCCAGGTACGGCATTGTCTAGCGGCGGGGGCCTCGACACGGCCACCGCCCTCCCCCCCTCTTGCGCCCGCGCGCGCACGAGGCGCGCGCTACGGCGGTCGACAGCCCGTCGTGGTGCCTCCTTCCGTCGTGCATCATGTCGAGCGGAATCTCGCTTCGACGAGGCCCATCAGGCGGTCCAGCACGAAGCCGATGGCGCCGATGGTGATCACGGACAGGATGATGTGTGAGTAGACGAGGCTGTTGTATTCCTGCCAGAGGAAGCCTCCCACGCCGGGCGTCCCCGTGAGCATCTCCGCCGCCACGATGACGAGCCAGGCCAGACCGAGGGAGAGCCGGTAGCCCGTGAACACGTAGGGCAGCGAGGCCGGGATGATGATCTTGGTCATCATCTTGAACTTGGAGAGCTTGAGCACCCGGCCGACATTCAGGTAGTCCTGGCTGATACCGCTCACGCCGACCGCCGTGTTGATGACGGTGGGCCACATGGCGCAGAGGGCGATGGTGAAGACCGCCGCGGGCTCGGACTTCTGGAACACCACGAGTCCGAGCGGCAGCCAGGCCAGCGGCGAAATCGGCCGCAGGAACTGGATGATGGGGTCGAAGGCCGAGTGGAAGCCGCGCGACAGCCCGAGGAGGAAGCCGATGGGCGTGCCGATGGCCAGCGCCAGGAGATAGCCCTTGGCCACGCGCACGAGCGAGTAGAAGGCCAGCCGCCCGATGCCCTGGTTCATCTCGCCGTCCTTGAAGAAGGGCTCGAAGATGTAGCGCTTCGACTCGGTCCAGGTCTTCCAGGGCGAGGGCAGATCGGCCGCGACCGTGTGGCTCACCACGGTCCAGAGCACCAGCACGGCCGTCAGGCCGAGGAAGGGCAGGAGGAAGCGGGCGGTGGAGCCACGCGACATGGTCGGCCTCCTAGGCCATGGAGTTAACGGCGAAGCCCTTGGCGTACTCTTCGGGCTTGGCGGGATCGAAGGCGACACCGTCGAAGAGCGTTTCCTTCTTCATGTCCTCGCGGGGCGCCTCGATGCCCATCTCCTTGGCGACCTCGCGGTAGATGTCGGGCCGATGGACGCGGTCCACGATGCCCTTGTAGTCGGGGGCCTCCTTGACCATGCCCCAGCGCCGGAACTGCGTCAGCCACCACACCCCGTGCGACTTCTGGGGAAAGGTGGTGTAGCGGTCGTAGAACGTCATGTAGTACTTGTCCTTCTCCTTCCGCCCGTCGCCGTAGTCGTAGTCCCCGAGCAGGCGCCCGAGGATGATCTCCTTGGTGGTGTTGACGTATTGCGGCTGCGCCACCGTCTCCGCGAGCTTCGAGCGGTTCTCGAGCTTGTCCGCCCACTGGCTCGCCTCGATGACTGCGCGCATGCAGGCCTTGACCGTCTTGGGATTCTTGGTCGCGAACTCCTCGGTGAAGCCGAGCATGGTGATGGCCGTGAAGCCGATGCCGTCGGCGATGGCGCGGGCGCCCCAGGGCTCGCCGACACAGTAACCGTCCATCTTGCCCACCTTCATGTTGGCGACCATCTGCGCGGGCGGAATGGTGATGAGGGTCGTGTCCTTGTCGGGATTGATCCCGCCCGCGGCGAGCCAGTAGCGGATCCACATGGCGTGGGTGCCGGGCGGATACGTCATGGCGAAGGTGAGCGGGCTGCCCTTGCCCTTGGCGTCCATCACCGCCGGCTTGAGCTGCTGGGGGGTCTTGACCCCCTTGTCGAGCAGAGCCTTGTTGAGCGTGATGGCCTGCCCGTTCCGGTTGAGGTACATCGGGATGACCATGGGTCTGACGGGCGAGCCCTGCAGCCCCATGGTCGAGGCATACGGGATGCCAAGCAGGATATGGCTTGCCTGGTTCTCGCCGAGCGAGAGGCGGTCGCGGATCACGGCCCACGAGGCCTCCTTGGAGATCGTGGACTCGATGCCGTACTTCTTGAAGAGGCCGAGCTCGTGCGCCATCACGATCGACGAGCAATCGGTGAGCGCGATGATGCCGAAACGCATCTTCGGAGTCTCGGGACCGTCGGCCGCGTATGCGCCGCCCGTCCAGCCCGCGGGCAGGCCGGCCAGCAAGGCGCCGGCAACCGTGGTCTTGAGGAACTCTCGCCGGGTCGTGAGCATGAGCATGTGGTCCCCTTTTCGAAAAAAAAGACGCCGATTCCTCTCGGAACCGGCGTCGTCGCCGTATGGCAGACCCGCCGCGGCGCAGGTCACGGGAATGCTTGAGCAACGCGTGTGCCACCGGCCGCCATCCCGCGTGGCAACGCGTAAGGTCCTGCCGAATCAGGTCAGCGTGAAGGGTGCCTACGACGTGGGCTGCTCAAGAACCGCGCTCGCCGGGCTCCGACTGACTCTTTGGTGATCACCGAAGCTCGAAGGGAACGGAGACGACGCCTGCTCGACCTACGCTCGAGGATGCGACTGTACTCCTCAGATGCTGGCGACGATCGAGGCGGCTACTTGAAGATCGAGGCGCTTACTTAATGGCCCCGGCGGTGAGGCCGGAGACATAGTAGTCGAGAAAGAAGACGTAGAGGATCACGATGGGCACCGAGCCCAGGATGGCGCCCGCCATGAGCTCGCCCCAGAAATAGATGTCGCCGCGGATCAGCTCGCTGGTGACCCCCACGCTGGCGGTGATCTGATCCGACGAGGAGGTGAAGGTCAACGCGTAGATGAACTCGTTCCACGACAGCGTGAAAGCGAAGAGCGCGGCGCAGACCAGCCCGGGGACGGCGATGGGGAGCACGATGCGCCAGAGGGCCTGTATGCGCGTAGCCCCGTCGACCATGGCGCACTCCTCGACCTCTTTGGGGACGGTGCGGAAGTAGCCCATGAGGAGCCAGGTGCAGAATGGCACGAGGAAGGTGGGGTACGTCAGCACGAGCGCCCACTTCGAGTCACCGAGCCCCACCCAGTTCACGACCTGCGCCAGCGGCAGGAACAGGAGCGTCGTGGGCACGAGATAGGTCACAAAGATGCCGGTGCCGAAGGTGCCAACGCCGAAGAACTTGAGCCGGGCCAGAGCGTAGGCGGCGACCGTCCCGATGGCCACGGACGCGGTGGTGGCAAGCGCGGTCACGAGCAGGCTGTTCTTGGTCCAGGTGAGGAACTCGGTTTCCCAGAGCAGCTTGCTGTAGTGCTCGAGCGTCGGGGCCTGGCGGATGATGAGCGGCGCCGCGTGCCGGTCGTAGAGTTCGCGGTCCTGCTTCAGCGAGGTCAGCGTCATGTGGTAGAAGGGGAACAGCGCGAACACGAGGAAGGGCAGGAGCGCCACATGCCGCATCGTCTTGGTCAGCAGAGGGCGCTTCGCCACCGCCATCAGTAGGCCTGTTTCCGCACGAAGCGGAGCTGCGCCCAGACCACGAAGACCAGCAGCGGGAAGAGGTACAGCGACACCGCCGCGCCTTCGCCGATGCGCCCGGTATCGATCCCCAGCACGCGCGACAGCGTGGCGAAAAGGTGGGTGGAGTTGATGGGCCCCCCGCGGGTCAGCACGTAGACGATGTTGAAGTCGCTGAACGTGAAGATGGTGGAGAAGAGCACGACCACGGCGAGCACCGGCTTGAGCAAGGGCAGGGTGATGTGCCAGAAGCGGGCGTTGGCACCGGCGCCGTCGGCCTCTGCCGCCTCGTAGAGCTCCTTCGGGATGGCCACGAGCGCGGCCAGGATGCTGATGGCGAAGAAGGGCAGGCCGCGCCAGATATTGACCGTGATCACCGCGGCCATGGCGAAGTGCTTCTGGCCGAGCCAGTTGGGCCCGGGCGGGTCCATGAGCCCGACCGCGATGCCGGTCCAGTTGACCACGCTGTGAGCCGAGTTGAACATCCACCACCAGCCGAGCGTGCTGAGCGCGGTGGGAATGACCCAGGGCAGGAGCACCGCGCCGCGGATCATCCGCTTGAACCAGAGCTGCTCGTTGAGCAGGAGCGCCAGCGCGATGCCCATCACGATCTTGAAGAAGACCGCGATGCCGGTGAACACGAAGGCGTTCTGGAAGGTCTGACGGAACGCGTCGCTCTCCCACAGGCGCACGAAGTTCGTGATGCCGATAAAGTGACTCGGCCGGCCGATGAAGGCGTCGGAGAGGGAGAAATAGAGCGCCATCAGGAACGGATAGGCGACCAGGAGGAGCAGCAGGAGCAGGGCCGGTGTCACGAACACCGGTCCGAGGATGGACTCCCGGTCGAGCCAGCGGCGCACCCGCTCGGTTACTCGCGGGCGGCCCCGCGGTACCGGGATCTCGTCGACTCTAACCGCCATGCTCGCCGATCACCATCCCTGTGTGCTTCGCCGTTCTCGTAGTCGTCTCGCCTGGGGCTGCGGATCTCATAGCGGGCTGCGGCTCACCCAGCAACGATCTTCTTCATCTCGACCTCGGCCCAGACGATGGAGTCTTTCGTCGAGGTCCCCGTCACCGCCTTCGCGATCATGTTGGGCAGTATGTAGGAGTTGGTGATGAGCTGGATCTTGTCCGAGGGCGGGGCCGGCCAGCCGTAGGTGTGGTACTGCACGCCCTCGCCTCTGAGCGCGGCGTATTTGGGATCGGTCTTCAGCACCGGGTGATCCTGGAGCTTCTCATAGACGGGGAGGTTGAACGCATCGCCCGACATGATCCACTCGTTGTAGACCTCGGGCTTGCCGATCAGGTACCGGATCCACTCCTTGGCCGGCTCGACGTTCTTCGAGAACTTCCAGATGCAGATCGAGCGGGGGACGTCCGTCTCGTGGCGGCCCTGTGGCCCGGCGAGGCTCCGGTGGTGGTTGATGCCGTCGGCGGTCACGAGCTTGCGCTGCTTCGCTATGATGTAGGCGCTCACCGGATTGTGGATCCACCCGGACTTGCCCTCCTGGATCGACTGGTTGTTGCTGGCGTCCGACCACGACAGCACCTCGGGCTCCATGCAGTCGCGGAACATCTTCTTGTACCACTCGATCGTTTGCACCGTCGCCGGCGAGTTGATCCGGACCGTCTTGCCATCCTAGTCCACTTCCATGCCCCCGAACGACCACAGCACGGGGCCGGCCGTGGAGATCGAGTCGTAGTTCTGGCTGATGGGGATGCCTACGGGATTACCCATCTTCTTGAGTTCCTTGCCGACCACGTAGAGGTCCTCCCACGTGTCCGGGACCTTGAGGCTCGCCTTCTTGAAGAGGTCCTCGCGGTAGGTGGCCACGAACATGCCGTGGTACTGCGGCACCCCTCTCCAGGCGCCGTTGACGTAGGCCCCCTCGTACGCGGAGGAGAGCGCCTTGCCGTACTTCTTCTCGAGCTCGGCGACCAGGTCAGAAACGTCCAGGAGCTGGGGCTCGTACAGCCACGGGAAGTGCATGCGCATTTCGACCAGGTCGTGGCCGGCCTGAGTCTGCACCTCGGAGGCGTACTTGGCCTGCTGCGGGCCCATGTGTGAGATGCCATCGATCCGGATCTTGATGCCGGTGTCTTTGGTGAAGCGCTGGGCGATCTCCAGCTGTTTCTTGTCCATCGCGGGGGCGAAATTGTTCCAGCAGAGATACGAGATCTCCCGCTGCTGGCCCCGCGCGGGCGGCACGCCGGAAGCCAGAATCCCGGCCAGGCCAGCGCCCGTTGCGGTCAGAAACTGTCGGCGGTTCACTGAATGCATGAGGTTACTCCTCCTTCTCGTCGTTGAGAGCGGGCGGGACATGGACCTAAAGTAACTGCCGATCTGTGTCGGGCAGCCCGGATCGTGTGACGCCGCGCCGGACTTGCTGTCGCGGACCGCCCCGCTTCAGTGGCCGATCGGCACGATCTGCCCTGCCGCGTCGAACGGCAGCGCCCGTGCCTCCCCGACGATCTCGAGGTCGGGGCGCTTCTGGATGTCCGGGAGAAAGGCCTCGGAGCACTCGATCTCCCCGATCATCAGCGTGTTCTTGATGCGGATGACCCGCGCCTGCTCGGGCTTGGTCAGCCCGATGCAATTGAGCGCGCTCTCCACGGCTTCCCGGTCGGAATCGAACGTCAGAGGCAACTTGGCGCCGTTGGGGGCGCAGGCGGTCAGGCTGTTGATGGCCGTCTTCTTCCAGTCGATCTTCTCCGCGAGCCGCCGGGTCGTGAAGTCGGCATTGCCGATCCCGGTGGCGTTGCCGCCACTGTCCTCGGTCAGGTCGAGGGCCACGATCCACAAGATCTTCGGATCGCTGGGGAAGGGTTCGTGGGGGTTCGACGGCCGGCCGATGACATTGGTGTCCATGCCGGAGCCGGAAATGTTCTTGCCCACCTCCTCCACCACGAGCACGTCGATGGGGGAGAAGGGCAGGCGCGCCATCCACTCCCGCGCGTCCTTGAGCAGCCGCCGCTCGCCCGCCTCGAGGTTTTCCGCGCTGAACGCCTCGACCACCGCCGTCTCGTCGTAGCCGTTCTCGACCACGCCGAGCCCGAAGCCGATCCGGGCCTTGGCGAGCATCTCCCGCCCCACCGCCGTGATGACCGTCTCGTAGCCGTGGGTGACGTTCGCCTGGTGGTATTGCGTGGCTCCCCGATACTTCCCGAGGCCGATCGTCATCATCTTGAAGAGCCCCGACTCGATGGAGCCTTTGAAATCCGTGTGCGGCTTGACGCGATTGACGATGCCGATCCAGTCCGCCTCGGAGGCGATCCGGTCGCACCACACCGGCATGCCCAGAGCCTCCCCGGCCTGGACCACGTCCATGCTGGCCCGGAGCGGGCAGCCCATGGCCCCCTCGGTGATCCCGTAGTGCGCGAGGATCTCCAGCTGCCCCTCGGCGGTGGCGCCGCCGTGGCTACCCATGGCGGGAAAGACAAAAGGCTTGGCGCCGAGGTCCTTCAGGTAGTCCACGACCGCGCGGACGATGACGGCGATATTCGCGACGCCTCGGCTGCCCGCTCCCACGGCGACCGTGTCACCCCGCTTGACGGGCAGGCTGGCCCTGGACATCGTGGCTCGGACTCCGGCCGGGATGTCTGCCAGGCGGTCGCGGTGGAAGGACTGCCTCACCCTGTACATCCGGGGCAGCGGCATGGCGGGCATGATACCGGGGAGCCCCGGAGCCTGTCAACGTCCTTGACTTTGGCCGACGCTGCCCGTAAAACTGTGGCCCAATTGGACTGACCCTCTTGAGATCAATTCCTTTTTTGACTTGCCCCGCTGGACTTATCGGTCGCGCCGCGGTGCCCTGCACCCTCGGCTTGGCCCTGCTGTTCTCGGGCTGTGCCTACCTCGAGGACATGTTCAGGCAAAAGCCCCAGGCTCTCCTCCCTGCCCAGGATCTCTATCAGGCAGGCGAGCAGGACCTGAGCAAGAAGTACTATCCGCAGGCGCGGGCCAACTTCCAGAAGATCGTCGAGCGCCACCCGCAGTCCCAGTACGCGGCGCGCGCCCGCTTCCTCATCGGCGAGACCTACTATCGTGAGGGGATGTTCGACAAGGCCATCAAGGAGTTCGAAGCCTTCATGTCGTTCTATCCGCGTCACGACATCGCCGACCTCGTCCAGTTCCGTCTCGCCATGAGCTACTACGACCAGATGAAGCCCGTGGAGCAGGACCAGGGTCTCACCGTCAAGGCGATGGACCAGCTCAAGAAGCTCGTACGCGAATACCCCGACAGCCGCTATGCCTCCGACGCCCTCGCCAAGATCGACGTGTGCCGGGGCCGGCTCGCGCAGAAGGAGCTCTGGGTCGCCGCGTACTATCTCGAGAATGAAAACAATCCCGTCGCCGCGCGCCAGCGGCTCGAGGGAGTGCTCAAGAACTACCCTCGCAGCCTCGTCGTCCCCGAGACCCTGTATCGGCTCGCCGACATCAATGCCCGCGAGGGCCGAACGGACGAGGCGCAGCAGATGTTCAAGAAGCTCTCGGACGAGTACCCCTACACCGAGTGGGGACGGCGCGCGGGCCTGCGTCTGCAGGCGGCGGCCACGAGGTAGCCATGCACGACATCGTCGACCTTCGCTCCGACACGCTCACCCTGCCCACCCCGGCCATGCGGGAGGCGATGGCCCGCGCCGAGGTCGGCGACGACGTCTGGGAGGAAGACCCCACCGTCCGGCGACTCGAAGAGATGGCCGCGCGACGCACGGGGAAGGACGCGGCGCTCTTCGTCTCGTCGGGGACACAGGGCAACCTCGTCTCCGTCCTCGCCCAGACCCGGCCCGGCCAGGAGATCGTCCTCGACCGTGACTCGCACATCCTCAACTACGAGGGGGCGGGCGCCGCGGTCTTCGGCGGCGTCCAGACCCTCCCCGTGGCCACCGAGCGCGGCTTCCTCACCGCGGCCCAGGTTCGGGACAATGTCCGGCCGAGCAATATCCACATTCCTGCCACTGGCCTCGTGTGTGTGGAGAACACGCACAATCGCCACGGGGGAACGTGCTGCACACCCGAGGACATCGCCGCGGTGGCCGCGGCGGCCCACGCTCATGGGGTGGCCGTGCATCTCGACGGCGCGCGCATCTTCAACGCGGCGGTGGCCCTCGACCGGCCCGTGGCCGACTTCGCGCGGCCCGTGGACTCCATCACCTTCTGTCTCTCCAAGGGCCTGGCCGCGCCGGTAGGATCCCTGATTTGCGGGTCCCGTGAATTCATCGCGC
>WNFU01006681.1_pt1 | contig 13873 bp, 13 predicted proteins | sample 5400121 | NCBI WGS metagenome assembly WNFU01 (sample SAMN13153360, study PRJNA577476) | soil metagenome | isolation source: 100 cm soil or saprolite under grassland replicate 1 | place: USA:California | collected 2016-06-15
CACGCCCGACTTCCTCCGCGTGCGGATCGGCATCGGTCGCCCGCCCGGGCGCCAGGACCCTGCCGACTACGTGCTCGACCGGATCCCCAAGCGGGAGGCGGAGGACTTCGACGTACTGCTGGAGCGGGCCGCCGACGCCGCCATGGACCTGGTGCACCTTCCGCTGGAACGGGCCCAGGACCGCCACAACCGCTAGCGCCGTTGCCACATTGGCGTATAGGGATATAGCTTTACGTCTATGGACTACGTGATCGTGGACGTCTTCACCGACACGCCGCTGCAGGGCAACGCGCTGGCCGTCTTCACCGACGGCCGCGGCGTCCCCGCCGAGCGGATGCAGCAGATCGCCAGGGAGATGAACCTCTCGGAGACCGTCTTCGTGCTCCCCGCCGAGGCGGGCGGCGACGCGCGGGTCCGCATCTTCACCCCGCTCACCGAGCTGCCCTTCGCCGGTCACCCCACGCTGGGGACCGCCTGGGTGCTCGCCGAGCAGGCAGGGCAGGACGCGATCCGGCTGGAGACCGGCGCCGGCCTGGTCCCGGTCGCGTTCCAGCGGCAGGACGGGCGCATCGCCGCGGGGCGGATGCAGCAGCCGATCCCGACCTGGGAGCCCTACCGGCGCGCCGACGAGCTGCTGGCCGCGCTGCGGGTCGAGTCCTCGCGGCTGCCGATCGAGGTCTACCGCAACGGGCCGCAGCACGTCTACGTCGCCCTGGAGAGCGAGCAGGCGGTGGCGGCGCTGGCGCCGGACCTCGGCGCGCTCACCAGGATGCCCGGGGTCGAGGCCAACTGCTTCGCCGGCTCGGGAACCCGCTGGAAGACCCGCATGTTCGCCCCTGGCGACGGCGTCCCCGAGGATCCCGCCACCGGCTCGGCCGCCGGGCCGCTGGCGGTGCACCTGGCACGCCACGGCCGGATCCCCTTCGGCCAGGAGATCGAGATCCACCAGGGCGCCGAGATCGGCCGCCCCTCCACCCTCTACGCCAGGGTCGAGGGGGACGGCGACCGGATCGACAGGGTCGAGGTCGCGGGCTCTGCGGTGGTCGTCGCCCGCGGCGAGCTCCTTGTCTGACGTCGAGGTCTTCGGCGCGCTCGCCAGCCCGCGGCGGCTGCAGGTGCTTGCCTGGCTGAAGGACCCGCGGGCGCACTTCCCGCCGCAGCGCGACGGCGACCTGGTCGAGGACGGCGTCTGCGTGCTGTTCATCGCCGAGAAGCTCGGCGTCGCCCAGCCGACCGCCAGCGCGCACCTGCAGGCGCTCGCGCGTGCGGGGCTCGTCACCGCCAAGCGCATCGGCCAGTGGACCTTCTACCGGCGCGACGAGACCGCGATCGCGGCGTTCAAGCATAGGATCCGGCAGGAGCTGTGATCACCACGAGGAGGTCAGCGTGAACCCAGAAGCGGTGCGGTCCGCAGCGGCGCGGATCGCTGGCCGGGTGCACCGCACACCGGTGCGGACCTCGGCCACCCTTGACGGCCGGACCGGCGCGGCCGTCCTGGTCAAGGACGAGGCGGTCCAGAAGACCGGCTCGTTCAAGGTCCGCGGGGCGTTGAACCGGCTGCTCACCCTGCCAGAGGAGGCCCGCGACCGTGGCCTGGTGGCGGTGTCGGCCGGCAACCACGCCGCCGCCCTGGCGTGGGCGGCAGCCCAGGTCGGCGCGAAGGCCACCGTGGTCATGCCCACCTACGCGCCGGCCGCCAAGGTGGCCGCCTGCTGGGGCTACGGCGCCGAGGTGGTCCTGCACGGCGACACCACCGGGGAGGCGTTCGCCGAGAGCGAGCGGCTGCAGCGGGAGCGCGGCCTGACCTTCGTCCACCCGTTCGACGACCCCGAGATCGTCGCCGGCCAGGGCACCGTCGGCCTGGAGCTGGTCGAGGACGCCGGGCCGGTCGACGTCTGGGTGGTCTGCGTCGGCGGCGGCGGCCTGACCTGCGGCACCTCCCTGGCCATCCGCGACGCCAACCCCGGCTGCCGGGTGGTGGCGGTCGAACCGGAAGGGGCCGCCGCCCTGACCGCCGCCCTGGCGGCCGGCAAGCCGGTGCCGATCGTGCCCCGCTCGGTGGCCGACGGGCTGTGCGCGCCCTTCGCCGGACCCCTCACCTTCCCGCTCTTCCGCGACCTGGTCGACCAGGTGGTGCTGGTCTCCGAGACCGAGCTGCTGGCCGGCGTCCGCTTCGTGATGGAGCGGATGAAGGTGGTGGTCGAGGCGGCCGGCGCGGCCGGGGTCGCCGCCCTGCTCGCCGGCAAGGTCGGCGACGTCGCCGGGGCGCGCGTCGGGACGATCCTGTCCGGCGGCAACGTCGACCTCGGCGTGGTCGTCCCGCAGCTCCCTCCGGCCGACTGACGCGCAGGCCGGCGGCAGGGGAGCCTAGCCGCTCAACCCCGCCGCCGGCCCTACCTATGTCGGCGCCAGCCTCCGCGTCTTGACCGCCCCGCCCGTGCCTTGCCGGCCGAGCCGGCTTCGTCGGAATGCTGCGGTAGTCTGGACGTTGTAGCAGATAGCCCCCCGGCCTCGGCCGTCGGGGGCTACCTGTGTGCGCCCAGTTCGCCGCGTTCCGGAGGACCCCGAAGTTGCGCCTTGAGCCCCTGCTCGACCGGCTGCCCGCCGACCCCGCCTTCCAACAGCTGCGCGCCGCCCTGGAGGGTGCGGACGCGCAGCGGGTCGAGGCGGTCGTCCCGGACGTGGCCAGAGCCTTCCTGCTCGCCGGGCTGGCCGCCGCCAGCGGCCGGCTGCTGGTGGTGGTCACCGCCACCACCGCCGACGCCGAGGCGATCGCCACCGACGTCGCCGCCTTCCTCGGCCCCGACCGGGCGGCCTGGTTCCCGGCCTGGGAGACCCTGCCCCACGAGCGGCTCTCGCCCCGATCGGAGACGGTCGCCAGACGGCTCGCCCTGATCCGGCGGCTCTCCGCGGAGGGGTCCGGGGAACCCCAAGGGGGTGCCCCGGTCGGTCCGGAGGGGTCCGGCGGCGGCCTTGCCGTGCTGACGGTGCCGGCGCGGGCGATGATGCAGCCGCTGGCCCCCGGCCTTGACGCGGTCGAGCCGGTACGGGTGGCCCGCGGCGACCGGGTCGAGCTGGAGGACCTGCTCGAGCGGCTGGTCGCCTCCGGCTACCAGCGCACCGACATGGTCGAGCGCCGCGGCGAGGTGGCCGTCCGCGGCGGCCTGGTCGACTTCTTCCCGCCGGGCGAGGACCACCCGGTCCGGGTGGAGCTGTGGGGCGACGAGGTCGAGAGCATCCGGGCGTTCGCGGTGGCCAGCCAGCGCTCGCTGACCGAGCTGCCGCAGGTGGTGGCCTTCCCCTGCCGCGAGGTCCGCCTCACCCAGGCCGAGCGCGGCCGCGCCCGCCAGCTCGCCGCCGAGGTGCCGGTCGCCGGCGACCTGCTCGCGCAGGTCGCCGAGGGCCTGGACGTCGAGGGGGTCGAGTCGCTGCTGCCGCTGCTGTTCGATCACCTGCAGCCGCTTCCCGCCTACCTGCCCGGCGACGCCGTGCTGGCGCTGGTCGACCCCAAGCGCACCCTCGACCGGGCCGAGGAGGTCCGCCACCAGGCCGACGAGGCGATGCAGGCGTCGTGGGCGACCGCCGCCGAAGGCTCGCAAGCACCCATGGAGGGGGTCGCCTACCGGCCGCTGGAGCAGGTGCTGGCCGACGCCGGCCGGGCAGTGCTGCGGCTCGGCCCGTTCGACTCCGGGGACCCGACCGCCGTGCGCGTGGACGCCCACGCCATCGAGCCCTACCGGGCCAACATCACCAGGGTTGCCGCCGACGCCCGCGAGCTGGCCGCCGACGGCTACACGGTGCTGTGCTGCACCGAGGGGGCCGGGCCGGCCCAGCGGCTGGCCGACGTCCTGCGCGAGGAGGGCCTGGTGGTCCCGCCGCCGGCCGCCGAGCTGCCCGCCGACCTCGGGCCCGGCGTGCTGGTGGGGACCGCGCCGCTGCTGACCGGCTTCCGCCTGCCGGCGTGCAGGCTGGCGCTGCTGGCCGAGGGCGACCTGTACGGGACCAGGCGCCAGACGCGCGAGCAGGCCCGCATGCCCTCCAGCCGCCACCGCGCACGGCACGCGGGCGGCCAGCTCGCCCTCGAGGAGCTGCAGCCGGGCGACGTCGTGGTCCACGCCGTGCACGGCATCGGCCGCTACATCGGCATGGAGCAGCGCACCATCGGCGGGGCCGAGCGCGACTACCTGGTGCTCGCCTACGACCAGGGCGACCGGCTGTACCTGCCGAGCGAGCAGGTCGAGCTGATCAACCGCTACGTCGGCGGGGAGGCGCCCAAGCTGTCGCGCCTCGGCAGCCGCGAGTGGGACCGGCAGAAGGCAAGGGTGCGGCGCAAGGTCCGCGAGATGGCCGCCGAGCTGGTCCGGCTCTACTCCGCCAGGATGGCCTCGCCCGGACACGCCTTCGGGCCGGACGCCCCATGGCAGCGCGAGCTGGAGGACGCCTTCCCCTACACCGAGACGCCCGACCAGCTCACCGCCATCGAGGAGATCAAGGCCGACATGGAGCAGCCGGTGCCGATGGACCGGCTGCTCTGCGGCGACGTCGGCTACGGCAAGACCGAGGTCGCCGTGCGGGCCACCTTCAAGGCCGTGCTCGACGGCAAGCAGGTCGGCGTGCTGGTCCCCACCACCCTGCTGGCCCAGCAGCATTTCGCCACCTTCTCCGAGCGGTTCGCCCCCTTCCCGGTCAAGGTCGCCACGCTCAGCCGCTTCCAGTCCAGGCGGGAGCAGGACGAGGTGGTCGCCGCCATGGCCGCCGGCACCGTCGACGTGGTCATCGGCACCCACCGGCTGCTGTCGGCCGACGCCAAGTGGGCCGACCTCGGCCTGGTGGTGGTCGACGAGGAGCACCGCTTCGGGGTCGGGCACAAGGAGCACCTGAAGCAGCTGCGCACCGAGGTCGACGTGCTCACCCTGACCGCCACCCCGATCCCGCGGACCATGGAGATGGCGATCTCCGGCATCCGCGACATGTCGGTGATGGAGACCCCGCCGGAGGAGCGCCACCCGGTGCTCACCTTCGTCGGCGCCTACGACGAGGCGACCGTGGCCAACGCCATCCGGCGGGAGATGCTCCGCGAGGGGCAGACGTTCCTGGTCCACAACCGGGTCGACTCGATCGACCGGGTGGCCCTGCGGGTGCGCCAGCTGGTGCCGGAAGCACGGGTCGGCATCGCCCACGGGCAGATGACCGAGGAGCATCTCGAGCGGGTCATGCTCGACTTCTGGGACAAGGCCTACGACGTGCTGGTCTGCACCACCATCATCGAGTCCGGGATCGACATCCCGACCGCCAACACGCTGATCGTCGACCGCGCCGACGCCCTCGGCCTCGCCCAGCTCTACCAGCTCAGGGGACGGGTCGGGCGCTCCCGCGACCGCGCCTACGCCTACCTGTTCTACCCGGCGGAGCGGTCGATCACCGAGACCTCCCACCAGCGGCTGGCGACCGTCGCCACCCACCAGGACCTTGGCTCCGGCCGGGCGATCGCCATGAAGGACCTGGAGATCCGCGGTGCCGGCAACCTGCTCGGCGCCGACCAGTCCGGGCACGTCGCCCTGGTCGGCTACGACATGTACATGCAGCTGCTGGCAGAGGCGGTGGGCGAGCTGCGCGGCCGCCCGCTGGAGCAGCCGAAGGAGCTGAAGCTGGAGGTGCCGGTCGACGCCCACCTGCCCGCCGCCTACGTGCCCCGCGAGCGGCTGCGGCTGGAGGCCTACCGGCGCCTCGGCGGCGCCAGGGAGGTCGCCGAGGTCGAGGCGCTGGCGGCGGAGCTCGTCGACCGCTACGGCCCGCCGCCCCCGCCGGTCCGCAACCTGCTGGTGCTGGCCGGGGTGCGCGCCCAGGCGGCCGCCGCCGGCCTCGCCGAGGTCGTCTGCTTCGGCGGGCGGGCCCGCCTGACCCCGGTCGTCGACCTCCCGGAGTCCAGGCAGGTCCGCCTGGACCGCCTCTACCCCGGTGCCATCTGGAAGCAGCCGGAGCGGACCCTGCTGGTGCCGCTCCCGCCTGCCGGGGCGAACCTGCCGGTCTGGTTGTCCGAGCTGCTCACCGGCGTGCTCGACGCCCCGGCCGGCCCAGACCTCGCGGCCACGGACCGGCGGGACCTGCGCCGCGCCGGCTGACGGTCCTAGCCGACGCGGACGATGTCGTAGCGGGCGGTCGTCGGGTCTGGGATGCCGAAGCGGGCGTTGACCGCGTACAGGCGGCCGGCGGCGAAGGTGATCGTGGTGGGCACGTCGAAGTCCGGGTCGGTCAGCTCGGCGACCACGCGGCCGCGCGACAGCGAGCGGTTGAGCTGCACCACGGCGATCAGGTTGAGCTGGTTGCGCACCACGAACAGGGTCCTGCCGCGCAGCAGCAGCCCGTCGCCGTTGGTCACCGTCGCCCCGCCGAGATCGATCTCGCGGGTGTCGCCGCTGCGCGGGCTGACCGTGAACAGCTTGCCGGTGTTGCTCTGCACCACCACCAGCACCCGGCCGCCCTTGGCGGCGGCGATCCCGTTGAGGTTGAACCCGGTCTGGAACACCAGGTCGCCGGTGAGCGGCAGGGTGCGCACCACGTCCTGCACAGGCAGGCGCCCGTGGCGGCCGAGTCTCGACCGTGGGTCCTTGAGCCTGCAACCGTCCGGAGGAGGCGGCGATTCCCGGCGGTCGGACCTTTCGGGCTGCTGCCGGTATGCTTGTCCATTGTTGTCGTCGAGTCGTGAACGCGAGGTCGTCCGTGCGCCGTCTGCTTCCCGCCCTCTGCCTTGCCGCCGCGCTGGCGGCGGCCGGCTGCTCCGGCCTCGGCGTCCGCAGCGACGACGCCGCCACCGTGAACGGCGTCGGCATCCCCAACAGCCGGCTGTCAGAGATGGTCAAGGCGCAGCTCGGCGAGCAGCAACAGGGACAGCAGGCCCAGGACATCGAGGGCATCACCCGCCAGGCCCTCGAGGGGCTCATCCAGTTCCAGATCGTGCTGGACGCGGCCCGCGACGCCGGCGTGACCGTGGAGGAGGGCGCCGTCGACGCCCGCATGGAGCAGCTCAAGTCCCAGGTCGCCGCCCAGGGCCAGGACTACCAGCAGCTGCTCCGCGACCGCAACATCTCCGAGACGGTCCTCCGCGACCAGCAGCGGGTGCAACTGGCCGTCGACCTGGTCGCCGTCAAGCTGGTGCCCTACGCCCCCGACGCCGAGCTGCTCAAGACCCTCGACCGGCGCAAGGCCGAGTTCATCCAGGTCCACGTCCGCCATGTGCTGGTCAAGGACAAGCAGGCGGCCACCGCGGCCCGCAGGGAGCTGCTGGACTCCGGCGACTGGTCGGCCGTGGCCAGGCGCCGCTCGATCGACCCCCAGAGCAAGGACAAGGCCGGCGACCTCGGCTACAGCAGCAAGGGCCAGACCGTGAAGCCGTTCGAGCAGGCGGAGTTCGGCCTCGCCCGGCAGGGGAACTGCAAGGGCAGGACCAGCGGGTCGTGCGAGTCGCCGATCTCCCAGCCGGTCAAGACCCAGTACGGCTTCCACGTCCTGCAGGTGATCGGCGTGCGGTTGCCGCCGCTCAACAACGACCTGCGCAGCAAGCTCGACCCCAGCATCACCCAGCGCCGGCAGCAGGCGGTGGAGACCTGGTTCAGCGACCAGGTCAAGCACGCCGACGTGGCGGTGAACCCCCGCTACGGCCGCTGGGACGAGGACGCCGGCAAGGTGGTGCCGCGCGAGACGGCTCCTGGCCCCGCCACCACCAGCCCTGGCGCCACCCCGGCCGCTCCCTCCACCTTGCAGCCGTAGCGCGTCGATGACCAGGATCGTGCTGGTCGCCTCCAGCCCGCGGCTGCCGCTGCTGTTCCCGCCCCAGACCTGGCGCGCGCTCGACGCTGCCAGGCCCGTGTGGGTGCTCGACGCCGCCCACCCGTCGCTGCCCGCCCTGGACGTGGCCGAGCTGCCCTGGCAGGTGCTGGCGCCCGCCGCCGACACCGGGCCCGCCGGCCGCGACCTGCTGCTGGTCGGCCAGGGCCTCGACCTCGAAGCGGTGGCGCTGGCAAGGCGGCAGGCCGACGCCCTGCTCGAGCTGGCCAGGCGGGACGGGACGGCGACGCTGCTGCTGCCCCCGGTGAACGACGGCCCGCTGGTCCAGCTGGTGGCCGACCGGGCCGCCCGGACCCAGGTCGAGGTGGAGGCGGTCTACCCGCTGGGCGAGCCGAAGGGCGCCGCCCTGCTGGACCTGGTGGCGACCGAGACGCGCCTGCGCGGTCCGGGCGGCTGCCCGTGGGACCACGAGCAGACCCATGCCTCGCTGGCCAGGCACCTGGTCGAGGAGGCCTACGAGGTGCTCGACGCGATCGAGGAGGGGACGCCGGAGCACCTTCGCGAGGAGCTCGGCGACCTGCTGCTCCAGGTGGTCTTCCACGCCCAGATCGCCGAGGACGCCGGCGACTTCGACGTCGACGGGGTGGCGAGGTCGATCACGGAGAAGCTGGTCCGACGCCACCCGCACGTCTTCGGCGAGCTGACCGTCTCCTCGGCCGGCGAGGTGGTGCGCAACTGGGAGGCGATCAAGCGGGAGCAGGAGGGTCGCACCGACCCGGTGGCAGGGATCCCCAGCGCGCTGCCGGCGTTGCAGCTGGCGGCCAAGCTCCAGAAGCGCGCCGCCGAGGAGGGCTTCGCCCGTTCCGAGCTGGACGGCCCCGACGGGAAGGTCAGGGAGGGGCTGGAGCAGGTGGCGCGGGCGAGCGAGCCGGAGCAGCTCGAAGCGGCCGTCGGCGAGCTGCTGTTCGCGGTGGTGGCCCTCGCAAGGGCGAGGGACGTCGAGCCGGAGGCCGCCCTGCGACGCAGCGCCCGCCGCTTCCGGGCCCGCTTCGCCGCCGCCCGCGCGGCCGCCGAGGCCGACGGGGCCTGACGGCCGCCCAGCTCGTCAGCCCGGCGGGGTGGGGCCGCGGTCCCGAGGTGGCGGCTCCTCCGGCGGCGGCTGGCCGCCGCCCGGCTCCGGGGCGCCGAGCGGCCAGTCGTCCGGCGGCCGCGCCGGCTGGGCGGGCTGCTGCGGCCACCCCTGCGGCGGCTGCTGCGGCCACCCCTGCGGCGGCTGCTGCGGCCAGCCCTGCGCCGGCTGCTGCGGCCAGCCAGGCGGCGGTTGCTGCCCGTAGCCCGGCCGCGACCACGGCGGGGGCGCCTGGCCGCCCGCCGGCTGCACGGCCGGGCGGTTGCGGACCGCCCGCACGACCAGGACGATGATCAGCACGACGGCCGCCAGGACGACCAGGCCGCCGATGCCGGCGATCACGACGGCCCGGCGCACCGCATCGGCGGGGGAGCGGTCGAGCCCGGACGGGCGGGGCCCGAACAGCTCCTCGAGCGCGGGCCGCGAGTAGCTGCGCTCGATGTCGAGGATGCCGTCGCCCCTGGCGCGGATGCTGATCCGCTCGACCCGGAACGGCAGGTTCTTCCAGATCACCTCGGCGGCGCGGTCCTGCTCTGCCGCCCGGTCGAGCGGTCCGGTGCTGGAGTCGTACTCCAGCGTGGCCACGTCGTCGTTGAACTGGAGGTTCGGGTTGCGGATGCCGGCCTCCTGCAGCTCCGTCACCGTCCGCACCGTGCCGGTGGCGAACTCGCAGCCGGCCAGCACGACCATCGCCACGGCCACCAGCAGCAGCCGCGCCGGCGCCGCGCCGCCCGGTGATGCCGGGTTCCTCATCGTCGCTTCCTCTCGCCTCGGCCCGCTCATCGCGGGCAACGTTAGTCCAGCAGCTGCGGCGGTGGCGAAATCCATGCCACCGCCCGCGCTCGGCTTCCAAGGCGTCGGCGACCGGCGGTGATATGCTCGCCGACGCCGTCATCCGTTCGAAGCCCGTGCAGGAAGGCCCTTTCCCTTGGCTGCCATCGAACTCGTCGTCGCCCGAGAGGTCCTCGACTCGCGCGGCAACCCGACCCTCGAGTGCGAGGTGCAGCTCGACGATGGCGGCCTCGGCCGGGCGATCGTCCCCTCCGGCGCATCCACCGGCCGCTTCGAGGCGGTCGAGCTGCGCGACGGTGGCGACCGCTATGGCGGCAAGGGCGTCCGCAACGCGGTCCGCAACGTCAACGAGGAGATCGCCCCCGCCCTGCTCGACGAGGACGCCTACGACCAGCGGGCGGTCGACCGGCTGGTGCTCGACCTGGACGGCACCGAGAACAAGTCCAAGTTCGGCGCCAACGCCACCCTCGGGGTGTCGATCGCGGTCGCCAGGGCGGCGGCCGACTCGCTCGGCGTGCCGCTGTTCCGTTACCTGGGTGGGCTCTCCGCCTACCTGCTGCCGGTGCCGATGATGAACGTGCTCAACGGCGGCGCCCACGCCGACAACGACGTCGACTTCCAGGAGTTCATGGTGGTGCCGGTCGGCGCGCCCTCCTTCGCGGAGGCGCTGCGCATGGGCGCCGAGGTCTACCACGCCCTCAAGGCGGTGCTGAAGGAGCGGAGCCTCGGGACCGGCATCGGCGACGAGGGCGGCTTCGCCCCTGACCTGCCAGGCAACGAGGCCGCCCTGGAGCTGCTGGTCGAGGCGATCGGCAAGGCCGGCTTCGAGGCCGGGCAGGAGGTCGCCCTGGCGATGGACCCGGCCTGCAGCGAGCTGTACGCCGACGGCCGCTACGAGCTGGCGGGGGACGGCCGCACCCTCGACGCCGACGGGATGATCGAGCTGTGGCGCACCCTCGCCGACCGCTACCCGATCGTCTCCATCGAAGACGGGCTGGCCGAGGACGACTGGGCAGGGTGGACCGCCCTCACCGACGCCCTCGAGGACAAGCTGCAGCTGGTGGGCGACGACCTGTTCGTCACCAACGTCGCCCGGATCCAGCGCGGGCTCGACGAGGGCGCCGCCAACTCGGTGCTGATCAAGGTCAACCAGATCGGCACCATCACCGAGACCTTCGACGCGGTCGAGCTCGCCCACCGCAACGGCTACTCGACCGTGGTCAGCCACCGCTCGGGCGAGACCGAGGACACCACCATCGCCGACCTCGCCGTGGCGGTCGGCTCCGGCCAGATCAAGACCGGCGCGCCGTGCCGCACCGACCGGGTGGCCAAGTACAACCAGCTGCTGCGCATCGAGGAGCTGCTTGGCGACAGCGCCCGCTACCCGGGCCGGCTGGCCTTCCCGCGCACCTTCCCCGGGGGCGGGTCGTGAGGCTCGGCTGGCCCTTCGGGGGGGTGGCCGCGGACGCGTCCCCGAGGTTGATGCGCCCCGTCGACGACCAGGCGCGGCCGCCGCTCGGCCTCACCCCGCGCGGCGCCGTGCTGGTCCTGGTCATGTTCGCCCTCGCCGTCACCGCGGTGTACCCGCTGCGCCAGTACGTCACCCAGCGCGACCGCATCGAACGGCTGCAGGCCAAGCAGCGCGCCCTCCAGGCCGAGAACGAGCGCCTCGAGCGCGAGCGGGCCCGGCTGCGGGACCCGGCCTACGTCCAGCAGCTCGCCAAGCGCGACTTCCACCTGGTCGAGCCCGGCGAGGAGGCCTGGGTCATGAGCGGCACGCCGCCGGCCGCCACGGCGCCGCCGGCCGCGCCGGCCACGGCAGAGCCGAAACAGCCCTGGTACAAGCGGGCCTGGCAGCGGTTCACGGGCTGGCTGCGCTGAATCCGGACGAGCCACCCCAAGCAGGAGGCTCGTGAATTTGTTGACGCTCCCGGAGCCCCCTCCCTACGATGAGCCTGGGCCGAGCGCGCTCGGCCCAGATGTCCATCTGGAAAGGAGCGCTGGTAGCTAGCATGAGTGCCGAGATCGGGGCGATCGTCCCGGGCACCATCGTTCGGATCGCACCGTACGGTGCCTTCGTACGCCTCGAGTCGGGCGAGACAGGCCTCGTCCACATCTCCGAGATCGACCGCAACTACGTCCGCTCGGTCGAGGAGCACCTCCGGATCGACGACCAGGTCACCGTCAAGGTCGTCGGCGTCAAGGAAGACGGCAAGATCGACCTGTCCATCAAGCAGGCCGCCGCCGACTGGCAGCCAGAGGCGGGCAGGCCCCGCCGCTCGGCCAGGGACCCCGAGTTCGAGCAGAAGCTCAAGCGGTTCATGCGCTCCAGCGAGGAGCGGCTGGTCGACGTCAAGCGGCAGCGCGAGGGCAGGCGCGGATAGGTCGTGCCCCGCACGCCGGCCCGTTCGCCCTCCCGGCCCGATCCCTCCGCCCTCCCGGACCCCGCGCGCCTCGACTGGCGGCGCGGACCTCCTGACGCGGCCGACCCGCGCGGCGAGCCGGGCTGGGCGGCGTCGCTGCCTGAGGCGGCGGCGGCCGACCGGCGGCTGATCCAGGCGCAGCTCGGCCGCGACGTCCGCGGCTCGGTCGCGGTCGCCGCCCGCTGCCGCTACGGCCTCCCGGCGGTGGTGCGGACCGCGCCCCGGCTGCCAGACGGCACGCCGTTCCCCACCCTGTACTGGCTCGCCTGCCCGGCCGCCAGGGTCGCCGTCGGCCGGCTGGAGGCGGCCGGCTGGAACGCGCTGCTGTCCGGGCGGCTCGAAGCCGAGCCGGAGCTGGCCACGGCCCACGCCCAGGCGCACGCCGGCTACCTGGCCCAGCGCGACCGCATCGAGCGGCTGCCGGACGACCCGGGCGTCGGCGGCCTTCCGGGCCGGGTCAAGTGCCTCCACGCCCTCTACGCCCACCAGGCGGCCACCGGCGCCGACCCGGTCGGCCGCATCGTGAGCCGCGCCGTCGACCCGATCGACTGCCCGGGCCCGTGCGTGGACCCGCCGACCACGGCCGCCGAGGCGTGAGACCCGTGCGGCTGGCCGCCATCGACGTCGGCACCAACTCGACGCGGCTGCTGGTGGCCGACGTCCAGGACGGCCGCATCACCGCCGAGCACGCCCGCGAGATGGTCATCACCCGGCTCGGCAAGGGCGTCGACCGCAGCCGACGCTTCGACCAGGACGCGCTGCGGCGGACCCTCGAGGTGCTCGCCGGCTACGCCGCCGCCTGCCGCGAGCTCGGCGTGGAGCGCTCCCGTCTGGTGGCGACCAGCGCGACCAGGGACGCCAGCAACCGCCAGCGGTTCCTCGACGGCGCGCGGGAGCTGGTCGGGGTCGAGGCCGAGGTGCTGACCGGCAGGCAGGAGGCCGCCGCCGCCTTCCTCGGCGCCACCCACGACCTGCCAGGCGACCAGCGCACCCTGGTGGTCGACATCGGCGGCGGCTCCACCGAGCTGATCATCGGCTGGCCCCGATCCCAGGAACCGGAGGCGATGGTCTCGCTCGACGTCGGCTGCGTCCGCCTGCACGAGCGCCACCTGCACGACGACCCGCCGAGCGCCGCCCAGGTCGCCGCCCTGCGGGCCGACGCCGCCGCGCAGCTGGCACGGGTGGCGGGCGTGCTCGACCCTGCCTCGGCCGAGCTGGTGGTCGGGGTGGCGGGGACGATCACCACCGTCACCGCGATCGCGCTCGGCCTCGACGCCTACGACCCCCGCCGCATCCATCGCGCCACCGTGAGCGCGGCCGAGGTCGCGGCGACCGCCGAGAAGCTTGCCGCGATGACCGTCGCGGAGCGGGCCGCCCTGCCGGTGATGGCCAGCGGCCGGGAGGACGTGATCGCCGCCGGCGCGCTCCTGCTCGACGAGCTGGTCTCGAGCTTCGGCTTCGCCGGGCTGGTCGCCAGCGAGACCGACATCCTCGACGGCGTCCTCCTCGGCATGGCATGAGATCCCCCGCGCGGGGGAGGTCGGCGGCCGGACGCGTCCGGCACGATGACCTGGTGATCGCAAGGCGACGCATGGGCTGGCGGGAGGACCTGGTCACCGCCGTGCTGGCGGCGTGGCTCGTCGGCGGCCTGTTCGTCGACGGCTGGGCGCACAACACCCGTCCCTTGCTGGAGACGTTCTTCACCCCCTGGCACGCCGTCTTCTACTCCGGCTTCGCCGCCACC
>WNFU01006682.1_pt1 | contig 13872 bp, 12 predicted proteins | sample 5400121 | NCBI WGS metagenome assembly WNFU01 (sample SAMN13153360, study PRJNA577476) | soil metagenome | isolation source: 100 cm soil or saprolite under grassland replicate 1 | place: USA:California | collected 2016-06-15
GCCCCTGGCAGGACTCGAACCTGCAACCTGCTGTTTAGGAGACAGCTGCTCTGTCCCTTGAGCTACAGGGGCGACGGCCGCAGGATACCAGCGGCTACGAGAGGCCGAGGCGGGCCGGCACGTCGGCCGGCTGGCAGGTGAGGCCGACCAGGAACGGCCCGAAGCGGCCGTAGGAGGCGGTCACCTCGTCGAAGCGCATGTCGTAGACGACCTCCTTGATGGCGGCGAGGTCGTCGGCGAGCAGCGTGACCCCCCACTCGAAGTCGTCGAGCCCGGTGGCCCCGGTCACGAGCTGCAGCACCCGGCCGGTGTAGCGGCGGCCAACCTTGCCGTGGCCGTGCATCAGCTCCCGGCGCTCCTCGAACGGCAGCCGGTACCAGTTGGCGCCGGGCTCCCTGGCCTTGCTCATCGGGTAGAAGGCGAGCACGGCCCGGTCCGGCAGGCGCGGGTGCAGGCGGTCCTCGCGTTGCCCGGCGAGCCGTTCGGCGGTCCTGGCCAAGCGTTCCTCGAGGTCCTCGGCACCTTGGGCGACCAGGCGGGCACGAGCGTCCTCGACGGTCTCCATGTACTCCGACGCCTCGGTCAGCGACAGGAACGACCACACCGGCTCCAGCGGGCTCACCGCCCGCAGCGCCCGGCCCAGCGCCTCGTGCCTGGCGAGGTCGGGCCCGAGCGCCATCACGCCGAGATCGGCCTTGAGCCCGAGCATGGACGCGCACAGGACCTGGTGGTCGGGCTGGGCGGCGAAGGCGTCCAGGGCGCCGACCAGCTCCTTGCCGGCCTGGGCCGGGTCGGGGGAGCGGCTCGGGTGCACGCGGAAGAACAGGTGGGTGACCCCCCAGCCGGTGGACGGGACGACGGGTTGCATCGGTGCTGCCTCCAGTGCTCGGGCACGGCGGGACTGCCATCGTGGTCCATCATCGTGCCTGCTGACGAGGTGGTTTGCCGAGTTCGGCGTCGATGCGTCAGCACTTTCGACGAGATCGACCCTATTGAGCTTATTGACATGAGTGAGCTGGTGCTAGCATCCGGCGGAGTTCGGTTGTTCGAAGGTGAAGGGGGGACAGAAGTCTGTGACCAGCGGGGTCGTGAAGTGGTTCAATCCCGACAAGGGCTACGGCTTCATCGCTCGTCCCGACGGCGAGGACGTGTTCGTGCACTTCTCCGCGATCCAGATGGAGGGGTACCGCTCGCTCGACGAGGGACAGATGGTGGAGTTTGACGTCACCCAGGGGCCGAAGGGCTTGCAGGCCGCCAACGTGCGCCCGCTGCCTCCCGAGTGATCTGACGTTGCTGCCAACCGGCCCGCCCGGCCACCAGGCCCGGCGGGCCGGGTCATCTCTCGCCCCGCGACCCGCCAGGGTGGTCGCGCAGATAGCGCTCGACCTCGGCGACCAGCTCCTCGGGTGGTAGGTCGGCGAGGCCCGGTGGGTCGTCGGCGTCGTCGGCGTCTGCCTCCAGCCGCTCGACGTAGCCGGTCAGCTCCGGGTTCTCGTCGATCAGGTCGGTGACGGCAGCGTCGAACGCCTGCGTCTGGCCCGCCAGATCGCTGGTGTCGACGGCCAGCGGCAGCAACCGCCCCAGCTCCTCGACCAAGGCCATCGCACCCCACGGGTTGGGAGCCAGGTGGAGGTAATGCGGCAGGGCCGCCCACAGGCCGACCGCCGGGATCCCCGCCCGCGCGGCGGCGTCGGACAGCACGCCGAGGATGCCGGTCGGCCCCTCGTAGCGCGACACCGGCAGCCCGAGCTGCTCGGCCAGGAGCTGGTCGCTGGTCGAGCTCACCACCTGCGTCGGGCGGGTGTGCGGGACGTCGGCCAGCAGCGCCCCGACGGTCACCACCATCTCCACCCCGAGGCTGGCGGCGACCTCCACCAGGTCGTTGGCGAAGGTGCGCCAGCGCAGGTTCGGCTCGTGCCCCCGCAGCAGGATCAGGTCGTGGTCGGCCTGCGGGAGCTCGGCCGCGCGCAGCTCGACGGTCGGCCAGTCGACGTGGCGGAGACCCTCCACCAGCCGCACGGTGGGACGGGTCGCCTGGAAGTCATAGAACTCCTCGGGGTCGACGGTGGCGAACGTCACGGCGTCGAGCGCGGCGCCGATCGCGTCGATGGCGGTGGTCGCCGACTCGCCGGCATCGTTCCAGCCGTCGAAGGCGGCCAGCAGCACCGGACGGCGGAGCCGGGGCCGGCTGATCAAGGTCACATGTTCCATGGCTCCACGATGCCACGAAGGGCAAGAGGGGCGCAGGCCGGCCTACGTAGACTCGCCTACGTCGCCTCGTTGGCAGGCGGGTCCGTCGATCAGCCGATCTTGGCCCAGTTCGGCCCGTCGTCCCCCTCTGGCACAACACTCGTGACGAAAACGCAGTACTATGCCCTTTGCGGCCCCTCGCGCTGTCTTGGCCCCCCCGGATGGCGCGGGGGCCCTTTTTGCTCCCGCCGCCCAGGGCGGCGCTACAACGGTCGGCCTACAGCTCCGCGAGGGCGACGCCGTCGTCGGCGAGCCGGTCCGGGTCGACCGGTTCGGCGCGACGGATCACCTCGCGGACCGGGTCCTCCGCGTCCCAGTCGTTGACGATCAGTGCCGCCCGTGGGACGCCCTCCCGCAGGTACCAGGTGACGAACTTGGGCTCCTTCACGCGCTGGTCGCCGCGGGTCACCAGCTCGTCCCACTCGCGGACGTGGCCGAGGTAGGACAGCGACAGGTCGAACTGGTCAGAGAAGAAATAGGGGACGCGGTCGTAGCGCTCGCTCGTCCCCGCCAGGTTGCGGCCGGCGATCAGCCCCTGGTTGAGGGCCTCGGCCCAGTGCTCGATGCGGATGCGCCCGAACAGGGGATGCGCGGCGTTGGCCACGTCGCCGGCGGCCCAGATCCGGAGCTCGCCTTGCGAAGCGCGAGGCCCGGCGGCGCGGAGCTGCTCGTCGACCAGGATGCCGTTGTCCACCGGCAGACCGGCCCGCTCGGCCAGGTCCACGACGGGCCGGACCCCCACCCCGATGACCACCACGTCGGCGGGTAGCCGAGTGCCGTCGGGCAGCACCACCGCCTCCACGCCGCCGTCGCCCTCCAGCCGCTGGGCGCCGACCCGGGTGCGGACGTGGACGCCCCGGTCGCGGAGGAACTCCTCGAAGAACTGGCCCGTCTGGGGGCCGACGGCCCTGGTCCACAGGGTCTCGGCCAGCTCGAGCAGCGTCACCCTGGTGTCCATCTGGGTGGCGCTGGCGGCGACCTCCGCGCCGATGAACCCGCCGCCGATCACGACCATGGTCTCGGCCCGGGAGATGGCCGCCCGCAGCCGCTCGGAGTCGTCGACGGTGCGCAGGTAGTACACGCCGTCCAGCTCCTCGCCGGGGAGGCCGAGCCGGACCGGGGTGGCGCCGGTGGCGAGCACCAGGCCGCCGTAGCGGAGCTGGTCGCCGATCTCGGTGCTGACGGTGCGGGTGCTCGGGTCCAGGGTGCTCGCCCGGGTGGCCTGCATGACCTCGACGTCGTGCTCGCGGTACCAGGCCTCGTCGTGGGTGCGGGTCTTCTCGCGGCCGGCCTCGCCGCGCAGGAACTCCTTGGACAGCGGCGGGCGCTCGTAGGGCAGCTCCGGCTCGGCGGTCATCACCACCGCCGAGCCCTCGCCGCCGGCCGCCCGCAGTCCCTCGGCCGCCTTGGCGGCGGCCACCCCACCGCCGATGATGAGGTGCTCCACGTCGCGGACGGCCACGCCTACCTCCGGCGGTCAGTGGGCCCGGGACGGCGGTGGCCGCTGAGCGCGTCGAGCTCCCGGGCCCGGGCCAGGTAGCTGGGGCCCATATCGTAGGCGCCGGTCCGCTCGACTGCTCGCGCCACCGCCGCCGGCAGCAACCCGTCCAGGGCGAGGCCCTGGCTGGCGGCGGCGCGCGCCTCGGTCGCGGACCGCTCCGGCACCCAGGCGGCGGTCGGCAGCCTGACGGCCCGCACCGGCAGGTTGGGGATCGGGTGCCCGGCGCGCTCGGCCACCAGCAGCCAGGCGGCCCGGTCCAGGCGCTCCATGGCCGCTGCCGGGTCGTGGTACCAGCGGGCCTCCACGAGCTGGGCGGCCTTGTCGGCGCCGAGCAGCAGGGCCACCTCGGCCCCGGTGGCGCGCGCGAGCGCCTCGGCCATGTCGACCAGCAGCGGGTGGCTGGCGACCGCGACCACGGCCCACGGGTGCCGGCGTGCCCACGAGCGCACCCAGTCGAGCCGGTCGACCGGGTGGGCGCGCTCCAGACCTTCCTTGGTGAGGCTGACCGGGGCCATGGCGAGCACGACCGGCTCGCAGCCGGCCCGGTGGCCGGCCACCGCCAGAGCGGCGTGGGCGCGGGTGAAGGGGTTGAAGGTGCCGGCGAGCAGCCCGGCCCTGGCGGTGCGGGGGCTCGGCGTACGGAGGTCCGGCCCGAGGCTGCCCGCGACCGGCTCCAGCCGGGGTAGCCCGGGCCGGGCGGCGCGGTCGAGCGCCGCGGCCAGCGGCTCGAGCCGCCGCCGCTCCCTCGCGCCGAGCACGCCTGCTCCCATCGCCGAGAGCTTCGCACGGTCCGCGCCGCCGAGGCGGGCCACCCCCGGCCCCCGGTCGGGCGGGGACCACCCCGGCCCGGTCGGGCGGGGGACCACCCCGGCCCGGTCGGGCGGAGGGCCGACCCTTCGGCCGCGGTCAGGCGGGGTGGGGGAGGGCGGCGACCGCCGGCTGGCCGGGGACGGCGCTGGCCGGCCTGCCGGCCAGCCGGGCCATGTCGGGTGCCGCCACCGGCCGCGAGAAGTGGTAGCCCTGCGCCCAGCGGCAGCCGAGGGCGGCCAGCTCCCTCGCCTGCCCGGCCTGCTCGACGCCCTCGGCCACGGTGTCGAGCCGCAGGGTCGCCGCCAGCGCCAGGATGGCGCGGGCCACCGCCGATTCCTCCGGTCCGCCGGTAACGCCGTCGACGAACGTCTTGTCGATCTTGACGGCGTCGATCGGCATCCGCTGCAGGTAGGAGAGCGAGGAGTAGCCGGTGCCGAAATCGTCGATGGCGAGGTGGACGCCCAGGCGCTTCAGCTCCTGGAGGCGGACGACGGCCACGTCGACGTGCGCCAGGACGCTCTCGGTGATCTCCAGGGTGAGGTGGTCGGGGGCGAGGCCGGAGTCCCGCAGCGCGCTCGCCACGGTGTCGGCCAGGTCGTCGCGCTGGAGGTGCATGGCGGAGAGGTTGACGTGCAGCAGCAGGGGACCCAGGCGGGCGTTCCACGCCGCCGCCTGCCGGCAGGACTCGCGCAGCACGAAGCGGTCGATGTCGACCACCAGGCCGGTCTCCTCGGCGATCGGGACGAACTCGGCCGGCGGTACCAGGCCGCGGTCCGGTCGCGGCCAGCGCACCAGCGCCTCGGTGCCGCCGACCCGCCAGGTGCGCAGGTCGACGATCGGCTGGTAGTGCACGACCAGCTCGCGGCGCTCGATCGCCCCTCGCAGGGCCGCGGTCACGTCGTGGCGGTCCCGCACCGACCGCAGCATCGGGGGCTGGAACACCTCGTAGGTGCCCTTGCCGCGGTTCTTGGCGGCGTACATCGCGATGTCGGCGTTGCGCAGGAGCTGCACGTCGTCACAGGTGGCGTGCTCGTCGAAGGCGACTCCGACGCTGGCGTGGACGGTGACGTCGCCGCCGACCACCGGGTACGGCGCGGCCAGGGTGGCGAGGACCCGCTCGGCCAGGACGCGGACCGACGCTAGGTCGACGCCCTCGACCAGGATCGCGAACTCGTCGCCGCCGAGGCGGCCGATGGTGTCGGGTTCGCGGAGGCAGCCCCGCAGGCGCCTGGCGACCTCCTGCAGCAGCCGGTCGCCGGCGCCGTGGCCCATGCTGTCGTTGACGACCTTGAAGTCGTCGAGGTCGACGAACAGCACCGCGATGCCGCCGCCGTCGCGCCGTGCCCGTGCGAGCGCGTGGCGCACCCGGTCGTTGAACATCGCCCGGTTGGCGAGGTTGGTGAGCTCGTCGTGGAACGCCTGGTGCTGGAGCTGCGCCGCCAGCGCCTCGCGTTCCTGGAGGGTGGCGCGCAGCACGCCCTCGGTCCCGCGCAGCTCGCGCACGGTCGCCTCGACCTCGCGGACCAGGCCGGCCACGCGCACCAGCACCAGCAGGAACAGCAGGGCGCAGCCGGCGACGATCACCGGGACGTCGATGCGCTGGCCGCGGCCCGCCTGGATGGCGAGGACGGCCGGCGCCATCAGTGACGCCCCCGCGAGGGCGGCCAGGCGGGCGCGGGTCAGGACGGCCCTGGCGGGAGGGGCCGGGTCGGTGAGGGTCGCCACCGAGGGCTCCAGCACGGCGGCGCCCCACAGGGCATAGGACACGAGCCAGCCGGCCTCGATGGGGCTGGTCGGGTCGTAGGAGCCGGTCAGCAGCAGCAGCGCGCGGCCGGAATCGGCCGCGACCAGCACCAGCCAGCCGGCGATGATGAGGGCGAAGGCGCGGGTGCGGTCACCGCCGCTGATCGCCAGCCGCACGACGAGGGCGAGCAGCAGCACGTCCAGCGCCACGTACACCATGGACAGGAGGCGCTCGGCGAGCGGCAGCGTCACGGCGCTGGCGTACGGTGCCATGAGGAAGACCCAGGCCAGCATGCCGAGGCCGATGGAGATCACGGTCGCGTCGATCAGGCTGGCGCGGTCCCTGCCGGGATTGCGGGCGCGGACCACCAGGGCGAAGCCGGCGATGCCGATCAGGTAGGCGACGACGGTCAGCGCGGCCGCGACCGGGTTGCCGCCGGCGCCGGTGACCGCCACCGAGGACCCGAGCGAGCCGGCCACGAAGCCGACCGCCTCGCCGGCGGCGAACAGCCGGAAGGGCAGCCGCCGGACCGGACGCCACAGGCGCAGCGCGCTGAGCGTGGCCGCGATGGTCGCCAGGCCCAGCACGGTCAGCGCCGCCGTCCGCAGGGCGGGGACGGGCAGGTACACGTAAGCGAGGGCGAGGGCGAGGCCGCCGCCGAGGTGGTACCGCCAGAGGGTGGTCCGCACCTTCGCTCCCGGGTGAGTGCCTGCCCTGGCGTCAACCACCCGCCAGGGGCCTATGGACCTGATCGGCACCCAACCGACGCACTCAAGCGTTGCGTGCTGTCCCACAGCGGGGGTCAAGTATCTGGCGCCGCAGTTGTCGCGGTCAGCTCTCCAGCTCGGCCGGGACGACGGTGAGCTCGAGCAGCTCGCCGGCGCGGAAGGCGCGGACCGTGATCGGGTGGCCGATCCGGTCGCCGACCATCAGGCGCTGCAGGTCGCCGGCGTCCTCCACCGGCACCCCGTCCACGTCGATGATCAGGTCCTCGTTGCGCAGGCCGGCGCGGGCGGCGGGGCTGCCCTGGACGACCTGGACGATCTCGACCCCGGCGGCCCGGTTGAGCGCGGCGGCGACCCGTGGCGGCAGCGGCCGGTGGCCGCCGGCGATGCCGATGAAGGCGCGGCGGAAGCGGCCCTCGCGCATCAGCGCGGCGACGATCTGCCTGGTGGTGTCGTTGATCGGTACGGCGAGCCCGAGGCCGACCCCGGCCACGGCGGTGCTCACCCCGACCATGCGGCCGCGCCCGTCGACCAGCGCGCCACCCGAGTTGCCTGGGTTGAGCGCCGCGTCGGTCTGGATGACGTTCTCGACCAGCCGGCTGGCGCGGCCGTCGCTGGTCGGGAAGGAGCGGCCGAGCCCGCTGACCACCCCGGCGGTCACCGAGCCGGCCAGGCCCATCGGGTTGCCGACGGCGACCACGAGCTGGCCGACCCGGAGCCGGTCTGCGTTCCCCAGGGACACCGGCTCCAGGTCGGCCCCGCTCGAGCGGATCACCGCCAGGTCCGACAGCGGGTCGCGCCCGACGACCTCGAAGCGCAGCTCGCGGCCGTCGGCCATGGAGGCGCGGCCGCGGTCGGCGCCCTCGACCACGTGGGCCGAGGTGACCAGGAAGCCGTCGGGCGTGATGGCCACCGCCGAACCGGAGCCCTGGGCCTGGCGGCCGCCGTACAGGCGGCGGCTGATCCGCAGGCTGGCCACCGAGCCGAGCACCCGCTCGGCCACCGAGGTGACCACCTGGGAGTAGGCGTCCAGCGCCTCCTCCTCGGAGGGGAGCGGACGGTCAGCGAACCGGATCGAGCTCACCAGCACATTGTAATGGTGTAATCACCGGCTCGCCCGGTCGCCTCCGACGCGCACGTCCACCCACACCAGGCGGTGGTCGGAGGTGGGGAACGGGAACACCCCGACCAGGCGGAACAGCGGGTCGGTGGAGAGCGGCCAGAAGACGCGCGCCTCCAGCATGCGCAGGTTCCCGCTCGGCAGGACGTAGTCGGCCCGCAGGTTGCCCGGGCCGGGCACGTCGGCGAAGTCGGCGGTGTCGAACGCCGGGTCGCCACGGTGGGCCAGGTTGGCGCCACCCTGGAGCGCGGCCTGCTCGGGACCGCCGGGGCTGCTCGGCGTGAGCGAGGTGTTCACCCGCGGGTGCTCCAGGAGCTGCTGGGCCGCCCCCGGGATGCTGTCGCCGTCGACCGGGTCGGAGTTCTGGTCGCCCATGATCACGAAGCTGGCGCCCCGTTCCAGGCCGCCCCGCCCGCCCTGGTCGTCGTAGAGGTAGCGGCCGCGCGACGGCACCACGTAGTCGGCCCACAGGCGGATCTCGTCGAAGTTGCGGGTGCCGTTGCGGTCCTCGGGGCCGTCGAACACCGGCGGGGTCGGGTGGCTGACCAGGGCGTGGACCACCCTGCCGCCGATCAGCACGGGCAGGTCCCAGTGGCTCTTGGAGGACAGCCGGAAGACGGCCAGCTCCTCGGGGGAGTACCAGTCGGCGGGGGCGGGGGTGGCGGGGTCGTCGGGCAGCAGCGCCCCTGGCATGTCCTTCCACAGGAAGAGCTGGAAGGTGCGGAGGTGGCGCCGGAGGATCGGGAACCGGGAGAACACCGCCATGCCGAACTGGCCGGGGTAGGCGCCGAAGCCGAAGGCGTCGTTCGGCCCGCCGATCGAGCCGTTGTTGTCGAGGTCGAAGCCGGAGGGGATGCCGGTGTTGGATGGCGCCACGAACCGGAAGGGGTAGTGGATCGGGGCGGCCCCGTTGTGGCCGACCGACAGGTAGTTGCGCTGGAACAGCCTGGCCGCCAGGCCTTGGGCGTCGAAGTCGAACTCGTTGATCAGCAGCACGTCCGGGCGGACCCGCTGGATGGTCTCGGCGGCGTTCTGGGCCTGGGGGTCGTCGGGGGTGGACAGGTCGGCGACCAGCTCGCCCTCGGCGGCCCGGTTCAGCGAGGCGTTGAAGGTCGCGAAGCGGGCCCGCCTCCCGTCGTGGTCGCCGGTCGTCCCACCGCCGGCCGCGGCCAGCGCCGCCCCGTTCACGGCGAGCAGCGACATGGTCGCCAGCAGGGCGATCCCCGCCAGCCGGGCTCGAGATCCCATCGCCGGTTCTCCTCCGCTCGTTGTCCGCGCATAGCTTAGGACGAACCTGGCGAATCGCCTACGGGTCCGGCACCACCGCCTCGGCCTCGATCTCGACCCGCCAGCGCGGGTCGAGCAGGCCCACGACCACCACCATGGTCGACGCCGGCCGGACCTCGGCGAAGACGGCGCCATGGGCACGGCCGACCGCCTCCCAGTCGGCCGGGTCGACCAGGTAGGTGCGGGTGCGGACGACGTCCTCCGGCCCGGCGCCCGCCTCGGCGAGGGCGCCCACGACGATCTCGAGGCAGCGGGCCGCCTGGACCTCGGGGTCGGGGTCGCACGACCCGTCCGGCCAGATCGGCGCCGTGCCGGAGACCAGCACCCGGTCGCCCGCGCGGACGGCTCGGCTGAAGCCGATCAGCGGCTCGAAGGGCGAGCCGGAGGCGACTCGCAAGCGCTCGGTCCGTTCGGGCATGGGGTGGCTCCTCCGGGGTGTTGTCGATGGGTGTGCCTACGATACCCGGCGGCGGGTCTTGAGAACGCTCCCTCTTGACTTGCCTGCATAGACGGCCGATGATACGGCCACATTGAGAGAGCGCTCTCACGACCTGAAGGTGCGCCACGAGGATGACTTCCGACACGCGGTTCCCGCCCGACTTCGTCTGGGGCGTCGCCACCTCCGCCTACCAGGTGGAGGGCGCCGTCCGGGAGGGAGGCCGTGGTCTCTCCATCTGGGACACCTTCAGCCGCGTCCCGGGCCGGATCGCCGGCGGCGACACCGGTGACGTCGCCGCCGACCACTACCACCGCTACCGGGAGGACGCGGCCCTCATGGCCGACCTCGGACTCGGTGCCTACCGGTTCTCGATCGCCTGGCCGCGCATCCAGCCAGAGGGCCGCGGACCGGCCAACCCCGAGGGCCTCGACTTCTACTCCCGCCTGGTCGACAGCCTGCTGGAGTGCGGCATCGAACCGTGGGTCACGCTGTACCACTGGGACCTCCCGCAGGCGCTCCAGGACGCCGGCGGCTGGGCCAACCGCGAGGTGGTGGGCCACTTCGTCGAGTACGGCGCCCTCGTCTACGAGGCCCTGCGCGACCGCGTGCGCAACTGGACGACCCTGAACGAGCCGTGGTGCGCGGCGTTCCTCGGTCACGCCGCCGGCGTCCACGCGCCCGGCGTCCAGGACCCGGCCACGGCGGTGCGTGCCACCCACCATCTGCTGCTCGCCCACGGCCAGACCGTGCGCGCGCTGCGGGCGCTGGCCGCCGGGCCGCGGCTCGGCATCAACCTCAACCTGGACCCGGTCATCCCGGCGACCCCGGCGCCAGCCGACGTCGACGCCGCCCGCCGCATCGACGGCATCTACAACCGGCTGTTCCTGGACCCGCTGTTCCTTGGCCGCTACCCGGGCGACGTGCTGGAGGAGCTGGACAGCCTCGGCGGGCTGGACCGCGTCGACCCAGAGGAGCTGGAGACCATCGCCGTCCCCCTCGACCTCCTGGGTGTCAACTACTACCGGCCGTTCACGGTGACCGCACGGCCGGGCAGGCCCCGGTTCGGGGGAGAGCCGTCGCCGTGGGTCGGCGCCGGCGACGTGGAGTTCGTCCCCCGCGGGCTGCCCCAGACGGCGCTCGGCTGGGAGATCGACGCCTCCGGCCTGGACGAGCTGCTGCTGCGGCTGCACCGCGACTACCCGCGCGTGCCGCTGTTCGTCACCGAGAACGGCGCGGCCTTCGACGACGGCGTCGACCCCGAGGGGCGGGTGCGCGACGACGCCCGTGTCCGCTTCCTGGACGAGCACCTGCGCGCCGCCCACCGGGCGATCCGGAGCGGCGTGGACCTGCGCGGGTTCTTCGTCTGGTCGCTGCTGGACAACTTCGAGTGGGCCGAGGGCTACTCGAAGCGGTTCGGCATCGTGTACGTGGACTTCGCGACGCAGCGCCGGGTGCCGAAGGACAGCGCCCGCTGGTACCGCGAGGCCATCGCCCGTGGCGGCCTCGACGGCCGCCCGCCCGAGCCACCGGGGCACCCCCCTGGGGTTCCCCGGACCCCTCCGCCGTGACCTTCCCAGGGGCGCCGGGCACGCCGCCCACGCTGGAGCAGGTGGCGGCGCTGGCCGGCGTCTCCCGAGCCACCGTGTCCCGGGTCGTCAACGGCTCCCCACGCGTCAGCGCCGAGGTCCGGGCCCAGGTCGAGCGCGCCGTGGCCAAGCTCGGGTACGTGCCCAACCGGGCCGCCCGCAGCCTGGTAACCCGGCGCGCCGACTCGATCGCGCTGGTCGTCTCGGAGCCGGAGTCGCGGTTCTTCTCCGAGCCGTTCTTCGCCGGGATGGTCCGCGGCGTCAGCGCCGCCCTCGCGGAGACCGACATCCAGCTCGTCCTGCTGATGGCCCAGGACCTCCCGCACCGGGGGCGGCTGGAGCGCTACGTCACCGGCGGTCACGTGGACGGCGTGCTGCTCGCCTCCCTCCACGGCGACGACCCGCTCCCGCGCACGCTCGAGCGGGCCGGGGTGCCCGCGGTGATGGTCGGCCGGCCGGCCGGTGGGTCCGCGGTCAGCTACGTGGACGCCGACAACCGCGGCGGCGCCAGGGAGGCCGTCGCCCACCTGCTGCAGCGCGGGCTGCGGCGCATCGCCACCATCGCCGGGCCGCTGGACATGAGCGCCGGCGTGGACCGGCTCGACGGCTACTGGGACGGGCTGCGGGCGGCCGGGCTGCCGCAGCGGGCCGAGCTGGTCGAGGGCGGCGACTTCGGCGAGGAGAGCGGCGCGGCGGCGATGCGCCGGCTGCTCCAGCGGGAGCCGGGCCTCGACGCCGTCTTCGCCGCCTCGGACCTGATGGCGGCCGGGGCGTTCCACGCCCTCAAGGCGGCCGGTCGGCGGGTCCCCGAGGACGTCGCCGTGGTGGGCTTCGAGGACTCGGCGACCGCCCGCTTCTTCGAGCCGCCGCTCACCACGGTCAGGCAGCCGGTCGAGGAGATGGGCAGGCAGGCGACCCGCCTGCTGCTGGCCAAGGTGGCCGGCGAGGCGGCCGGGGTGAGCGTGATCCTCAAGACCGAGCTGGTCGTGCGCGCCTCGGCGTGAGGCCGGACTGGCGCAGGATCGCCCCCGCCTCCTGCTCGAACAGCGGAGCGCCGTCGCCGACGGCGGGGCGCAGGTGGCCGAAGACCTCCAGCGCGACCACGCCATGCAGTCGCACCCAGGCGCTCAGGGCGAACGCCAGCACCGGCACCGGCAGGTCGGCGACGCCCTGGCGCTCGCGGAAGGCGACGAGCTGGCGCTCCAGCGCGGGCGGCACGCGCATGTCGAGAGATCCCCGCCGGAGCGCGCCGGCCCCGTGGGCCTCGGCCAGCAACCGCAGCAGCAGGCCGGTGTAGCGCTCCCCGGCCGGCCGGGTCGCCTCCGGGGCCTGGTAGCCGGGGATTGGGCTGCCGAAGATCAGCGCGAACTCGGTCGGCTGCTCGAGGCCCCAGCCGCGGAAGGCGGCGAACGCGGCCAGCAGCCGCTCGGCATGGCTCCCGGCCGGGACCTCGGCCACCGCCGCCTCCATCGCGTCCGCCAGGGCGTCGTAGGCGTCGGTGACCAGCGCCGTGACCAGCTCGTCACGGGAGCCGAAGTAGCGATACAGGGCCGACGGGGTCATGCCCATCTCGCGGGCGATCGCCCGCAGGGTGACCGAGGCGGTGCCCTCGGCCGCCATCTGCGCCCTGGCCACCGTCTTGATCTCGTCGACGGTGGCCAGGCGCAGCCGCTCCCTTCTGGTTGTCACCATGTTGACAGATGATACTATAGAGAACAGTATTCACTGTAGTGAAGTACCGTCACTCCTCCGAAGGGAGCATCATGCCCACCACCTCCGAGCCTCACGTCGTCCTCGGCGCGAGCGGCGGGACCGGCGGCGCCGTCGTGCGCGAGCTGGCCCGCCGCGGGCATCGCGTGCGCGCCGTCAGCCGCCGTGGGAACGCCGACGCGCCCGGCGGCGTCGAACACGTGGCCGCCGACGTGGCCACCGCCGAGGGCGCCAAGACCGCCTGCGCCGGCGCCGCCGTCGTCTACCACTGCGCCCAGCCGCCGTACACCAGGTGGCCGCAGGAGTTCCCACCGCTCACCGACGCGGTCGCCGCGGGCGCGGCCGACGCCGGCGCCAAGCTGGTGCTGGCCGACAACCTGTACGCCTACGGGCCGCACGAAGGGACCCTCACCGAGGACCTCCCGGCGGCCGCGAGCGGGCGCAAGGGCCGGGTCCGCGCGCTGATGGCCGAGCGGCTGCTCGCCGCGCACCGGCAGGGCCGGCTGCGGGTCGCGATCGGCCGTTCCTCCGACTACTACGGACCAGGAGGGCTGAACAGCGTCGCCGGCGAGCGGGTGTTCCGGGCCGCGCTGGCCGGCAGGACGGTGCGCTGGCTCGGCCGCCTCGACCAGCCACACACGCTCAGCTACCTCGAGGACATGGCCGTGGGACTGGTGGTGCTCGGCGAGCGGGACGAGGC
>WNFU01013658.1_pt1 | contig 13871 bp, 15 predicted proteins | sample 5400121 | NCBI WGS metagenome assembly WNFU01 (sample SAMN13153360, study PRJNA577476) | soil metagenome | isolation source: 100 cm soil or saprolite under grassland replicate 1 | place: USA:California | collected 2016-06-15
TTCGGGGAATTCTCCGATTCCTGACGGGCTATTGTTCGGCGGGGGAACCGCGGCCCTGCAGCAGCTAGGGATTGAGGCCCTGGGCATCGCTACAGTCGTGGCCACCGTCTTCGTCCTATCCTACCTCTCTGTTCGAATCATCAGCAAAGCAATGCATGGAATCCTAAACCGAGAAGAACTATAGCCATACTATCCTTCAACATTCTAACCGCGCTTCCTTCAAGATTGGCTGTCCGTCCCCCGACTTCCTCCTGCAACAATCTCTCTCTTCTGTAACCATTTTTTCTCGTAACTTTTCTCTTTCCGTAACTATTCTTTTCCGCTAACTATTATGTGACCCCCCAAGGTGGTCGATTTTCCCGCGCCCCGCCTTTCATGTCGCGAGATTCACCCAAACATGAAATCGCGCATTATCCAGCCCTGATAACGATTCTGAGAGCCCGACCCTATGCCGCCCGGTGAACTCTTCTTGACGGAGCGTTAAAACCGCTATGTTCGGCCTATCATCTAAGCCTAGACCACGCCCTGAATCGCGAGACTCGCCTAGAATCCCGCCCGATACCGAGAGACCTCTCCAGGGATGGGGGTCTTAGCGACTCGACCTCGCGACGCAAGAGGAAGAGTCTGGACAGAACCTAACTAAACTCGCTTGGTGGACACTCCATCAAGCCATATCTCGTTGCCTCTTCCTCTACGAAATCTTGCAAAACTGGACCGCTACCGAACATAGGCCGGTCTTATTCGAGGACGTCCTTCCAAACTGCGAATCTATCCGCCTCGAAGACAACCAATCCTCCGAAAAGGAAACTCTTCAGCGCGCAAGGCCCGAACGACTGTTCGATCAGATCCGATATCCTCTTGTTAGTCTGCAGCTTCCTCCAAGTTGGAATAATCATCCTGAACGGATTACCAGAAGCTTTTCCGCGAATCCCAAAGCGAGCCAAAAGCGGCATAACGTGTGAGACATAGAAGCTGATCAGGGAACGCCAAAATCCACTGTCGGGCTTGCCGATATCAACAACAGCAAGAGCGCCGCCGCGCCGCGTGGCACGCGCGAACTCATCTAGACTGCGATCCAGATTCATCACGTCTCTTAGCGAGAAACACGTGATCACAGCTCCCAGACAACCCGGTCTGAAGGGAAGATTCTCCGCAACTCCAACAATCGGGCAAAACCGGGGTCCAAGACGAGACCTTGCGGACCTGAGAAGATAAATCGAGGGGTCGAACCCCACAACATTCCCGAAGCCATCCTCCAACAACATCCGACTGGATACACCAGGTCCAGCACCGGAGTCCAAGACCCACTCCCCTCGGTGGGATCGGAGAAACGCGACTGCCCTTCGCCTCAGCGGGCCTGCGAGCCCCAAAGATATCCATTCGCTGGTTGACTCGTAGATCGGCAACGCAACCTCGATCGCGCGGACTACGCTGCTCCACTCGTCTCTAGTATTGTCCAGGGAAACGTCCTCTGATTGGGTGATGGAAAATCCAGTCCTTATATAGCGCTGAGCCCCAAAACCACCCTAGAGCACGCGGTCAACGTGCTTAGGAAAAAATTCTCGAATGGAAACGCCTCAAAACAACTTGGACGTGTCGGAGAGCCTCGACCGCAGCTTCAACTTCTCAGAAGTATTCCAGCTCGTCAAAAGATCGGTCAAGACCAGTATTGGCCGGCGACGCACTGGACTGATGCTAGGTCTCGCTGATCTGCCTGACTATATCGGGGCATTCCATCAAATGGGGTCCAACTTCATCGTCATGAACCGAAGCCTGCTAGATCAGATAACTCATCTTGCTAAAGACAGACGCTATATCAACGCATACGTCTTCTACACTCTACTCCACGAATACCTTCACACCCTAGGTTATGCGGATGAAGGTGACGTCCGACGACTAACGCGCCAGATCTGCGCAAGAATACTTGGACCAGACCACCCGGCCACGCGACTAGCGGTCGACGGTCCCGCAGTCATGTTCCCCGAAATAACCTTCCAGCATCACGGAGAATCAAGATCGAGAAGATTGCCGAAATTCGAGATCGTTAGAGAGTTCGAAAAGGAATACAAGAGCTACGTCGCCTAAAACTCTCCGGAATCGCCCCCAAGTTCCGTTTTCTCGCCTAGGAACTTCAGAAAACTCGCAAGCTTCCAATATGCTTCGAGAAACTCGAGCCCGCGATGCGTTATCGAGTATGAAGTATCCTCGCCCCTTAGTATCCTGACTAATCCGAAGGAGGACAGGTCGGCGAGAAACCTCTTGATGCGATCTACCGGGAGCCCGACAGCGTATGAGACTCGCGTAATCTTCGTAGGTCCTCTCCGCTTGAGAGCTTCAAGTATCTCAGAATAGATGTCTACACGAGACCGTTTCGCCACGCCCAGCCATCTCAGAGGGGAGGCTTGGGCAAGTTGTTCGCCTTGACAGGAGGTTTCGCGAACTCCACGTCAGATTCCGACTCGATCCTATCGATATACGTTACCTCGCCACTTATCCGACAGCGAGACTCAAACCGGGCACTCCTAGCATATACGTTTCGAGCTCGGACCTTTTCACCCATATCCAGGGTGTCAGCGTAGACGTCTTCAATCCGGGCGTTGTCTCCGAGCTTTACATGCTCGCCAACAAGGACTCCTAAGACTTCTGACCTTTGACCAAGCTGTATTGTCTTAGCCTTGGTCCCTTTAGTTGTCCGCAAACGGCCCCCAACTTCTACCTCGTCTTCAGCAACTATCAGATCCGCTTCTATCATGCCACCGACCTCCAACGAAGCGAGCCTGAGGCTTCCTCCAATCCGGGCTGTCCCGCCCATCTCTAGGTCCCGTTTCAGATGGAGGTTGCCAGAAACTTGCAACATGCCTCCAATGTCGACCTCCTCTCCTTCCCCATTCCCAGCGATGTCGACCATTCCTCCCACATCTATCGACTCAAAGGTCAAGTCCCCTTTGCTCTCGAATCTTCCTCCCACATCGATGGTTCTCCCCTCGCCTCCCTGATCCAGGGACACGGTTCCTCCAACGTCAATCTTGTCAAACTTCAAGGGTTTGGAGGACTGAAACGAACCTCCAACATCGATTATTCGAGAAATTTCACCACCGCCAACCCGGGCACTTCCGCCCGCGTCCAGTCTCACGCACTGAATCTTTCCATTGACATCAATTAGGCCTCCAACATCGATATCCTCGACGTTTGCATCGCCTTGGACCCTGAAGGATCCTCCGACATCGACCTTGGTCGCGTTGATCGAGCCTCCAATGTCCAGCATTCCTCCAACATCCAAGTCGTGAGCTGTCGCGGACTTTCCAACGAATAAGCGAGAATCAACTTCTACTGAGGCAGCTTCAAGAGAGCCGTGGATCCGCAGCTCTCCATGTTCCACTTCGATATCCCCGCTCGTCTTTAGGTCGCCTGAAACGTCTACTCTTCCATGTTCGATGTTCAGTCTTGAGCAAGTGAGGCTTCCTTCGAACTCGGCATCTCCCTCACAGATTACTTCGCCTGAGACCTCGATGGGCGATTCTCCTTCCGCCTGTACTCTAGCTCTGTCCAAAAGGTGAAGTTGGCCGTCCACTTTTGCCAGCTTCAAGGTAGTGTTTCGAGGGACAGTAACATCGCCCATCTCTCAACCCTCCTAACGGAGTGTTAGCCTCAACGGGTTCCTGTTGATCCAGATGCTAGCTGTCTCAGTCTTCTCACGGTTTTGGCGCGGGTAACATTTCATGAATTTTTCGCCTCAAGAATGGAACAGTGCCGTCGCCGCTTATAATGTCGGTTCACGTCTCGTAGTCACACAATGTGATTATCCCAGATCAGACTCTGAAGAGTTTGATAGGGCCTACCGGTCGTGCGACATCTGATATTGCAGAATCCACTGGCGCGGTACTTGTAGACATTGAAGAGTTCTCTGCAAGGACGTCAGAAGGGTTGATACAAAAAGGGACTCTTGTGAAAGTCAGAGAGACTTACGGGTTAATGCTACTGGTCGAGAAGGCGCAGGCTAGGTCCTATCCGCAACCGCTGGTGTTGCCGCAGTTATTGCACTTGTAGCACGACCCTGCCCGGACCATGATCATGCCGCAGTTCTCACATGCGGGCGCATCGGATTGGTTGTCGAAGCTCGCCAGGGGAGTCGCTAGTTCAGGAGTCTCTCGAGTATTGATCTCGGCGGCTATCGGGGTCGCGGTCTTTGAGCCAACTGGCTCAACCAGTTTTACCTGAGTCCCGTTCTCTAGTGTGGTCCTAGCAAGTCCAAGCGCGTCCTGTTCTTCTTTTGGAAGGAACTTCAGGCCAAGCCATCTGAAGATGTAATCGACTACGGACTTTGCGAACCGGATGTCCTGGTTGGTGGTTATGCCCGCTGGCTCGAATCGTGTATGGGTGAACTTGTTCACGAGCACCTTCAATGGAACGCCGTACTGTAGAGCGAGTGAGATGGAGGTTGAGAACGCGTCCATCAATCCCGAGATAGTGCTTCCCTCTTTCGACATGACCACGAATATCTCACCGGGAGTGTGATCATCATAAAGGCCCACCATGAGGTAGCCTTCGTTCTGGGCGATCGAGAACTTGTGGATTATCGCTTCTCTCTCTTCTGGGAGTCGGCGTCGGAATGGTTTGAAGACTACTTGCTCCTTCGTTTTCTCCGCTGCTTTGCTCTTGTCTTGAATGGTTGTGGTCAGGGGCTAGGTTCTCTTAGAGCCGTCCCGATAGATAGCGATGGCTTTCAATCCCATCTTCCAAGCGGTAATGTAGGTCTCGACGATTTCGTCCACCGAGACGTTGCCAGGCATGTTCACGGTCTTGGAAATTGCTCCGGAGATGAAGGGCTGAACGGCGGCCATCATCTTCACATGGCCCATGTATTGTATGCTTCTCGTTCCTTTAGCAGGCTTGAACGCACAATCAAAGACTGGCAGGTGGTCTTGTTTGATGTGAGGCGCCCCTTCTATTGTGTCATGGTCTTCGAGGTACTTGAGAATCTCGCTGGCCTCGGTCTTGGAGTAGCCGAGCTTTGTTAGCGCCTCCGGAACGGTATTGTTGACGATCTTGATCACGCCACCTCCAACGAGCCACTTGTACTTGATCAGGGCGATGTCGGGCTCGATGCCGGTGGTATCGCAGTCCATCATGAACGCGATCGTTCCCGTTGGCGCGATCACGGATATCTGCGCGTTCTTGAACCCGAATCTTTCTCCCAAGGAGATAGCGTCGTCCCAAGACTTGAGAGCGGCTTTCAATAGCTCCTCAGAGACTCCCTCAACAGGAATCTTGTACGCTTGTGCCCTGTGCATGTCGATAACATTGAGGAAAGGCTTCTCGTTCACAGCGTATCCCTTGAACGGACCTAGCCTCTTGGCAATACGGGATGATTCGGCGTATGCTCGACCGGACATGAGGGCGGATATGGCTGCGGCGTAGTTTCGGCCCTGGTCGCTGTCGTAGGGGAGGCCTCGCGCCATTAGCAGGGCACCTAGGTTTGCATAGCCAAGTCCGAGCGGACGAAACGACGTCGAACTCGCCATCTACGGTTCTGAACCTCATGAGGTTCAGGGAGGCGAGGTTGCATGCGGAGTCGTCGAGAAACATGTACTCAGAGCATGGATTGGACGCGTTGATGCGGTTGGTGTTGGGGCATGGGTGCCATTTGTTGATTATTGTGTCGAACTGGATTCCAGGGTCTCCGCAGATGTACGCGGCCTCGGCCATCTCTCTCATCAGATTCCGGGCTTTGTAGACGTCCGCTACCTGGTGGTTTGTGATGTACCGGGTCTTCCACTCCTTGTCCTCTGTTACTGCGTGCATGTACTCGTCGGTGACGCGGACGCTGTGGTTGGCGTTCTGGAAGAAGATGGAGCTGTAGGCCTCTCCATCAACGGCTCCGTCGTAGCCTGCGTCGATTAGGGCCCAGGCCTTCTTCTCCTCTTTTGCCTTTGACCAGATAAATTCCTCAATATCGGGGTGGTCGATGTTGAGAATGACCATTTTCGCGGCTCGACGGGTTCGTCCGCCGGATTTTATGACGCCTGCGAACGCGTCGAAACCCTTCATGAAGGAAACGGGGCCGCTGGCTTTTCCACCGGTGGAGAGGTGTTCCTTTGATGATCGGAGGGATGAGAGGTTTGATCCTGTTCCGGATCCGTACTTGAACAGCATGCCTTCTGTCTGGGCGAGCTGCATTATCGATCGCATATCGTCATGGACAGCGTTGATGAAGCACGCAGAGCATTGAGGTCGGTCCTCGACTCCCACGTTGAACCAGACGGGGCTGTTGAAGGCGGCCATCTGGTGTAGTAGAATGTGGGTGAGTTCTGACTCGAACGTCTCAGCTTCCTCTTCGTCAAGGAAGTAGTTTCCTTTCTTGCCCCAGCGCGCGATGGTTCCCGCGACGCGGCCTATGAGTTGTTTAACACTGCTCTCTCTTCCAGGGGTCCCGAGCCTCCCGCGGAAGTATTTCGAGGCGACGATGTTTGCTGCTGTTTGGGACCAGAATGAGGGAACTTCGACGTTCTTCTGCTCGAAGATCGTCTGTCCTTTGTGGTCGGTTATGACCGCATCCCGGATCTCCCATTTTACCGCGTCGTATGGGTGGACGCCTGGTTTCGTGTACGACCTCTGGTATCGGAATTCCGCTCGGGGAACCTTCGGTATTTGTTGGATTTCCATTGTTCTTACCTAACTCCTATACTTCTTCTTCCCCGGCTTCGGAGCGAGAACTGCAGGAGTATCTTCCCACCATCGTGTCCTTGATTAAAGAGATTTGTACAGAATCGTATAAACTTGTAGTGTAACCTGGAAAATCCTCACAGGACATATGCGCTGTAGAGCGCAATGGTTTTTGAAACATCTACTCTTTCAGACCGACTAGAACTCCGTCGCGTAACGGAACAATTACAGTTGACATTCCCGGGTAGACGGATACTTCCTTGTTGAACCTGATCATGGTCTGAGTCAGATCTGACTTGCCGCCTTTCGCAACATCGCCACCCCACAACGTGTTGTCTGCGATGAACAGACCGCCTTTGCGGAGCTTTTTCACGCTCAACTTGAACGCGTCTAGGTAAATGTCCTTGTCAGAATCCAGGAATACTAGATCGTACTCTTCTTTGAGAGTTGGTAGGATATGTAGGGCATCTCCTTTGAGGACCTTGATGACTTTCTGGAGCTTCGCTTCGGCGATGTTTTTCTCCGCTCGCTTGATACGCTCTGGATCTTTGTCGATGGTCGTGACGGATCCCTTGAGAGGTGCGACTGCCCTTCCAAGCCAGATTCCTGAATAGCCGATGGCGGTTCCTATCTCGAGGACGTTCTTGCTCTCGCTGCTGCGGGCGAGGTTGTATAGGAGCCGGCCGACGAGGGGTCCGATGATGGGGACTGCTCCGGACTCGGCTTCCTCCTCCATCTTTTGAAGGAGGAGATCTCTTGGCTGGGCGATGCGATACAGATAATCGTCAATATAGTCGTAGGTTATGGCCAAAGCTCAAGCATCGGAACCGAGCCTCGGGCCGAGATAAATAATCCTTTAGCAGAATCGGAAATATTCAAACGACATTCTGGGTAATGTTGAACGCCTGGGTTGCGGAGGAATCTAGGAGTGAGCCTAGAATGAGGATCTCGTATAGCTGATAGCTTATCGTGAATCTGAGCTGATGGTTTGCTGAGGTTTTGAAGTTGAAGAGGGTCGTGGCTTGGACTGCGTCTGGAAAGTTCGCTGTTGGCGCCCAGCTGGAAATGGAACCATCATAGTTGTCCATGACGTGGAGAGCGGTGATCTTCAGGGTAAGGCCTCGGGAGTATGAGGATGGTGCAGTCTCGTTCACCTTGCTGATAATGAGTGAGTATGAGGTCGGGAGAGTCGTGCGAGGATAGGTCAGGTTTGCGATAGAGAAGGCTAGGAAGATTCTTCCGTAACCGGAGACTTCCAGCAAGACCCAGCTTCCACGGTTTGCGTACTGTGTTGAGGAGAGGTATTTCGTCCCGACCGAGGGAATCAGGGCGGGACTTGTGAACTGCCAGAAGGCAAGGATGACTACGATGATCAGGACGAGCGAGGTGATAATTTTCCCTCTCGGATCTATGACTGGTGGGGCTCTGGGTTTGAGCGGTTGTGGTTCACTCGCGTGTTACTCGGTGAAAAATCGCATAGTTACACTAGGGTTAGTAGGATACAGGGGCCGTTGTGGGAATCGGGAGCCCCTAGACAATGCCTGGCGGACCACGACCGATGCTTCTCTGGTACGTGTGGATGCATATTGTAGACGGCGCCTGGCACAAGCTCGATGAGATATCGAAACAGCTGCGTATTCCGAGGAACGCTGTTTCTTGGGCTGCGAAGTTTCTGACGGATCACGGAATGGTGGAGCTGGGCTTTGAAGAGGACGAGATACGGCTTCACAAGATGCATCCGAGGCTGGAGGATGTGGTGAGAACGTTGCAGCACTCACCGAGGAGCGGTGCGACTTCTCAGGGTTCGAGCGAGTTTCCAACCGATCTCTAAGATACTCTTATTATCGCAAGGACTCGAATCGTCTTATCGGATTCTGCGCGGTCGATGCTGTCGTTGAAACCACCAGGGTGAGCCGACAATATTTCTCAAGGTCGGTTCTCGAAACAGCAATCTGTCGCTGGTTCAGACCGATCTTGTTGTCGCCCGAATAATCCAGAAGAACGCTGGTCTACGAATCGATCGAAAGATAATCGAGACACCGGGTGATGCGAACAGTGGCAGGTCAATGTTTTCTCTCGAGCAGAGAGGAGTAGTCGACAAGGATGTCGATCAACAGATCCTGGAAGGCAGGGTCGACTTTGCAGTCCATAACATGAAGGACGTGCCGATCATAGATAGAAGTGCACGGCTCGTGATCGCAAGTGTTCCAGAGAGGGGATCTCCGGCCGAGGCCTTGGTTAGCAGTGGAGATAGACGGTTGAGGGATCTCGTGAAGGGTAGCAGGGTTGGGACGAGCAACCCTGTCAGAGTCGCCCAGCTTAGACGTGCTAGGCCGGATCTGCGCCCTGAACCTCTGTGGGGAGATGTGGAGACAAGGGTTGAGAAGGTGGACAGGGGAGAGTTCGATGCGGCTATTCTTGCCGAGGCTGGTCTTGCTAGGCTGGGTATCGCCGACAGAGTCTCGGAACGGTTGCCGATTGAAGAGTTTATGCCGGCTCCTGGTCAGGGAGCGTTGGCTATTGTTGCGAGACGCGATAATCTGAAGGTCATAGAGACGTTGAGGTCGATTGAGCACCAGCAGACTCGTGCGGAGGTGGATGCGGAGAGAGAGCTGGTGCGGATTCTAGAGGGAACCAGCAAGGTCCCCGTCGGCGGGCTTGCCGCGGCGAGAGGAGACCGGATCCAGGTGAGGGCGTGTATTCTCTCGGTCGATGGGAAGGAACGATTGTTTGCGGAAAGGTCGGGTCCTGCTAGGGAAGGCGTGAGACTGGCCCGTGAAATAGGAGAGGAACTTATCGCCAAGGGGGCGAGCAGGATCGAGATGACCTGGAGAAACGCCCGTCGCTAAGAGAGGCAAACGAGAAACACCACTCATACGACGCGAGGGTCGGTCGCTAAGACCCCCTATTTTCCAAAAACCATTTCCTGTCTGGCAGTGATAACAGGCGAGTCTGGGTGATCGGGGCGTAATTCTGGCTCGGCTGGCCTGACAGAGAAGACGACAATTCCGAATGAATTTCGGGAGAGTTGAAGGAGTCGTTCCAGAGTCGAGATCAGGGCGGATAATGGGGTATTTCGCGAACCGAACTCTTCCCCTCAACCATTCTTGCGTCACGAGATGCTCTGCTCTTATCCCCCCCTCCTGGAGAGGTCTCCCGCTGTTTGGCGGTGATTCCAGGCGAGTCTCGCGATTCAGGGCGTGGTCTGGGCTTAGGTGCTAGGGCGAATCTAGCGGGCCTCAAGAACGATTTCCTAGGCAGCATAGAGACAGGGCGCCAGATTCGAAAACAGGGCTGAAAACGGGCGATTTCCGACATGGATCGATGTTTCACGGAGGGCCGGGCACGCAAAAAATCGACCGCCCCGGGGGTGACTATCAAAAAGAATGGTTGAGAAAAACCATTTTCGTGACGCATAATGTTGTCTTTCTTAGAGTATTTCTTACTCCAGCTTGTGGCATCGACCTCTGTTTCTCGACTCACTCCTTCTCGAAGTGCAGCACATGCCGCACTGGCTTCGCATCTGCTAGGGAGTACATGTCAAGTGTTAATATCGAAGTGGGGCGCCCGGCCAGCTTTGCTCCGGTCTGGGAGATGCTTGAGTGCTCGTCAACATAGGCGTCAGCTACAAAAAAGCCCCACTCGCGACGCTTGACGCACTAACCCTTCGAGATCTTCCAGGATTCTACAAGATACTCAGAGGCATTCCCATAGTAAAAGGAACAGTTGTTGTCCAGACATGCAACCGGGTCGACCTGTTTATCGACGCTCACGAAGGTATTGATGTCAGTGAGAAAGTCCTCTGGAACTGGGCCCTAGAAACCAAATTCAAACTTCACGAACTAATGAAGCTTGCAGAACAGAGAACCGGAGAACAGGTCATAGAATATCTCGTAAGCCTCGCGTCAGGACTGGAATCCATGCTGGTCGGAGAGAGCCAGATTCTCGGACAGCTAAAATCATCCCTGATAGAAGCACGCGGACTAGCCGCATCGAGCCCGGCGCTTTCCAAGATTTTCGAAATGTCACTTGCCGCCGGCACAAGTATCCGGGACAAATCTGGCATCGGGAAAGGAACCGTATCCCTCGGCTCTGCAGCCCTGAAGATGGCGGAAAAATCTCTTGGAGACTTGGACGGCGTCAAGATCCTCTTGCTCGGAACAGGCCAGATCGGAATGATTCTGATGAAAGCATTGAAGGCCAGAGGAATCAGAGATGTGACTGTTGCAAGCAGGACACGTCAAAGAACCGAGTCTTTCTCTAGAACCTTCGGAGGCAAACCCGCGGATATCAAGAATGTCATTTCGCAGCTAGGACTCTTCCGACTGGTCGTGGTGGCAACCAGAGCAACTGGCTACCTGCTCACCAAGGAGATTGTCGGCCCTCAACTGAAACAGGATCAGAAACTCATGATTCTTGATCTCTCAATTCCGAGAAATGTCTCACCAGATCTAGAACAGATCAAAGGCATTGTGATCAAGACGATCGACGACCTTCGCGATATCACAGACCAGGCAGTGTCAGCTAGGAAGACCTTGATCAAGGAGGCCGAACCTATGGTACAGGAGGCTGTAGAGAAGATCTCGGCTCTACTGCGTCGCGAGGAAGCTGAACCGATGGTCTCAGACCTCTATCAACGAGCCGACAAGATTCGGAAGGAAGAGCTGGACAAGGCTCTATCAAGACTAAACCTACCGCCACACCAACAGGAAGTACTTGAGAAGATGAGCCTCTCACTAGTACGGAAGCTACTAGCCCAACCAGTGATCAACCTACGTGAAGCCGCGAAAAAAGGCGACAGCAAACTCTTGACCGTTGCCGGACAGATATTCGAAGGAGAGTAGCGAAGATTGAGTTTTCCCGCGCTGCGAATGCGGCGACTCAGGAGAACACCGCTAATCCGCGAGCTCGTAAGGGAAGTTAGACTCGACCGTTCAGACCTCATCCAGCCGATCTTTGTGGAAGAGGGCTTGAAAACCGACGCGCCGATTCTCTCGATGCCAGGGCAACATCGACAATCCCCCACGACTATAGGCCGAGAAGTGACGAGGCTCGTGGACAGAGGAGTGAAATCCGTCATCCTATTCGGTATTCCAGCAGTCAAGGACGAAATCGGATCAGCAGCATATGACCCGAATGGAGTAGTCCAGAGAACAATCCAAGACGTGAAAGATCAGTACGGTGACGAACTGGTCGTTCTTACTGACGTTTGCATGTGTCAATACACCAATCATGGACATTGTGGAATCATCAGCGATGGACAAATCGATAATGATGCGACGCTTCCAAAATTGGCTGAGATCGCGCTAAGCCACGCTCGGGCCGGTGCCGACATGGTGGCACCGTCGGCTATGATCGATGGACAGGTCAAGACGATACGACAGGCCCTCGACGATAACGGATTCAAAAACGTCGCTCTAATGGCGTATGCGGCGAAACACGCCTCATCATTCTTCGGTCCTTTTCGAGAAGCAGCATTCTCTACTCCAAAGTTCGGAGACCGAAGAACCTACCAGATGGACTATTCCAATCCTGAAGAGGCTCTCCGCGAAATCGCGCTGGATATCAAGGAGGGCGCCGATGTGATCATGGTCAAGCCAGCACTAGCCTACCTAGACATTATCTATCGCGCAAAGAAAAGATTCCGAATGCCCACTGCAGCCTACAATGTGAGCGGAGAATTTTCAATGATCAAAGCCGCCGCGCGAGAAGGATGGATAGACGAGAAATCGGCGATCATGGAAGTTCTAACTAGCATCAAGCGAGCAGGGGCCGACATGATTCTGACATACCATGCTATGGAAGCGGCCGAATGGCTGGGCTAGATTCAAGATCCCAACAGCTCTACCGCCGCGCAAGAGAAGTGATACCGGGCGGGGTCAACAGCCCAGTAAGAAGCTACTCTCCCTATCCCCTGTTCATAGCGTCAGCGAAAGGCTCGAAATTCAAAACCGTTGATAGCCAGGAATACCTGGACTACTGCATGGCGTACGGCGCCCTTATCGACGGACACGCCCGCGCAGAAGTCATCGAGGCCGTTGAAGAAGCTCTCGAGAAGGGATCTATCTACGGACAGCCCACCGAGATGGAGGTCGAACTCGTAGAACTCATCGCCTCGATTATGCCATCAATGAAGATGGTTCGCCTCGTCAACTCCGGGACCGAGGCAACGATGCATGCTATTCGGCTCGCCCGGGCATTCACAGAGAAGAAAAAAGTCCTGAAGTTCGAGGGCGGATTCCACGGGTCCCATGACTCGGTTCTGGTGAAAGCAGGGTCAGGCGCCACCCTGCTCGGAAGCCCTAGCTCTGAAGGGGTCCCGAGTGAAGTCGCAAAGAACACGCTTGTAAGCCGCTTCAACGACGAGAAGATAGCTAGCAAGATCATTCGCGACCATTCGAGTGAACTGGCGGGGGTAATTCTCGAGCCTGTACTCGGGAACATTGGTCCTGTCCTGCCGAGACCAGGGTTTCTAGAAACTCTCCGAAAAGTTACCGAAGAAAACGAGGTCCTTCTGATCTTTGACGAGGTGATTACGGGCTTTAGGCTGTCGATGGGGGGTGCTCAGGAATACTACAAGATTCGTCCCGATCTGACGATTCTTGGCAAGGTCCTCGGTGGGGGACTTCCTCTCTCCGCGTTCGGCGGCAGAAGGGACATCATGGAAAAACTCGCGCCAATGGGTCCCGTCTACCAGGCTGGAACCTACAGCGGCAATCCAGTCAGCGTTTCTGCCGCGCTTGCGACCCTTCAATCTTTGAAGAAACGGGGAGGGCAAGTGTATTCCAGATTAGAGAAAATGGGAGACACGATGCGGCGAGGAATAAGCGACCACTTGGAGGCAGCTAGAGTAACCGCACAGGTTAGCGGTCTTGGATCGATGTTCCAGTTGTTCTTCACCGATCGTCAGGTGACGGATTATCACTCTGCAAAGTCGGCTGACATTCGCAAGTATGAAAAATATTTCCACTCGCTGCTCGCGTCTCGAATATTTGTTCCGCCATCACAATTCGAAACATGTTTTCTCTCTACCGCGCACACCGAAGATGAATTGGAGAGTACTCTTGATGCGATCGGCGCCGCAATGAAAACCCTACCGCGGTGACCGACAATACTCCTCACGGTTGGCACTCGAGGAAGCAGACTCTCACTCGTCCAAACGGAAATCGTTGTAGAAAGCATTCGACAGAAAAATCCCGGTCTAGAAG
>WNFU01006684.1_pt1 | contig 13869 bp, 9 predicted proteins | sample 5400121 | NCBI WGS metagenome assembly WNFU01 (sample SAMN13153360, study PRJNA577476) | soil metagenome | isolation source: 100 cm soil or saprolite under grassland replicate 1 | place: USA:California | collected 2016-06-15
AGCAGTCGCAGGCCGTCGTCGTGGGCGGGGAAAAATACGGCACGGTGTTTCTGCAGCTCAACCCCGCCACGTCCATCAACAAGCTGTGGCGAGGCTTCTGGCTGCGGTTCGGCATGCTTTTGCTGGGGACCGTCCTGTCGCTCGGGGTGACGCTCGTCGTGCTGCGCAGCGGCGTGCGACCGCTCCGCGCCCTGGCGGCCAGCGCCCACCGTTTCGGCCAAGGCGACTACGCCGTCCGCATTTCCCTCGAGGGGCCGCCCGAAACCGCGCAATGCATCCAGGCGTTCAACAGCATGGCCGAGAACATCGGGTCTCTGCTGGCGTCCCTGCACCGCAGCGAGGAAAAGAACCGACTGCTCGCCATGCAGGTCGAGCAATCGAGCGACGCCATCTTCTCCCACGACCAGAGCGGCATCGTCACGTCCTGGAACCGGGGCGCCGCCCGACTCTACGGTCACAGCGCCGCCGAGGCCGTCGGCCGGCCGCTGCGCGAGCTCGAGCTGTGGGATCGCCGGAGTGCCCGGGACGAAAACACCGTGTCTCGCGACGCGAGCGCCCTGCCGGCGTCGTTCGAAACGTGCGCCAAGACCAGGTCAGGACAGCTCGTCGAAGTGTCGGTGGTGGCCACGCCGTTCCTCGATGACAGAGGTCGCCCGCTGGGGGAGCTCACGATCGTCCGCGACATCAGCGCGCTGAAGCAAAAGGAAGCCGCGGCCGAGGCCGCCAACCGCGCCAAGTCCGAGTTCCTGGCCACCATGAGTCACGAGATCCGGACGCCGATGAACGGCGTGATCGGCATGACCTCGCTCCTGCTCGACACCGAGCTGACCCGGGAGCAGCGAGACTACGCCGAGACCGTCCACCGTTCGGGCGAGGCGCTGCTGACCATCATCAATGACATCCTCGATTTCTCCAAGATCGAGGCCGGTCGGCTCGAGCTGGAGCCGGTGCCGTTCGCCCTGCGCGAGACGCTGGCCAAGACGATCAAGACGCTCGGGCCGCTCGCCCACGCCAAGGAGCTCGAGCTGGCGTACGAGATCCGGCCCGACGTCCCCGACGATCTGGTCGGCGACACCGGCCGGCTCGGCCAGATCCTCCTCAACCTGGTCGGCAACGCAATCAAGTTCACCGAGCAGGGCGAAGTGGCCGTCCGCGTTGACACCGAGGCCGTGACGCCCGACACCGCGACGCTCCGGGTGGCCGTGCAGGACACGGGCATCGGGATCGCCGCCGACAAGAGGGGGCTCATCTTCGACGCCTTTGCACAGGCGGACGCCTCGACCACGCGTCGGTTCGGTGGGACCGGTCTGGGACTGGCCATCAGCCGCCGGCTCGTCGAGAGGATGGGGGGACGGATCTGGCTCGACAGCGAGCTGGGCCGCGGCAGCACCTTCCACTTCACGGTGTTGCTGGATCGGGCCCGGGCGCCGGTTCCCAAGCGGGTGGCGGCGCCCTCCCACGCCCTGCGCGGGCTTCCCGTCCTGGCCGCCGACGACAACGCCACCAACCGCCGGCTGCTCGAGGCGATGCTCACTGCGTGGGGGGTCGCGCCGACGATCGTGGCCGACGGGCGGTCCGCACTGGCTGCCCTCGAGCAGGCGCGGGCCGCCGGGTGCACGTTCCACCTGGTACTCCTCGACGCCCACATGCCGGACGTCGACGGTTTCGCCGTGGCCGAGCGTATCCGGCAAGAGCCGGCGCTGGCCGGCCTGACGGTCATGCTGCTGACGTCGGACGTGATGAACGGCGATCTCGCGCGATGCCGCACGCTGGGCATCGCGCGTCACCTGATCAAGCCCTTCACGCCGTCCGAGCTGCTCGACGCGGTTCTCCTGGCCCTGGGTCAATCGCTCGAGACAACGGCCAGGCCGGCGGCGCCTGCCGACCCCGGCGCCGAGACCTCGTCTCAGCGCCTGCGCGTGCTGGTGGCGGAAGACAACCCGGTCAACCAGCGGGTGATCGTGCGCCTGCTGGAAAAAATGGGTCACATTCCCATCGTCGCCCACAACGGCCAGGAAGCCGTTGAGGCGTACGAGAGCCGCCCGTTCGATGTGGTGCTGATGGACGTGCAGATGCCCGTGATGGACGGGTTGGCGGCCACGATGGCCATCCGCGAGAGCGAAGCTCGACATCACGCCCGTCGCCGGCTGCCGATCATGGCCCTGACCGCTTACGCGATGCGCGGGGATCGCGAGCGATGCCTTGCGGCCGGGATGGACGATTACCTGACGAAGCCGATCAAGCCCGAGGATCTGTCCGCCGCGCTGGATCGGCGCTTCGGCGATAGCCGCGCCGCCACGATCCCCCTCGAATCACCCCGGAGCGCGCCGGCTCCGGAGGCGGGATTCGATCTCACGGCCGCCCTCAACTACGTCGGGGGAGACCGCGGGCTCCTGGACGAGTTGCTGGGCATATTCGCCGAGGACGCGCCGGTCCGGATGGAGGCGATTCGGCGCGCCATCGCCGGCGGTGACACGCCGGAGTTGATGCGGGAGGCCCACACGCTGAAGGGCGCGCTGAAAGTGATCGGAGCCACGACGGCAGCGGGGCTGGCCGAAGGCCTGGAAACGCTGGGGCGGGCAGGGGCCACGAACGGCGCCGACAAGCTCGGAGCGGCGCTCGATCACGAAATGGATCGGCTCCTGCAGTCCTTGATGGCGTCGAAGCGAGGGTGAGGCCGCTACGACAATAAGACCAGCAGGTCGCGCGGTCCCACGGCCTCGCCCGGGGTGACGTAGACCTCGGCGATCATGGCATCGCGCTCGGCAATGACGTGCGTCTCCATCTTCATCGCCTCGATCGCCAGGAGCGTATCGCCTCTGGCGACGAGCTGACCGGGTCGCACGGCCACCGCGACGACGGTGCCGGCCAGGCCGGCGCTGACATGCGTGGGATTGCCGTCCTGGGCTTGCGCGCGTGTCGTTTGCGCGCTCGCCGCCGCGGTGGCAAGCCGGATCAGCTGGAGCTGGCCGTCCAGCCCGAAGAAGAGCGTCACGAAGCCGTCCCGATCGGCGGCCGTTCGGGCCTGCAGACCGATCACGTGCCGCTTGCCGGGCGCGACTTCGATCTCGATTTCCTCCCCTTCCTGGAGCCCGTACAGGAACGCCGCGGTCGGCAGCACCGAGACGTCCCCGAAGCGGTCCCGATGCCGCGCGTAGTCGAGGAACAGCGTCGGGAAGAGCAGCCACGACGACAGCTCCCGCTCGATCACGGGGCGCTGCAGCGCGGTTTCGAGGTCGCAACGCTGCGCGGCCAGATCGACGGCCGGCAGATACGCGGCGGCGCGCCCGTAAATAGCCCGCTGGCCCTTGAGCACCTTGTGCTGCAGGTCCGCCGGGAAGCCCTCGGGGGGAAAGCCGACCTCGCCGCGAAAGAGAGCCACCACCGATTTCGGGAAGGCGAGATCGTGGCCCGGATCGAGCACGTCGTCGCGGCTCAGCCCATTCGCGACCATGCAGAGCGCCATGTCGGCGACCGCCGTCGACGTCGGGGTGATCTTCACAAGGTCACCGAACAGCAAGTTGACCTCCGCGTACCGCTGGCAGATCTCGTCCCAGCGGTGCTCGAGCCCCATGCCCCGCGCCTGCGCGCGGAGGTTCGTGTACTGCGGTCCGGGCATTTCGTGACGGTAGACGTCAGCCGTCCCGGAGCGCATGTCGGCCTCGAACGGCGCGTAGTAGCGGCGCACGACTTCCCAGTAGCGCGACAGCGCCTGCAAGACCTCGGGGTCGAGACCGGGATCGAGCGGTGTCCCCGCCAGCGCCGATGCCATGGCGCTGAGGTTCGGTTGCGACGTCAGCCCGCTCATGGCATCGAGGGCGCCGTAGACCGCATCGGCGCCCGCGTCGATGGCCGCCAGCACGCTGGCGGCGGCGATGCCGCTGGTGTCGTGGGTGTCGAAATGGATCGGGAGTCCCACCTCGCCTCGCAGCGCCTCCACCAGCGCGCGCGCCGCACGCGGCCGACACACCCCCGCCATATCCTTGATGCCGAGGATCTGCGCCCCGGCCTTCTCGAGCTGCCGGGCGAGATCGACGTAGTAGCGCAGGTTCCATTTCGGGCGCGCCGCGTCGAACAGGTCGCCCGTGTAGCACATCGCCGCCTCACACAACGCCCCGGACCCGCGCACGGCGTCGATGGCGACGCGCATGTTATCGACCCCGTTCAAGGAGTCGAAAACGCGGAACAGATCGATGCCCTCACGCGCGGCCTGCGCGATGAAGTGCTGCACCACGTTGTCGGGATAGCTCGTGTAGCCGACCGCGTTCGAAGCCCGCACCATCATCTGCAACAGCAGATTGGGTACGGCCGCGCGCAGGCGCGCCAGCCGCTCCCAGGGGTCCTCACGCAGAAACCGCAGCATGACATCGAACGTCGCCCCGCCCCAGCATTCGAGGGAAAAGAGCTGCGGCGCCAGACGGGCGTAGGCCGGTGCGACGGCCAGGATGTCGTGGGTCCGGACCCGCGTCGCCAGCAGCGACTGTTGCGCGTCGCGTATCGTCGTATCGGTGAAGAGCACGCGCTTTTCCCCGCGCATCCAACCGAGGAAACGCTCCTCGCCGAGCTCGCGTAACCGATCACGGCTGCCGGGGGGGATCGGGCCCGCCAGGTCGCCGCTGGGCACCGGCGCCCTGGGCAAGGGCGCCTTGGGTCGCAGGCGCCCCTGCATCTCCGGATTCCCGTTCACGATCACTTCTCCGAGGAACTGTAGCAACGGGGTGGCACCGTCCCCGGACGGTGTGGTCTCGGCGAGCTCCGGCGTCTCGTCGATGAAACGCGTGGTGCACTCGCCCGACGCGAACGCCGGATGCGCGATCACGTGCTCGAGAAACTCGAGGTTGGAAGCGACCCCCTGAACACGCGACTCGCCGAGGGCGCGAGCCATCCGTCCAATCGCCTCTCCCGGCGAGTCGCCCCAGGCGGTGATCTTCATGAGCAGGGAGTCGTAGAACGGGGAGACGACCGCCCCCGTATGCGCGCTCCCGGCGTCGATGCGGATGCCGAAGCCCGCCGGGCTCTGGCAGACGGTGAGCCGCCCATGGGACGGCGCAAAGCCGCGCGCCGGGTCCTCGGTCGTCACCCGGCATTGGAGCGCGTGCCCGGAAAGCGCGATCGCTTCCTGACACGGCACCCCCGAGGCGGGGTCGCCGATCCGTGCGCCGGCGGCAATGCGGAGCTGCGCCTTGACGATATCGATCCCGGTGACTTCCTCGGTGACGGTGTGCTCGACTTGCAGGCGCGGATTGACTTCGATGAAGTAGAAGTCCTGCGTGTCGGCGTCCAGGAGGAATTCCACGCTCCCCGCGTGCGTGAAGTGAGCGGCGCGCGCCAGCGTCAGCGCCGTCTGGCAGAGCTTCCGGCGCTGTACCTCGGTCAGAAACGGCGCCGGCGCCCGCTCGATCATCTTCTGATGGCGCCGCTGGACGGAGCAATCCCGCTCGAACAAATGCACCAGATTGCCGTAGAGATCCCCCAGGATCTGGACTTCAACGTGGCGCGCCCGCCGGACCAGCTTCTCGGCGTACACCTCGTCGTTGCCGACCGCGGCCCCGGCTTCGCGTCGCGAGGCCTCGACGAGCGCCGAAAGCTCCCGTACCGACTCGACCACGCGCATGCCGCGGCCGCCGCCGCCCCAGCTGGCCTTGAGCATGAGCGGGTAGCCGAGGCCCTTTGCGAGGTCTTTGACCCGCTCGCGGTCGCGCGGCAGCGGCCCGGTCGCCGGTAGGACGGGCACGCCCGCGGCCAGCGCCAGGGTCCGCGCCGCGACCTTGTGGCCCAGCGTGCGCAACACCTCCGGTTCCGGGCCGATGAAGACGATGCCGGCCCGCGCGCACGCGGCCGCGAGCTCGGGGCTCTCGGCGAGAAACCCGTAGCCGGGATGAATGGCATCCACGCGCGCCCGGTGCGCCACCCGGACAATATCGTCCACATCGAGATAAGCCTCGATCGGCGTGCGGCCGGCGCCCACGAGATAGCTCTCATCGGCGGTGAAGCGATGGCGTGCACCGCGATCCGCTTCGGAGAAAATGGCGACCGTGCGGGTGTCGAGCTCCTGCGCGGCGCGCATGACGCGGATGGCGATCTCGCCGCGGTTGGCGACGAGCAGGCGGCTGATCCGCTGCTGCATGATGGCTACGCCAGCGCGACCAGCATCTTGAGACCCAGCGCACCAATGACGATGGCGAAGATCCTCTTGAGCGAGCGCTCCGAAGTGCGGTGCGCCAAGCGCGCGCCGACGGGGGCCAGCACGATGCTGCCCACTGTAAATCCGATCAGGGCCGGCATGTAGATGTAGCCCACGCTCTGCGCCGGGAGGCCCGAGGTCCCCCAGCCATTCACGAGGTAGCCGATCGACCCGACCACGGCGATCGGAAAGCCGACGGCCGACGCCGTGCCGATGGCCATGTGAAAGGGCACGTTACAGAAGACCAGAAACGGAATGGTCAGGGTGGCGCCGCCCATCGCCGCGAGCGCCGAGCAGACGCCGATCACGGTCCCGGCGATGAAGATACCGAGTGGCCCCGGCAGTCGGCGTGTCGGCTTCGGCTTCCAGTTGAAGAGCATGCTCGAGGCCATGTAGAGGACGAACACCACGAAGATCACCGCCAGCGGAAACGTTGGAATGTGCCGGGCCAGCAGGGTGCCGAGGCCCGTCCCCACGACGATCCCCGGGATCAGCCGCCACAGCACACCCCAGTTGACCGCCCCGTGCCGGTTGTGGGCGCGCAGGCTCGAGATCGAAGTGAAGATGACGGTCGCCATGGCCGTCCCGAGAGCGACGTGCAGCATGTGCTCACGCGGAAAACCTTGAGCCGCGAAGACCATCGTCGTCAGGGGCACTTGAATGCCCCCTCCGCCCATGCCGAGCATGCCGGCGAAAAAGCCGATGAAGGCACCGATGGTCACGTAGACGAACAACCACTGGTCCATGCTCTTCTCCTCGGCCGGTGTGCTCGGGCGACAAGCGACGAACCCGGAGGACCGACGAATCTCTTGCCCCGCGAGTGGGTGCTCGCGACCTTCGCCCACCCGCGAACCGGAATCAATGTCCAGGACTGCTGAACTTGTGTCGCGGGCTGCTCAGCTGGCCGATCGTCGGTAGGTGCTCGGCGGGTTTCCCGTGATCCGTTGGAAGACGTGGGCGAGGTGCGAGGTGTCGGCGAACCCCAGCCGCGCGGCGATGGACTCGAGCTTCTCGTCCGTGTGCGCCAGGAGATCCTGAGCGATCGTCACCCGGACGCGGGTGAGATAGTCGCGCACGCTCATGCCGATCTCCGAGCGAAAGAGATGAGCCAGGTGACTGCTGGAGATGTCGATTATTTCCGCGATACCGTCGACCGTCAGGTCCTGTTCGAAATGACTGCCGAGGTAATCAATCGTGCGACTTACAGCTTCCCCGAGCTGCGGCCAGGGTCCACTCAGGCTGCCGCCCGGCGGGAGCATTTCGCCGATCCGGCTCACCAGATCTCCGGAGTTGACCGGCGCCCGCAGGACGCAGCGGATGTTCAATGTTTCCCAGACGGGCGCGGTGCCCAGATATGGATCGTCGCTCAGGACGAGCACGGGGCAAGCGGGCAACTGGGCGTTCAGGGCTCCGAGAAAGAGTCCCGCCTCACCCGCGGAGCCCCCGACGTTCAGAACCACGCAGGTCGGCCGGAATCTGAGCATGCGGTTCAGCCCGTCGACAAGGGCGCCGGTCGTCTCCACGCTGGTCGCACGCGCGAGCGCCACGGCGAGCGCGGCGCGCCAGCCCGGGTCGCCGCCCACGAGGAGGAGGCGGTGCGTCCGGAGCCGCTGCGCCTCGCGGCCGGGCCGGTCCCGATCCACGGACGCGCCGAGCCGACTGGTGCGCTGCTCCAGCGCCCGGCGAATCGCGGCCCGCAGCTCCTCCTCCTGGAATGGTTTCGTGAGGTAGTCCGACGCGCCGAGCTTCATGGCGGCGACCGTGGTCCGGACGGTCTTGACGCCGGTCAACATGATGACCGGAAGGTCCGGCTCCAGCGCTTTGAGCTCTTGCAAGATCTCGAGCCCATCGACGTCGGGCATGAGGATGTCGAGGAGGACGAGATCAACGCGCTCTGAGCGCACCATGCTGAGCGCCGTCCGTCCTTGCGCCGCTTCCACCACCGCATATTCCTCGTCGAGGATGAGGTGAAGGGCGTCGCGAAGTCCGTCGTCATCGTCGACGATGAGCACAACGGGACGATTCCGCAGGCGCTCGTGAGGGGACAAGGGCCCAGAGGCCAGTGAAGATCTCCCGGGCTGTCGTTGCACGCCCCGAGCCTGCCACGGAATACCGCAGTCACATGCAGAAATTCAGCAGCCCTGGACATTGACTGGGGTCTCTCAGTCTCCGACTGTGGGCCCGCGGGTGACCTGACGGACGGCGTCCCTCACTCGAAGGCCGTGAGCGGATTCAGAACGGAGAAGAAGAACGTGGAGAGGTACGTCGCCATGATCAGACTGGGACTGCGCGTGCTCGCTCTCTTCGGCGCCGCGCTCGTGCTCGTGTCCGAGCCCGGTGCGGCGCAGGAGACGATCCGCATCGGCATTGGCCACCAGAGCCTGTGCACGGACACCTACTCGGGCGGCATCACCGTCAAACAGCTCGGGCTCCTCGAGAAGCACCTCCCGCGCGCGGGAAGGTACGCCGGCGCGAAGTACGACATCGTCTGGGAGGACTACACTTCGGGGCCGCCCATCACGAGCCAGATGCTGGCCGGCAAGCTCGACATCGGGGTGATGGGTGACTACCCGCTTCTCGTGAACATCGCCCGCTTCCAGGAGACCAACAGCCTTCGCTCGGTCATCGTTTCCATGACCGGTTACAACATGCACGGCTCCGGCAACTCCATCGTGGTGCCGGCCGACGCGCCGATCCACAAGTTCGAGGAGCTCAGGGGCAAGAAGGTCTCGGTGCCGTTCGGCTCCGCGGCCCACGGCATGCTCCTCAAGGCGCTGGTGGACCGCGGGCTCACTCCGGACTTCTTCACCATGATCAATCAGAGCCCGCCCATCGGCGCCACCAGCATCCAGGAGAAGAAGATCGACGCCCACGCGGACTTCTGTCCGTGGGGCGAGCTGATGGAGTTCAAGGGCTTCGGGCGGAAGATCTTCGACGGCAGCCAGACGTCGGTCGCCTACCTGCACGGTCCCGTGATCCGCAAGGACTTCCTCGGAAAGCACCCCGAGATCGTCGTCGCCTACCTCAAGGCCGTCGTCGAGGCTAACGAGTGGATCACGAAGAACCCCGAAGAAGCGACCACGAAGCAGGAGCAGTGGACGTCCATTCCCAAGGAGGTGCTCTACCTCTACTTCGGGCGCGGCGGCTTCCTCACGCTGGACGCCACCATCAAGCCGAAGTGGGTGGAGGTGCTCAAGTACGACGCGACCGTGCTCCAGAAGATGGGGATCATCAAGCAGGCGGACGTCGAGGGCTTCATCGACGATCGCTTCATCAGGCAGGCGTACCGCGAACTCGGCCGCGACTACACGAAGGACCAGAGGGTGATGGTGGCCGGCACCTCTCCCATGGAGGGCAAGGACGCGATCACCGGTGTGCCGATCAAGGATCCGCGGACCGCGGGCGAGCTGTGGGCGAAGGGTGAGCCCATCAAGCCCTACGCCTCGCTGGCGACGCTCATGAGCGCGCTGCGGGACGCGGAGCAGACGAGCCGGGCCGTCAATGCCGCCTACGTCTTCGATCAGCCGACCGGGCTCAAGCTTTTTGCCCACCGGGCGTTCTACGTCGCGGGCGGCAGCGGCAAGGCCGCGATCGCCTCGCTGGTCGCCTTCGCCTGGAAGGAAGAAGCGGAGACGTTCGCGACCAGGAACGGCGGGAAGGTCCTCTCGCTCGAGGAAGCGAAAAAGCTGGGGGTCGCGAAGTAGGTGGCCACCGCGCCGAAGGTGGGCATCGCGCCGCTCGTCGGCGCCACGGTTGCGCAGGTGGAAACGCAGGCGCTCCTACGGTTGGCGGGCTGGCGACGGCCCGCCCTCCGGGTCCTGTCCATCGGGTCCTTCTTCGCGGCGTGGCATGTCGCGACGACGTGGGACGTGGATTTCTACGTGCGTTTCCAGAACATCCCCACGCCGGCGGAGGTCCTGGAGGAGGCGGTGGCGCTGTTCGGCAGTGCCGGCTTCTACGTGCACATCCTCGCCAGCCTCGAGCGCATCTGGCTGGGCTTCGCCATCGCCACGACGCTGGGCGTCGGGCTCGGTCTGCTCATCGGGTGGTTCCGGTTCGCCGAAGACACGCTGTTCCCGCCGATCGAGCTGTTTCGCCCGATCCCCGCGGTGGCGTGGGTGCCGCTCAGCATCATGCTCTGGCCCACCGAGCGGTCGAGCATCGTGTTCATCACCACGCTCGGTGCGTTCTTCCCGATCGTGCTCAACACCATTCACGGGGTGGAGGGCATCGACCGCCAGCTCGTACGTGCGGCCACCAGCCTGGGCGCGGGCCGGCTCGCCATCTTCCGCGAGGTCGTCATCCCCGGGGCACTGCCGTCCATCGTGACGGGGCTCTCGGTGGGCATGGGCGTGTCGTGGATCTGCCTCATCTCGGCCGAGATGATCTCGGGGCAGTTCGGGGTCGGATACTTCACCTGGGTTGCCTATGGGATCGTGAAGTACTCGCAGATCGTGGTCGGGATGCTCGTGATCGGCGTGCTCGGCATGCTGTCGAGCGCGCTCATCCGGCTGGTGGGGGCGCGCTGCATGCCGTGGCTGCCTCGTCGCATGAAAGACGAGACGTGAAGGGGGCAACGTGACCAACGGTGCCACCGGCCGCATCGAAATCACCGACCTCGGCATGGTGTTCGGCCGCGACGGCCGGACGGTGGAGGCGGTCCGGCGGTTCACGCTGATGACGACGCCGGGTGAGTTCGTGGCGTTGCTGGGCCCGTCGGGCTGCGGCAAGACCACCGTGCTCAACGCGGTGGCGGGCTTCGCGTTGCCGACGGTCGGGCGCGTCGTGGTGGACGGCGAGATCGTCGCCCAGCCTGGGGCCGATCGGGGGATGGTCTTCCAGCAGCACTCGCTGTTCCCGTGGAAGACCGTGCTCGGCAACGTGGAATTCGGCCTCAAGATGCGCGGAGTGGGCAAGAAGGAACGGAAGTCCCAGGCCCAGGCCTACCTGAGCCTCGTCGGCCTCACCGGCTTCGAGCACGCGTATCCCAGAGAGCTGAGCGGCGGCATGCAGCAACGCGTCGGCATCGCCCGCGCCCTCGTCAACCGGCCGCGCGTGTTGCTCATGGACGAGCCCTTCGGCGCCCTCGATGCGCAGACGCGGCTGACCATGCAGGAGCTGCTTCTCGGGGTCTGGCGTGAGGTGCGGACGACGGTCCTCTTCGTCACCCACGACATCGACGAAGCAATCTTCCTCGCCGACCGGGTCGCGGTGATGACGGGCAGCCCCGGCCAGATCCGCGATCTCGTGGAGGTGAAGCTCACGCGGCCTCGCGCCGCCGAGATAATCACGACCCCCGCGTTCATGGCCCTCAAGGCGCGGGTCCTCGCCCAGGTGCGGGAGGAGAGCGCCCGGACCCTGTCGGGACCGCGCCCGTGAGCGCGCTGCTCGTGTTGAGAGCGCGCGTGCGCGCGCGCCGGTGGACGGTGGTGGCAGCGACGCTGACCGTCTTCGCTCTCTATCAGGCGTTGATCCTCGGCATCCTCGTCGCCGGTCTCGGGGGCGCGCCCAATCACGTCCGGCTCTACTCGGCGTGGGAAAACGCGCGCCGCATCGTCCGGCTCACGCCCTCGGCCGCCGACGTGGCCGTGCTGATCGCACGCGAGCCGCTCCTCGAGTACGGACGGCGGCATCCGGTCTTCGGCGCGGCCGTCTGGAGCTTCGAGCTGACCTGGTCGAGTCTGCTCTTCTTCGCGTCTTTCTCGGTGCTCGTCGGGGTCTACCTCGGCATCGGTGGACCGGCAGCGCGTTGGGGTACGGTGGGCTCGCTGAGCGGAGCCGGCGTCGTCGGCCTCCTCGGCGCCAGCGTGTCCTCGCTCACGCACTGTGGGCTGGGGTCCTTCGGCGTTGTGCTTGCGGTCGCCGGCATTTCTGCCGCCACGATCCAGTGGTTCGGGCGCCTCGAGCCCGGGCTCATTCCGGCCGGGTATGTCCTCATCGTGCTGGCCATCTTCGCTCGCGCGCGAGGCCTCGTCCCGGCGCCGGTGGTCGCGGTCGCATGAAGCCGCTGGCGGCCGTGCTCGCCGCCGTGCTCCTGTTCGCCTGCGCGAGGCAGCCAGGCGAGAAGATGCCGCCGTTCGCGCTCGTCGACCAGTCCGGTACGACCGTGAGGTCCGAGAGTCTCCGGGGCCGCGTCCTCGTCGTCAGCTTCGTCTTCACGACGTGCGCGGAGGCGTGTCCTCTGGTCACAGCGCAGCTCGCGCGGGTCCAGGCCCGGGCGCGGACTGAAAAGCTCGACGGACGGGTACGCTTCGTCTCCATCACGCTCGATCCCGTCACCGATACCCCCGACGTGCTGCGCCGCTACGCCGACGCCTACGGCATCGATCTCACCACCTGGCACTTCCTGACGGGCGCCTCGGATGACGTGACCCGCGTGGTCCGTGCCTTCGGCCTCAACGCGGTCGCGCGCGAGCGGATCGTCCACGGCAGCCTCGTGGTGCTGGTCGACGGCCAGGGCCGGATCGCCGAGAGGCGAACGGACCTCGAGCTGGACCCCGACCGGCTGCTGGCCTCGCTTCGCAAGCTCCTCGGCTGAGACGCCGCAGGGGTCGAGGAGACGCGCAGGTGTGCTAGAGTCCCTTCGCTCAAACGGAGGATAGCGATGCGTCTGGGTGTCCTCGTGCCCACCCGCGGCGTGGTCATGCAGTCGGCGCGACGACCTCCCGTCGACGAGTGCTGGACGATGGCGAGGCTCGCCGACGATGCGGGCTACGACGCCGTGTGGGTCGGCGACAGCATCGTGGCCAAACCGCGACTGGAGCCGATGACGACGCTCGCCTACCTCGCCGGCATCACGACGCGGGTGCGACTGGGAACGGCCGTGCTGCTGCCGGCGCTGCGTCACCCGGTGGTGCTGGCTCACCAGATCGCCAACGTCGATCAGATCTCGCGCGGACGGTTGGTGCTCGGCCTCGGCGTCGGCTGGAGCCTGCCCTCGGCCGAGCGCGAGTGGGCGGCGTGCGGCGCGGACCACAAACGCCGTGTTCGGCGCCTCGAAGAGCACGTCCAGATCTGGCGTCGGTTGTGGCGCGGCGAGCCGGTGACCTATCGTGACGGCGACGTGGACCTGACCAATCACACCATCGGGCCGCTGCCGTGGAATTCGGCCGGCCCCCCCGTCCTCATCACGGCCGCGAACCGCGGCGAGATGCTCGCCGCCCAGTTCGATCGGTTCGGGCGGCTCGGCGACGGCATCATCACGACGTACGTGCACGCCGAGGAGTGCCGGCTCGTGCGCGAGCGCGCGGAAGAGGCGCTGGCGCGCCACGGTCGCGCCGGCTCCGGCTTCACGCTCTGCGTGTACACGACGGTTCGCATGGAGGACGATCCGCGCGAGGCCGAGCGCGTCACCGAGAAATTCCTCGCCACCTACTACGGCGGCGGCGTGCACTCGCGCGGTACGATGGGCCTCGGCCCCGCCGACGTGGTGCTCGCGGCGCTTGGACGGTATGCTGCGGCTGGAGTCAGTGACCTCTGTATCAGGTTCGTGGGCGACGATCAGCTCGCCCAGCTGGAGCGGTTCACGGCCGAGGTCTGGCCCGCCCTGCGAGGCTGACGCGAACGAGGGAGTGCGAGCCGCAGCACGTCGCGGGGCTGGGGCCCCGCCGTGCGAGGCGAGCCTATAGAAAGAGGAGCCTTCCATGAAAATTTGCTTCGATCCGGCTGCGCCGTACGAGGTCGAG
>WNFU01006685.1_pt1 | contig 13869 bp, 11 predicted proteins | sample 5400121 | NCBI WGS metagenome assembly WNFU01 (sample SAMN13153360, study PRJNA577476) | soil metagenome | isolation source: 100 cm soil or saprolite under grassland replicate 1 | place: USA:California | collected 2016-06-15
GCGCGATCGTGAAGAGATCGCATCCCCCCTCAGGGCCCTCCCTCGTGATCACGAGCGAGCCAGGCGAGAGTGGTTCTGCTGTCGCGGTCGTCGTCGATCCGACGTCGCTTTGCACGCGGTAAGCGAGCAGCACGTTCGCGCCTGTATCAACGTTTGAACCGAGCAAGAGCACCGCTAGGTCGGCCGCTACAAGCTCGAATCCCCAACCTACGTACTTCTGACGGCTGATGTTGCTCCATCCACCGTCACTGTAGATGGTCATCTGCCCGCAGTACTCGCCAAAGACGGACTCGGACACAGAGACGCTTCGCGGCGAGCACTCGAAGTCCTGGAGCGGCACGCGCTCGACACGGCTCCATTCGTCGGTATCTGGGTCGTAGGTCTGCGATCGGTTCAAGTAGTCCCACGCGATCATCCGCTCGCCGTTCCAAGCGGCGGTCGATACCTGCGGCGAAAGCTCCGAGTCCGGAAGCAGTCGCCAGCTGTCCGTCGCGGGATCGTAAGCGCCTCCGATCGCCGTCTCCGACTCGGCCTTGTTGCCGCCGTGCAGCGCTGCGCCGAAGACGATCAACTCATTGCCCGTCCAGACCGCCGTGCCGTCCGTTAGCTCGAGCGGGGCATCGGCGATCTGCCGCCAGGAATCGGCGGCGGGGTCGTAGGCCGCGCCATCGACAAGGCGCGTGTCTCGCCACCGGCTCCCCCACACGAGCAGCTCGGATCCGGTCTAGACGGAGAAGGGCATGCGAGCCTCGATAGGAGCCTGCGGCAGCGCACGCCATCCACCCGACGCTGGATCGTAGGCAGCTCCGTCGTCGAAGAACCTGTCGTGGAGATCCCATCCTCCCCACACGATGAGCTCTGACCCTGTCCACGCCACGGCGGGGAACGCCCGAGCCGCCAGGGGGGCGGTCGGCAGCGCTCCGGCGCTTCCAGTGAGCGGGTCGAGCAGATACCCGCCGTCAACAGGTTCCTCGTCGCTGAAGCCCGTGTACACATAGCCTCCCCAAACGAGGAGCTTCGACCCGGTCCAAGCCGCCGCGGATCCTGCCCGAACATCGGGCGGCTCGGGAAGCTTGTTCCATCCAGCCGGCAGCTGCGACAGCGGATTGGGCGCGGGTGTCGTCCCGCCCGGTCGTGGGCGTCCGGAGTGGGACTCGAACGCGTTCCACAAGAAGAACGCGGCGGCGATGAAGACAGCGAAGGCGACGGTGGCGGCGGCGATCCGGCCCGCCGGCGGGAAAGGCGAGCGGGTGACCGGCTCTTGGACACCCTCCCCGGCAGCGCTGCGAAGAGCCGCCGACCACAGCTCCTCCGGGAACTCCACGCGGTCGACCTCGGTCAAGCGTTCCTTGAGCTCACGCATCCGAAACGTCCTCCAAGAGTTGACGCAGCCGTCTCCGGCCTCGATGAAGATGCACTCCCACCGCCGAGACGCTCGACCCGAGGACGCGGGCGATGTCCCGATGTGGGTGTCCTGCGTAATCGGCGAGGACTACGGCGGTTCGCTGGTGCGGTGTCAGGCGCGCCAGCGCGCGGAACACGTCGATGAGGCTCTCGGGCATCTCGTCCGGGATATCGTCGGGGAGCTCGATCAGGCTCCTCTGCCACTGAATCTCTCCTCGCGCCAGGCGGAACGCCACTTGCCAGATCCACGCCGCGGGGTCGCGGATCTCCTTACCTCGTCGGAGAGCCTGCGCGAACGCCTCGGACACGGCGTCGTCAGCCACCTCACGGCTGCCCGTTGCCAGGAGGAGCGAACGCCAAAGCCTGGGCGCCTCCTCTTGGAAGACGCTCTCGAGTTGCCTGTCGGCCCCGGTCTCCACGAGGTGCTCTCTCACCTTCACTAGTACTGGTTGATTCGGGGGACCGTTCCTTAACGCCCAGTCTCCGATCAGTACCGTTCTCCCGAGTGCCGCTGCCGCGCCGATCCCGACGCCCATCGTGGCCGAGCTGTCTCCACGGAATCTCCCCCTCGGTTCGAACGCGCCCCTCCCTCATCCAGGCACGCCGAGGGAGCCACGGGGGACCTCTCGGGGACTCGGACCCCGTCACCGGTTCGCATGGCGGAGACAACTTTTCGTCTCACGGCGGTGTCTGGTAGGTGAGGACCGAACAGCGGATGACTGTGGTCGAGGTGGAGGAGGCTCTGCGAGCCGCCTACGAGGAGCACTACGTGCCCTTGCTGCGGCTCTGCGTCCTCCTGTGCGGAGACCGACAGGTTGCGGAGGATATCGTGCAAGACGCCTTCGTCAAGATCGCGCCGAGGATCGGTGAGGTCGCTCCTCCGCAGCTCGGGCCATACCTGCGGCGGGTTAGTCGCCGACGCCAGCCAGGAGGACCGAGCGGTTCTTCGTTCGGCGGTGCTCCGACTCCCGAGGAGGCAACGGGCGTGCGTCGTCCTCCGTTACTACGAAGACCTGCCCGAACGAGAGGTGGCCTCGCTGCTCGCGTGCTCCATCGGAACCGTGAAGAGCCAGACCAGCCGGGCGCTGGCTCGACTGAGGAAGGAGTTCGACGGTGAGGCTTGAGGAGGAGCTTCGCCGCGCTTTGCGGGAGGGAGTGTCCGGCGTCGGGACGTCCGAGGAGGCATGGGATGCGATCGAGCGACGTCTTGAGGGTGAAGCCTCCGGCCGCTCCGGGCGACGCTTCGCCGTCGCCGCGGTGGCCCTGACCGTTTCTGCGGCCAGCCTCGTCGGCCTATGGCATGCGTTCCGGTCTGCGCCGACCGACAGGCTCGGCGGTGAGCCCGTCGACCTCCACCCGCGTGTGACGGCGGTCGTCCCGGTTGGGCCGTCCCTAGGAGACGTCGCCGTGGGAGAGGGCGCCGTCTGGGTCGCCGTCCCGGCACAACCCCCCGCGCAGGATCGGCAGCTGATCGTTCGGATCGACCCCGCGACGAACGATGTCATCGCCCGCATCCCGATGGACGACTACATCGAGGAGCTGGCGGCCGGCGAGGGCGGCGTGTGGGCAAACGCCGTCGCCGGGACGGCCGCGAATCCGGTCTTCTCCATCGTTCGTATCGACCCCGCGACCAACGAGGTCGTCGCAACCATTCGGGACGTGAGCGGGCCACTCGCCGTCGGAGAAGCAGCCCTGTGGGCGGTGGACCGGGCCGGGGCCCGCGCTGGTCCCGAGGGGAGCACCCTGCTCCGGATCGATCCGGGAACCAACCGGGTCGCGGCGAGGATCCCGCTCGGCGTCGCTCTTTGGGAGGTCGAGGTCGGCGACAGTTACGTGTGGGTGCTCACGTTCGAGCGAGAACAGGGCGACGGCGACATCTTGCAGGTCGATCCGCGAACGAACGAGGTCGTGGCCCGCATCGACGTTCCCGTTCCCGGAAGCGTGTTCGCGCCGGCACTCGGCGAAGGGGCGGCGTGGGTCCCGGTGTGTTGCGTCGACAACGAGCTGAACCTCGTCCGCGTGGACGTCTCGTCCGGTCAGATCGTGGGCGTGCCCATCAGAGTGACCCAAGCCGGAGCTCCGGTGGCCGTTGCCGCCGGGCACGTGTGGATGGTGGCGGAGGACGGAGCCCTGTACGGCATGAATGTCGCCACGTCCGAGGTAGACGAGACCGTATCGGGCTTCGACTGGCCGGCCGGGACCTTCCCCGATCCCCCGGCGGAGCTCGACGCCGATCGGCTGGCGGTGTGGGTCGCCAACTACCAGGACTCGGTCACCCGCATCGACCTCGCCGCTTCAGCGGGTGGGGGCCCATCCTCGCTGGAAGCCGAGGGCACCTCGCTCGTGCTTCCCGAGGGGTGGCATGGCAGGACCGACCCGCTGCCCGGGTACACCCATCCGATCTTCCAGGCCGCGACATTCGCGCTGCCGCTTCTCGACGGTATCGAGGCCACGGACGCGAGGGGTGGTATCGGCCCTGACGATGTCCTGATCGTCCTCGAGGAGTTCACCGCCCTGTGCCCATCCTGCCCCTCCGAGTCGTCGGGGCTTCCGATCACGCTCGGCAACGATGACTTCGAAGATGCCACCACGGTCCCCAAATGGTTGCCGCCGCTGACCGACGTTCCCCCTGACCACGCATTGGCGCGGAGGGTCTTCAACGTGGGGCCGAGGTACTTCGACCTTCGGGTCGAGTTCGGCAGCGCTCCCGCCAGGGACGAACTGGTGGCGGAGGTGAACCGGGTCCTTGCGACGCTGACCATCGGCGAGTGGGCCCCCGAGCCCAACGGCATCTGTCAGTGGAACGAGATCGGGATGCTGGATCCGGATTGCCCGCAGACGCAGTGGCTCCGCAAGGTTCTGACGACGGCCGGATTCGAGATCAACGAACGTGGCGGTTCCGGCGCGTGGGTCGCCCGATCCGACAAGGTCCAGTTCTTCATCTGGGTCGAGGAGGCAGATGCCGTCTCGAACGATCACCTGGCGCTCCTCGAGGATGCGGATGCGTTTCCCGTTCGAAGGGACGTAGATGGCGTCACGGTGTACGGGAACGACCAAGGCTGGGAGTGGCGTGCAGAACGCGTGCACGTCTTCATCCGGCAGGGTCCCCACGGGTACACGAAGCTCCCCACGCTGGAGGAACTGAGCGCGCTGGTAGGCAGCAGCCTCGAAGTCCCGTACCCACCGGCGTAGGCGATCCGCACGTGTGGCCGGTGGCGGGCGGCACCCGCTTTGGGGATGGCGACGTCGCCGGATGGCTGGCACATCAACGGGCGGACGTCCCCCACGCGCGTTACTGACCCCGACGGTCTGCCTCGTGCACGGGGGCGGCGGGACCTGGTGATGGTACGGTCAGCGCGTGGCATACGCGGATCGCAGGACTCTGATAGAGGCCATCGAGGCTGCGCGCAGCGGTCCCTACCTGAGGTCGATCCGAGTAATCGTGTCCTCGTAGTTCGCGACCCAGATGGTGCCCGTTTCCGCATCAAGTACCGCATGCACGGTGGAGTCCTGTGCCACTGAGGCGACACCAACGGAATGGTCCACCTCAATCGTCTCGGTGTTGAGGCGAGAGACGGCGGGACCCGCGCGCTGGTCCACGAACCAGACACCGCCTTCGCCGAACGCGAATGGATAGAACCAGGCAAGCGGGATCGGCTCACCCACGATCTCGTCCTTTCGCGGATCGATGCGGAGGACCACCGGTCGATCCCCCGAACCGGTCCCTACCTCCGGCTCCACCGTCGAGAGCCAACCTTGGACCCACGCGAGACCATCCCCGGTCACCACGTCCAGGCCGGCGAGACCCGGGATCCTCCCAGCGACCTGGTTCGTCCCCGGGTCGATGTGGATGAGCGACGGCTCCTCACGGATTGTGGAGGTCGAGTCGACGACCCAGACACCGCCCTCCCCGAGCACCACGTCGCGGATGCGGCCCTCCACGGGAATCCGGGCGACGATCTCGTTGGTCGCCGGGTCGATGCGGATCACCTCGCCTGACCTGCTGTCGATGTCCCGCGTCACCCACACCCCGCTCTCATCGACCGCCACATCGAACGCCAGGCGACCGACGGGGATCGTGGCCACCACCTCGTTGCTGCGGGGATCGATCCGGACGAGGACGTCCCTTTCCTCGCGGAACTCGGTCGTCCAGACGGCGTCGGATCCGACGGCCAGGTGGCCCGCGGAACGGACCGGGATGGTGGCCGCGATCTCGTTCGACGCGGGATCGATCCGCAACAACGAATGCGTCTCCTGCTCGCCCTCGGGGAAGTCGTTGACGGTGACCCACACCGCTCCCGCGCCCACGGCGATATCGCGTGGGAAGGACCCGACGGGGATCGTCGCGGTGATGTGCGGGGTCACCGGCGACACCGGGGTTGTCTCAGCGGGCGTCGGCGTCGCCACGGCTGCGCGAACGGGCTGCCAGGCAGGACAGCAGCCGGTCGCCCCTTCGGCAATGGTCTGAGGGTCCGTTCCGTCGGCGTTGATCGCCAGTACCCGCTCGGTGCTCCAGTCGAGGAAGGCGATCTTCGACCCGTCCGGCGACCACGAGGGCATGGTCGGGAAGCCCAACCCTTCCGTCAGCTTTGTGATGCCGCCCCCGTCGGCATTCATCACGTAGATGTCGTACTCGAACTCGGGCGGTCCGCCGCTCACCCCCGCGAAGGCGATCCGCGAGCCGTCCGGGGACCATGCAGGGAAGCTTAGGGACACAAGTTCCTTGCTTGGGGCTAGCAGCTGTCGACGATCCGTTCCGTCGGGATCAACAAGCCAGATCCCTTCATTCCCGGCCTCGCATCGAACGGCGAAAGCGATGCTTGAGCCGTCCGGCGACCAGCTGGGTTCAAGATCCGCGCAGGTGCGCTCTCCGTCGTAGCGGGTGACGAGGCGGAGGTCGGTCCCGTCCGCGTTCACGACGTAGATGCCGTTGATGGCGAAGGCCAGCATCGACCCGTCAGGCGACCAGGTCGGAGCACCAGGATTCTGCAGCTCGCCCTCGAGCGTTGCGAGGACATGCCCGTCCGTCCCGTCCGCGTCGATGACCGATATGGTCTTCTCGCTCTCAGGCTTCTCCGGGTCGCCGGTGCGGAACGCGATCCGAGTGCCGTCCGGCGACCAAGCTGGTGTGCGGCCTATAACCAGCCTCTCGTCACCAGAGCCGTCCTCGTCTACCAAGTGGATCTCCGTGGAAGCGCCGTGCCCCGTCACGAACGCGATCCGCGCCTCGTCCGGCGATGCTCCGGGCCGAGGGGGCGTTCCGCCGGTGAAGGCCCTCACCGCGAACGCCAGGCCGGCCACGGCGACGGCCAGCGCAATCCCGGCCACCGACAACCTCCGTCGCAAGGGGGGTTCGCGAAACTGTGTCGGCTCGCGGTTACCGAGCTCGGGCCAGTCGTCGGGAGGTCGGACCCGGGTCAGCGCTCGGAAGTGGTCATCGAGGCTAGGCATCGTCGGTCCTCAGCAGTTCGCGGAGACGCCTTCGGGCGCGGGAAAGGTGTACGTGGACGGCCGCCGTCGTCGATCCGAGGATCTCGGCAACTTCCTTCGCCGGATAACCGACCGCGTGGTGCAGGACCACGGCGGCCCGCTGCTTCTCCGAGAGCTTGGCAAGCGCCACCACCAGGTCCCGTGTGAGGTCGTCCATCTCGTAGGTGTCATCCACCCGCATCACCACGTGCCTTCTCCTGTCCTTCAGTTCCCCTGCGGCGATCCGGAAGATCGTTCGCCAGATCCACCGTTCGGGTGAGCGGATCTCCTCTCCGCGCCTGAGCGCCTGCGAGAAGGCCTCGGCCACAGCGTCACTCGCCACCTCCGGGTCGCCCGCGAACGCGAAGACCGCCTGCCACATCCGGCCGCGGCGCTCCCGGTAGAGGCGCTCCAGCTCGGCCCGCCGGCTCGCATCCACGCGCACGTCTTGCACTCTCTCCACATAGGAGCGGACTGGCCCGGAATCCTGAACGATCCAGCGGGATTCTCGTGGGTCTGCTAGATCCTCTCGAAGAGCCTCACGGGCCTCGATGTGAGGCCGGTCCCCCTGACGCCGCGAATGTGTTCGCCGGTCACGCCCTCACTCCCGTCCCGGAAGTGTCCTCAGAGTCGAGGCCCGCCGATCCCTGCTCCCATGAAGCTTGGCCCTCGCGACAGCCCTCCTGACCTGTACTCCCCGAGGGCTCCCCGGATTCCTCCCCTTCAAGGCGTAACGCTTCTAAACCCGTCGCGCGCCTTTGTATGGGTGATGGACGCGATTCGGAACCGGACCGCCAAGAGGGCCCGCCGTGGCGGTCGAAGCGTGGCACCGCCTGACCCGCTGCCTCGTGGGCTGCGACGCAAGTCCCGGACGGGTTCCGGCCGAGTTCCCACCGAGTTCCCGCCGCCGCGCGCAGGTCCCCGACAGGAATCCGAGTTCCGTGGCGCGGGTCCCGCTTCCCCAGGCACGGGGAGGAACTCAAGGGGACTGAATGGGGACTGGATCGGAACCGCGATCCCTCACGATCGAGCCGAATGGGAGCGATTGGGGACTGAGTGGGGACTCGGACCCCTCACGATCGAGCAGACAACCGAAGACGTGACGGCGATCCACCGCTGGCCGCGAGCAGGCTCCGAGGCGAACGACCGTCTCGCCACCGGCCGCCGGCTCGGCAACCGAGCGGAGATCCGCGGGAAGGCCGGTGCCACGGTCCATAACGCGAGCCGAACAAGCGATCAGGACGGCCCCGAACCCGGGCACCTCACGAGGGAGGCGCGCTCGGAGCAACCGGGAGGCCGGAGGAGCGCTCAGACGGCGAGCGAATGGGACCGGAGCGCCGGCAAGGACCGCGGAGGTCCGCCAGGGAGCTCGTGCCGGATAGCCGAGGCGAGCTCGGCCGGCGACCTGAGGACGCGTGCGAAGCGGCAAGGAGGGAGGTGAGCACGGGCACGAACTGAAGATCCGTCGACCCGACGGTATGCGCGCACGCGCACTGGCGCGGCGTCGCGCTCGCACGCTCCGTTGAGACGCGGCGCGTGGGCGGCGCGACGGCGCCGGGCGCGAGCCGGCAAAGCCGCAGGTCACGGGGCCTCTTCGCCGAAGGCCACGAACCGAAGGAGGGGGGGCTGTGCCCAAAATATGGTTCGAGCAGAACGAAACGTTCGCGTGGTCTCGCTCGATGAGCGAGACCACGCTCTCCTGCTCAGCCTTCTCGAGCACAAGGTCCTCTCGACCACCCAGATCAAGAGTCTCTACTTCCGTTCCTTCAGACGGTGTCAACACCGGATGAAGGAACTGAGAGATCTTGACTTGGTCTCATCGTTCTCGGTGGGGAGGGGTTTCGGGGAGGGGAGGCTGCCGACGTGCTGGTACCTCACGAAGCCCGGCCTCGTGGAGATCGCCGACGCGAAGGAGATCCGCGTATCGGACCTGCCCTGGGTCCCCGACCGCAGCTACCGGACGAACACGCTGCTCGCCCACCGCCTGGGGGTCAACGCGTTCTTCTGCGCCCTTGCCGAGGCCTCCAGGGGCCTTCAGGGCCACTGCCTTGCCACCTGGCGGCCCGAGCACTGGGTCCGGACCCAGGCCGCCGAGGTCAAACCCGACGGGTTCGGGCGGTACGTGCACCCGGGCGGGGCCTGCGAGTTCTACTTCGAGTACGACCGTGCCACCGAGGCGTTCGGCGCGCTCTCGCGGAAGCTCGAGGGCTACCTCCGGCTCGCGGCGGGATGGACCGAGGAGCAGGAGCTCACGGGGTTCCCCAACCTCCTCATCCTCGTCCCGGAGGCAGAGCGCGAGCGGAAGGTCGAAACGGCCTTTCACCACGCGACCGGGGCACTGCACGTCTCGGGGTCGCTCGCGAGCTCGTTCCCCCTCTACGTGGCGAGCGAGGACGTGCTCACCCATGTCGGTGTAATCGCGCCGGCCTGGAGCCATCTGCCGACGAAGAGCGATCGACTCTCGCTCCTCGATCTCCCAGCCGGACCCGGAGACCAGTATCGAACAGGACCCTGTATCGGAAGATACTTCACAGACGGTGACGATCTCCGTCGGCGGCGCAGGATCTCCCCGGTGTCCGCTCCACTCAGGTTCCCGATCGTCGGTCCGTAGTCCATGGCCTCGCGCGATCCGCTCGTCCGTCGTCAGGTGGCCCGTATCGGTGGGCTCACCCGTGCAGCCCGCTACGACGGACGCGAGATCACGAGCGCGGCCAGACGTGGCTTCATGGCACGGTTCGAGGAAGAGGTCGATCCCGATCGGCGGTTGCCCGCGGCTGAACGGCAACGCCGCGCACAGGCCGCGATGCGGGCCCACATGGCGCGCCTTGCCCTTCGATCCGCGAAGTCACGGAGGAGATGCTGACCGAAGGCTGCGTCGGACTCTCGTCTACGCTGCTCTGCGGGTGATTCAGTGATGGCGAAGGACGGCTACACCATTCGACCGATGGTCGTGTCGGACGCGGGTCACGTCGCAGAGCTTTGCGGCGAGCTCGGCTATGACGTGGTCCCCGCAGACGTCGCGGAACGGTTCGCGGGGACTGCCGACGACCAAGATCACGCGTTGCTCGTTGCAGAAGCGATGGACGGTGCGATCCTCGGCTGGCTGCATGTTCACCGCACGAAGCTGCTCGTGTCGCCGCGGGGTGCCGAGATCGGCGGCCTGATCGTCGGATCGGGATCGCGCAGACACGGCGTCGGAGCCGCGCTGATGGCAGCGGCGGAAGAGTGGGCGCGAGGCGCTGGGTGCCAACTCGTGCGTCTCCGCTCGAATGTGGTCCGAACAGACGCGCACGCGTTCTACGAGCGTCTGGGATACATGAACGCGAAGACGTCCCACACGTTCGAGAAGCCAATCCAGGCCTAGGCAGAGCAGCCTGGAGCGACCAGGGCCGGCGCACACGGCATCTCCGACCGTCATCGCTAACACGGCTGTCCCTAGCTGCTGCAGCCGTCCGTCAGAGTCTGGGCAAAGCCCGGGAGGAGTGGCGGAGCTGCCGCCGTCCCTGAAACCTTGCCGAGCGGGGTCGCGACACCGCCTCGCAGCCCGTAGAACCGCTTCGTCCAAGTGACGTCACCGTCAGCCAACCGCGCCGTGACCTGAACGAGCTCTCGCAGCCCATCGTCATCCCAGTCCTCGCATCCCCACGCCAGCCCGGTCGTAGGTCCGTGGTCCTGGAAGTCATCCAGCCCATCGACCAGAAGAAACTCGCCGCCGTCGGGGAGCGTCACCTCCACGAGGCCCTCCTTCTTCTCGTACACAGCCAAGGCGCCGAACGCCATCGACACCGACGTGGCGCCGAAGACCACCTCGGCCTTCCCGTCTGGTTCAACATCCACGATCAGGAGCAACTCTGTTTGTCCCTTGCCTGGGATGGATGGTTCGCCTCCCGTGGAAAGGCATGCTCCGAGAACCGCGTCGCCTTCGATCCACGCGTGATAGACGCGATCCACCACGCCGTCACCGTCGATGTCTGCCTGTTCGACCCCGCCCCCCGCGCAGGGGCCTTTCGCCGGAGCCGGCGACCAGGACGAGCGAGCGATGTCGGCTGGTGCCGTCTCCGCTGCATCGGGCGACCGCGCCAGTGCGCTGTCGGACGGGACCTTCGTCGGGAGCGGCTGCCACTTCGGTGCCAGTCCGTCCTCCTCGGTGATCGCGACAACCTCGGAGCCGTCGGCAGACACGGTCCAGAGACCCTGCGGCCTGAGCGGGCTGAACCCGCTGAAGACGATCGACGTGCCGTCGGGCGCCCAGGAAGGCTGGACGTCGACGCCGTCCGTGAGCCGCCGCTCGTCGGTCCCGTCGGGAGCGATCGTGAAGATCCCGTCGGTGGAAACGCTCCTTGTGAACGCGATGCGATCTGCCGTCCAGGACCAGTCCGGCCACCCCTCGTTCGCCTGAGACGTCCTCGTGACGTTCGTCAGTCCCGAACCGTCCACGCCGACGGTATAGATGTCGAGCGTCGCATCCGATGGGACGTCTCGCTCGCCGGCGTCGAAGGCCAGCCTCGAGCCGTCCGGGGACCATGTCGGATGGCTCCCGCCGACGTCGTCGGTACCGGGGATCAGCTGCGCGCCGCGCCCATCCGCGCCCATCACGTAGATCCCGTACGGTGGCTCGGATCGCGCGAACGCGATCGCCGTGCCGTCCGGTGACCAGGCAGGCGCGGTCACGGGACCCGGGTCCGTCAACCACGTCGGAGATCCGCCTTCGATCGGGATCGTCGCGATGACGGCCTCACCGGGATCGAAGGACGGGATCGTGTGAACGACCGCGATGGTCCGCCCATCCGGCGAGATGGACGATTCGAGATATGTCGCGTTGCCCTCGGGAGTCAGTCTGCGAACGTCAGAGGTGCTCGGGTCGAGCGCGAACAGGTGCGTCCCGCCCGTAGGAAGGACCCTCGAGTAGACGATCACACCGTTGCGCGGCGTGTCGGTCGGAGTCGTGTCCCCGGGTCGTCCGCCGTCCGTTCGGAACGCCTTGGTGAGGAGGAGGAACGTCGCCGCGCTGCCGACCACGACCGCGACTACGAGCGCTCCCGACCGAACCTTGCGGAGCGCCTCGCGGTGGCGCTTGCGTCTGGAGAGGCGCTCGAACACCGCATCGACCTCGACCGGAGCGACCGACCTCTCGAGCCGATCCCGGATGTACTCGTCAGCCTTCATCGTTCGACACCTCGTCGAGTTCGTCGATCCTCAGCGCCGAGGCCAACCCCCGGCGCGCGTCGGCGAGCTGGCTCTTCACGGTGCCGTCGCTCACCCCAAGCGCCAGCGCTGTCTCTCGGGTATCCATGTCGAGCAGGTAGCGGAGGACGGCGACTTCGCGCTGTCGCCTCGGCAGGCCCGCCAGCGCACGCTGGACGTCGACCGGATCGCCCGAGGGTTCGGCCAGGGTGCCGGCGGACGCCGGCACGATCTGTCGCCTCGCACGGCGCTCCGCGATCGCGCGACGGATACCGCTCCGGCTCAGATTCAGTGCGACGGTCGCCACCCAGTTCGGCAGCGATCCGATCTCATCCCCCCGCTCCACGCGCTCCCACGCACGTAGGAGCGCCTCTTGGACGGCATCCTCAGCCGCAGCTCGGCTCCCCGACACGAGCGCGACGGCTGCGACGACGCGCGGGTATTGATGCTGCAGGAAGCGACGAATCTCCGGTTCGAGCAGCACGATCCCTCCGCCGTTCGCCAAGCTTAGGACGCACGAGCGCGCCGATCGGTTGGGTGCTATCGAAATGGTGCGATAGTCCTGTCAGGCACCCGCTGGAGTGACTGAGATTCAGAGCGACCGTCGCACCAATGAAGCGGGGCGCTGTGCTGTTCCTCTAGAGCCACTCCCCCATCCCGACCCGCTGGTACGCCTCGTGGGCCCGCTCATCTGCTGCGCTGGCTCCGTAGCGGTGGAGCATGCTCCGGTCCCGCCAGCCCATCAGCCGCATCACGCTATCGTCGTCGACTCCCTTCAGGCGCAGATAATGCGCGACGCTGTGTCTCAACTGGTGAACGTGAACCTCGCCGATGCCCGCCTGCCTCGCACGGCGCTTGACGGCCTCCGCGGTGCCGTAGGACGAGAGCGCCCCCTGTCCGCCGAGCCATAGAGCGGCGAGGTCGCGGTCGGGATGCTGACGCCGTGCGACCAAGTAGCGGTCGAGTGCTCGGACGGCCTTGGAGCCGATCGGGTTCGTCCGGTAGCTCCCGCCCTTGCCGAGGAACCTCACCGTGCGTGCGTCCAGGTTCACATCGGCCAGCGTGAGACCGGCCACCTCCGACAGTCGGGCGCCCGTCGCGACGAACGTCCGGATCAACGCGCCGTCGCGCACGCCGAAGAAGCCGCGTTCCCGATCCACCGTTCGCAGCAGCGCGGTCAACTGTTCGACCGTCAGCACGTCGACCGGCTGCGCTGGGACCTTCGGCGGACCGAGTGAAGCCATCGGGCTGGGGCGGGCCTTCCCCCACCATCCCGCCTCGGCGTGCTCGGCCGCGATCCACTTGAAGAACTGCTTGAGCGAGGCGTGCCGCGCCCTGGCCGACGACGGGCGCAGGCGGGCGAGCTGATCGGCTTGGAAGGACTCGAGGTCGCCCTTCGTGATGGCGCCCGCCTCTGTCGGCAGCCCGGTGGCGGTCAGGAACTCGTGCAGCCGGTGCACGGCCTCGGTGTAGGACTTGATCGTCCGCGGGCTGAGGTTGTCGGCCGCGAGGTGCCGGCGGAACGACGGGAGAAGATCCAGCAGCGTTGGGCTCGTCAGGTCCTCAATCGCTGCTAGGCTCTTGCGGGTGACCCTGGTCATGGCCCCTCCGAGTTAGTTGGCCGGACGAGCGCAATGCTAGCCGACTCAGTTGGGAAAGTCCAGGTCACACGGTGGCCCGTGGGGTAACGGTAGCCCGACTGACTCTGGATCAGTTAGTCCTGGTTCGAATCCAGGCGGGCCAGCCAGTCGGCTCGCGCGCCGCCCTCCCCTATCCTCCCCGAGCGGCTAGTCTCGGCTCTCCCGCATCAGG
>WNFU01006686.1_pt1 | contig 13867 bp, 13 predicted proteins | sample 5400121 | NCBI WGS metagenome assembly WNFU01 (sample SAMN13153360, study PRJNA577476) | soil metagenome | isolation source: 100 cm soil or saprolite under grassland replicate 1 | place: USA:California | collected 2016-06-15
CGTCGACGGGAACCTCCTGATCGACTTCGCCTCCGGGATCTCGGTGCTCAACGTCGGACACACCCATCCGAAAGTCGTCGACGCGATCTCGAAACAGGCCTCGGAGTTCACGCACTTCGCCGGGACCGACTTCTACTACGACGTCCAGGCGCGACTCGCCGAGCGGTTGGGCGCGATCACGCCGGGCAAACACCGCAAGAAGGTGTTCTTCGGGAACTCGGGCGCGGAAGCCAACGAGGCCGCCATCAAGGTCGCGAAGTCCCACAAGAAGCGACACATGTTCCTCGCGTTCCTCGGCGCGTTCCACGGACGGACGCAGGGCACGCTCTCGCTGACCGCGAGCAAGGCCCGCCAGCGCGCGGGGTTCTTCCCGAGCATGCCGGGCGTCGTCCACGTGCCGTATGCGTATTGCTACCGCTGTCCGTACAAGCTCACGTATCCGTCGTGTGACCTGTACTGCGCGAACATCATCGAGGACACGTACATGAAGACGATCGCGCCGCCCGAGGATACGGCGGGAATCTTCGTCGAACCGGTCCAAGGAGAAGGCGGGTACATCGTCCCGCCACCGGGCTGGATGGACCGCGTCGCGAAGATCGCGAAGGATCATGACATCCTCCTGATCGATGACGAGGTCCAGAGCGGGCTCGGACGCACGGGGAAGATGTGGGCGATCGAGCACTCGAAGGCGATTCCCGACATCTTGACGACCGCGAAGTCCCTCGGTGGAGGACTGCCGATCAGTGCCACGGTGTACCCGGCGGAGATGGACTTCCCGGAGAGCGGGAAGCACTCGAACACCTTCGGCGGGAATCCGATCGCATCCGCGGCATCCCTCGCAACCCTCGATGTGATTGAGGACGAGGGGCTCGTGGCCCGTAGCGCGAAACTCGGCGAGCACATGGCGAAGCGGCTCGATGAGATGAAGGAGCGTTACGAGTTCATAGGGGACCGCCGCGGGCTCGGGATGATGCAGGCTACGGAGTTCGTCACGGACAAACGGACGAAGAAGCCCGATCCGAAAATCCGAGACGCGATCGCGGAGGACGCGTACAAGCACGGCTTGATCCTCCTCCCCTGCGGAGAGGCGACACTGCGATACATTCCTGCTCTGAACATCCCGAGAGATGTGCTCGACGCGGGCCTCGATGTCCTCGAAGAGTGCTTCCGACGGGCTGCGGACTGAGCGCGCCTCGAGCAGACTCGGCATGTTCGACCTTCGTCCAACTTTTGTCATCTCTGGTGAAATTCAAATAGTGAAGTCCGTATGCTACCGGCATGGCCGAGGGAGGAGGTACGCCACCGCCCGAAGCGGTTCGACGCGGGGTGAGCAAGACTGTCTTCGCGCTCATTGTTGTGGTCGTGGCAGTCGTCGCGTTTTTCGGCGGGGTGGGCGTCGGCCCTCTCGTTTTTCCGCCCGCAGGGCCGGCAAAACTCGTCGTCGGAACAAATACTCCTTTCCCTCCGTTCGAATTCCGGAATCAATCGACGGATGAGATCCAAGGGTTCGATATCGACTTGATTACGTCGGTCATGAACAAGAACAGTCTGGCGTTTGACCTATACGATTTCCGTGACTTCGGCGCGCTGCTCACGGCTGTACAAACTCGGAGGGTTGACATCGTCGCGTCCTCCGTGACTTCGAACGGTCCGGTGGGAGAAAACCGCAGCAAAGTCATGTCGTTTTCCAACTGGTGGTACGAAGCTGACCAAGGAACCCTGAAAAAGGCATCGAACACACGCACTTTCTGCGCCGATTCGAACAACTGTCTGGCCTCGGAGCTCAACGACCTCAAGATTGTCGTCCAGACCGGGACATCGAGTGAATTCTGGGTCGAAGACAACCTTCTAGCCCGGGAGTGCGGTACCGCGAACTTCACCTGCGTTGCCGATGTAGTGAGCGCTCTCAACCTTCTCGCGTCGCCGGGCCCTGCGGCTCCGGACATTTTCGTCGTCGACCTGCCGGTCGCCCAGCGGACGGCGGCGCAGAACCCGAGCACGTATGCGACCGCCGGCACCATCCAGACGAACGAGCGATACGCCTACGCGGTTGCGAAAGGCGATCCGCTGGGGCTCTTGCCCAAGATTAACGCAGCCCTGCGGACGATCTGTGGCGCGGACACGCCGCCCTGCCAAACGGGCAGCGAATACGAGCAGCTCGTCGCAAAGTGGTTCAGCAGCTAAACGCCTCTCCCTGGACGGGAAACCTTTTCCCCGTCCAAGCATTCTCTTTGCGTCTCGCGGGGGCTTGCGAATCGTGTTGGAAGTCGCGCGCCCAACGACACGACGGAAATGGACCGGACGCGCTCTCCTGCTCCGAGTGTTCACGAAGGACCGCGCGATTCGTTTCGGAGAGACCATCGTTGGGGCCGTGGTCCTGGTCGTGGTCCTAGAAGAGCTCCTCGGCTTCTCGCTCCTCGACGCGAACTTCTGGACCGCATTCCTGCCTGCGCTGCGCACCGGTTTTTTTGGGACTTTGGGCTACTCGGCCGCCATCATCCCGGCCGCCTTTGCGATCGGTTTCTTGGCGGGTTGGGCAAGGGTCTCGCGCTTCCGGATTCTTTCGTGGCCTGTTGGCGCATTCGTTGACCTTTTTCGAGGCTTGCCTCCCATCGTACTCGCGATCTTTGCGTTCCTGTTCGGGCCGGAGCTTCTTCCCGGGCGAGGAGGGGGCCTTGCGGTCGGACTTAACTTCGCGGCGTTCGCGATCGCGCTGCACTCCGCGGCGTACCAGACAGAAATCTTCCGCGCCGGATTTCAGTCAGTCCCTCGCGGCCAACTCGAAGCGTCCCAAGCCGTCGGGTTGACACCGTGGCAGACGATGCGAATTATCCTGTTGCCACAAACGTTCCGGCTCTCCCTGCCGGCCCTAGCGAACGAGTTCGCCACGGTAATAAAGGACACCTCCTTGCTCGGTGCGCTCGGCGCCATCGAGCTGTTCTCCTCCGGCCAGGAGTTCTCGGCCCAAGCCCCCCTCTTCGGAACCATTGCATGGGCCTTCGCGGTATGGGTCGTCATCTCCGCGGTTTACTTCCTCCTCACTTCGGTCGTGACTCGTGGGCTGCTCTCCGTCGAAAACAGATACCGCGTGCCCGGGATGGAGGTCAGTGGGCTATGATCCGCGTCGAGAAGATTCACAAGCACTTCGGCTCACTTCACGTGCTGAAAGGGATTTCGTTCGAGGTCGCCAAAGGAGACGCGCTCGTCATCGTGGGCCCAAGCGGATCGGGCAAGAGCACGCTGCTGCGATGCATCAATCTACTCGTCCAACCGGATTCGGGGCGCGTTTTCATCGAGGGCGTGCAAGTGAACGTGCCAACGATTCGCCCTGAATGGGTTCGGCAACAGGTCGGGATGGTTTTCCAGAGCTTCAACCTCTTCACCCACCTCACGGCCTTGCAGAACGTGACCCTTGCCCTCGTACGGGTCCTCGGCAGGCCTCCTTCGGAGGCCGACAAACGAGGACGCGAACTGCTCGCCCGGGTGGGCCTCGCAGAAAAGGTGAACGCATATCCAGCCCAGCTCTCGGGCGGCCAACAACAAAGGGTCGCGATTGCGAGAGCCATTGCGATGAACCCAAAGGCGGTGCTGTTCGACGAACCGACGTCGGCGCTTGACCCGGAGTACATCAAGGAGGTGCTCGACGTCATGACGGCTCTCGCGAGGGAGGGGATGACCATGATTGTCGTGACCCATGAGATGGGGTTCGCGAAGAACGTGGCGAATCGGGTTTTGTTCGTCGACCAAGGCATGATCCTCGAAGAAGGGACTCCAGAAACAATCTTCGATCATCCGCGAGAGGAGCGGACGAGAGCGTTCATGAGCAAAATCTTGGCGTGAGAGAATGGCGGATCAAGAAACCTGGGCTCAACGACACTCCCGCTCCATTGACGCGGCGGCCGCCATCTTGCTGACGGGCGGGGCACTGTATCTCTTGGCCCATTTCTTGCTGGGTCCTCGAAACCTCGATTTCAGCTATATGCAGGGCATCACCCCCCGACTCCTGGACGCGTCCAAAGTGACGTTCACAGCGACGAGCATCGCGTTCCTGGTTGGCATGGCCATCGGGTTTTTCGTCGGTTGGGCCAAGACCGCCCGCCCTGCTCCCCCCGTCGTGGGGGAGCGGCCCTTTGGGGTCATGGTCCTAGCCGTCGTCTTCGTTGGACTCGCCTTCATCGAAGTCCTCTCCGCGGTTTCCTTGCTCGGTGGGCCTGGGTACGCCACTGCCGCACCCATCGTGATTGCTGCGTTGTACCTAGTGGGGAGCGGCGGCCTCTGGAAACTTCAGAAGTGGGGCTGGATCTTGGGCGTCGTCGTCAATGCGCTCTTTGCCGCCGCTTCCGTGGTCTTCCGAGGATTCGAAAACCTCTCCGCTGTCACTGCGCTCGCGGACACAATCGCCCCTGCACTCTTGATCCTATATCTGTTCATGGTCGCAGGGGCTTTCGGAATCGAAATTCCTCTTCTCGCGAGGGGTTCAAATCGGTTCGTCCGGCGGGTGGCCGAAGGATACGTCGAACTCATGCGAGGGACTCCTCTGTTCGTCCAGATTGTGTTCGTATGGACCGTGCTCCTCTTCAGGAACCCTGGATTCCAAGACCAGCAAACCCTGGCATTCGTTGCCGGGACGCTCGCCATGACGATCAACACCGGTGCATACCAAGGTGAGATCTTCCGCGGGGGGTTCCAGACGGTCCACTCCGCACAAGTCGAAGCCGCGCGGGCGGTCGGCCTGAGCCGATGGCAAACCATGCGATTCGTCGTCCTTCCGCAGGCGCTACGACTGGTCATTCCGCCTCTCACGAATGAGTATGTGGGCTTGCTGAAGGCGAGCTCCTTGCTGTTCTTTATCGGGGTCGCGGAGCTGACGTTCGAGGCGAAGCAATTGAGCAACCGGGAAGTCCGGATTTTCGAAGTCTTCGTCGTCGTGACAGCCATCTACCTTCTAATCACGGTCCCGCTGTCGAACGTAGTTCAAGCCCTCGAACGTCGATTCCGCATCCCGGGTCTCGGCATTCAGGCACAGCGTCCGGAGCGGATACGTTGGTCAGTACCGTAGCTCCTGGGCAGAACGAATCAACGCTCGACAGGCGACGCAGACATCGGTGTCCTGCGTAGTTGCATTTCAGGATGGCATGGAAGCTGCAAGACGCAACCATGGTGCTTTGGTGCCGTTGAGGGTGCGCGGGAGGACCATCCGTTTCAACGGCTTGGCCAAGTGTCGACGTGCGGAGACGGGCGACTCATACCAACCGAGGTCTAGGTCCCGCTCAACTTCCTCAAACCGGGACGCGGATTGAGGTGCCCTCGTGCCGCATCGAATGCATCGGAAACCACCTGCCCGCCCCAACGACTTCATGCGCTTGTCACAGGACTCGCATGCGGGGTTAGACGCCTTTCTGACGACTCTGGCAAGCGAAACAACCCTGAGTTTCTCGAGGTTCAGCGTCCTCGGAAAAGCGCGGACGGAGGCAATTACCTCCACGTGATCCCCCAGCGCGAGCTGGCGGACGACGCCCCGGAACTGTTTCGACGGCTCGTAGGCGGTCACGTCCATCCCTTCCAGCCCGAATACGACATGTCCGCCCCGAAGGGACCGCGGCGCGGAGTCCACCTTGCCAGCAAAAACACCGGCCGTGTGCGGCCTGAACGACGGCCGAGGAGACACATGGTCGTCAGTCCCCTGATTCGTTTCGAAAATCAGCCACCGCTCGGGCGACTCGCCGCAGATCGAACGTCCCGCAGCAGGCAGCACCACAGGATTGTCTCCACGAATCCCAAACAACACGGGACAAGGTGAATGAGGTGCAACAACGACGCGATCGTTGACATAGTCGTAGTTGTTGAACGTCGAAGGAAAAGAGCGATCCATCTCGATGACCGAGGACGGGTCGATCGCGCGGGGCTCACCCCACTTGGAGGGATCACGGTAAGCAATCAGTTCGTAGGTTCGATCCCGTGGTCTCCAGGAGACTGCTGCAACTGCTCCGATGACGCCTCGGCCGTTTTTGTAGCCTCGCGCCGTTCCCAGGCCCCGTACATTGCGAAGGGCTTCGCTCCGCGAGACGATGTCCCGCACGGTTCGCCAATAGAATCCGGGATTCGGGGGACGACGAAGCACGACGAATCCGGGGTTCGTCGTGGCGTCGTCGAATCGCGACCATTTCTCCACGAGGGACGCCACGGTGTCGCGAACCGAGTCCATATCTTCTTCCCCCCGCGCTCGAGGGAACGTCAAGATGTCCCGATGTCCAACTTGGCCAATTGCGAGTGCCGAGCCTGTGCCTGTACCCACCCTGATGCAAATGGCCGCATTCCCCCGCGTCTTCCAGGGGACGTTTGGATTGAGGCGCACGAGCCTCGGATACCCGATAAGATTGTACTCGGTCGTTAGCTCTCGCACGAGTTCCGTTGCGAGAAAGCTGGTGCACATTCCCCGAAGGCTATCCGTGTCGTCCACGCCGATCCACAGGACCATGTGCCTCCTCCGAACACGAAGGAGGACTAAAAACCGCTTCCGCGACAACCTTCATATAGGCTCGGCCCCTAGGCGCGATCGCAATGCCGATCAAGACCTTCGAACTCTCGAGCGTGGACGGCCGGCGGTTCGTCAAGCCGTCGGAGCGCTGGGTCAATCTGCGCGTGGATCACAACAGCACGGTTACCCTAGTCTCCGAGCTCGGCGAGCGCCAAGCCTCCGTGGACTTCCGCTTCACCGCGAACTACCACGCGTCCGAGGCCGTCGTCGGGCTCATCCAGATCGAGGGGAGCCTCCTCTGGGAAGGAGACGCGAAGGCGCTCGTGAGGGGCTGGTCCGCCGGCGGTCAGATGCCACCCGAGGTCGCGCAGGAGATCCACACGATCATCATGACGAACTGCATCCCCGAGGCGGTCCTCCTTGCGCGGGAATTGCGTCTCCCGCCTCCGATCCCGATTCCCCAGGTGAACATCCAGCAGGCGGCCGGCAAGCCCCCGAAAGGCCGCTCGCCCGAGATCGCCTGATCACTTGATGTGGTCCAGGCTGAACGACCCGACCGACACGTTGGACTTCGTGTACGTGTACCGGATCCAGCCGCGGCTCTGCACGTCACAGATGCCCTTGATGCTCATGAACGATTTGAGCTGCTCCACCTTGAATTCGATGCTGCCGTCCATCAGCGAGCCGAGCATCTGGATCTCCTGCTCCTCGTGCATGCCCTTCTCGATTACGTAGAACGCGACGGCCCTGTCTCGCTTGCGGCGGCCGACGAACGGCTGGAGGAACTTGAAGGTGGTCGTCGGGTCCAGATAGGCGATGAGCGTCGAGACGCTGCGGAAGGCCAGCCGGTACGTGGGATATTTCTTCTTCAAGTCCGCCGCCCTCGCGTCCACCGCCTTCAGGATCGCCTGGTGGTCCGTCGGCTCGTCGACGTACGTCGTGTTCGGATCCGAAGCCTCCGCGCCCATCGACTTCGAGTAGGCGTCGATGTATCGAACGAGCCCGAGCTTCTCATATTCCTCGTAGCCGGGCAGGACGAACGCCATCTCCTCGCGGATGTCGGCGGGACCCTTGTCGGTCAACACCCAGAGGATCGGTACCCCTTTCTTCAGGCCCTCCGCCATGAAAATGCCGACCACGACCTCCTTCCCGACGTACGCCGGCCCGTAGACGGACGCGTTCGTCCCGAACGGGATGCCGCCGAACAACAGGTCGTCGAGCCGCGGGACGCCCGTCTTCACCTTCTGCTGCTTCACCTCGATCTGGAGGTCCTGCTCCCGGGCCTCGATGTCCTCCGTGATTAGGCCCTGCTCCCGGGCACGGAGATCCTCCATCTTCTGCTGGAGGTACTTCTCCTTCGACCGGACCTCTTCCTCCTTCTGCGTGATCTCCGACTTGAGTTCCTCGAGGCGGGCCTTCAGGTCGAGTTCGGCGGTTGAGCCGCCCTGCGCCTTCGCGTCCTCGATCTTGCGCCGCTCGGCCTGCATGACCTTCTCGCGATACAGGAGGTCCTCCTCGCGACGGAGGAGCTCCTCCTCCTTGTACGCGAGCGGCTCTTTCACCTTCTTGATATCGTCCTCCTTGACCTGGAGTTCCTCCTGGAGCCGTTGCAGTTCCTGTTCCCGCAGGAGGGCCATGCGCTCCTTCTGCATCACGTCCTGCTCCTTCTTCTGCAGCACGCTCTGCAACTCCGTCTTCGGCTTGCCCGCGAGCAGTTGCGACTCCGCGCGCACCTTGTCCTCGATCTTGTACTTGCTGACCTGCTCCTCGAGGCCGATGATCCGCTTCTTGAAGGCCTCCTCGCTCTCGAGGTGTTCCTGCTCCTTCTCGCGCAGTTCCTCCTCGAGGCGACGTCTCAGCTCCTCGCTCGGAGCGCCCGCGTCGCCCGCGCCGACGGAGGCTTGCCGCGCCTCCCTCGCTTGGAGGGCCGCCTCGCGCTCCCCCAGCGAGATCTCGCGCTTCTTCAGCTCCCGCTGATCCGGCTTCATCTTCGCGAGGCCGGCGTCGATCTGCTTCCGGAGCTGGTCGTTCACCGCCCGAATCTCCGCGACCTGCGCTTCGAGCGACTGCCGGGCCTTCGTTTCCTGGTCGAGCCGCTTCCTCGCGTCCGGTGAGGCGCCCGCCTTGAGCTGCTGCGACTTTACGTACTTGATGACCGCGATGGACCCTTTCTTGATGTGCTCGATATCCTGCTCGAGCTCCTTCCGCTTCGCGATCTCCGTCTGGAGCTGCTTCGAGAGGTTCGCCGTCTCCTCGATATACTGGACCGGATCGAATCGGCCGGTGCGGAAGTTCGCCAGCTCCCGGTTCAACGTTGCGCGCATCGACTCGAGTTCCGCGCGCAGGCCGTCGACCTCAAGGCCTTTCGCTCGCAAATCCCGGAGCTTGTCGTCCGAGACGTAGTCCGCCGTTCGCCCGGCCTTCGCGCCGCCGGTGACCGTCGGCACGCCGATCCATTCCTGGAAGGCGTCATCCTCGCCCGCGAGCCACTTGCGGAGCGCATCGTCCCGGGAGTCGGCGCCGGTCGCCTCCGCGCCCATCCATGCGTTCAGGCTGCCGTCGGAGTCGCCTTTGAGCCAGGTGCCGAGGCCTTTGTCCTCCGCCTTTGCGCCCGACGGCGACTGCTTGGTGCCGCAGACGACGCACTCCCCGTGCGGGTTCACTTCCCCGCCGCAGACCCGACAGACCTGCGCGACGGTGCCGTCCGTAGGCTTCACCGCCATCAGGCCTGTGCCTCCCATAGCATCGTTCGCACGACCGACTCCGCTGAACCGGTTCGCGTCACTACCTTGCGGGAGGGTATATAATCGTAAGGTCGCCAGTATCATCCATCAATCTAGCGCACGTATGCGAGCGGGAATCTCCGCGCGGCGCCCGCGCCGGAATAGTATTTATACGGTCGGACGGGTCTGACGGTCTCGACGGGATTTCGGAGCAGGGGCAGGCCGTGGGGACGGAGAGCGCGAAGCGGATTGTCGTGCGGATCGACCCGAACGACGAGTCGATTACCCTGAAGGATATCATGCAGCGGATTCAGGACATCCAGCGGGCGAACCCCGACCTCGATGTGTTCTTCGACGGAGACGAATACGCCGTCTGTTCGAGGCCGAAAGAGAAGTCCCGCGCGATCGCGGAAGCCGTCGAAGGCAAGAAGAAGGCGTAGAACCGAAGCCTTTAGCCCGAGACGCACATTGCGCCGGCCATGGCGAGCAAGAAGCCCACGAAAGCCGAGCTCACGTCGGTCCCGATCGAGCATCTCGACCTCGAGACGACGAAGACGGTCGCGGACCTCGTGGACGGTTACAAGCACATCTCGTTCCAAGCGAGGACGCTCGGCCTCTGCGCCTCTGTCCTCGAGAACGCCATGACGGATCCGAAGTGCACGGTGTTCTTCGGCGGCGCGGGCGCGTTGACGCCCGGCGGGCTGCGCAAGGTCATGCGGGACATGGTCGAGTTCGGCCTGGTCGATGTCGTCGTGACGACGGGAGCGATCGCCTATCACGACTTTTACGAGGCCCACGGCTACCGGCACTACCGGTCCTCGCCCGACGCGGACGACATCGTGCTCCGGGAGCACTTCCTGGACCGCGTGTACGATACCCTTGCGGACGAATCGTTGTTCCGGGAGTGCGACGAGGAGCTCGCGGCCCTCGCGGACTCCCTCGAACCGAGGTCGTACAGCAGCCGCGAGTTCCTCGCGATGATGGGGAAGATCGCCGAGAAGGATCCGAACAGTCTGGTCGGCACCTGCTATCGGAAAGGGATCCCCTACTTCGTGCCGGCCCTGAACGACTCGTCCGTCGGCATCGCACTCGCGAAGCACCACCACGATCGCGTGAAGGCGGGCCGCAGTCCAATCGCGATCGACTCGATCAAGGACAACTACGAGATCGCCCAAGTCAAGCTGAAGTCCCCGAGGACGGGCGTCTTCTACGTCGGCGGCGGCACGCCGAAGAACTACATCTCCCAGGTCGAGGTGATCCAGGAGGTCATGGGCTACCCGGAGAACCCGCACATGTACGCCGCGCAGATCACGACGGACGTGCCCCAGTGGGGCGGCCTCAGCGGGTGCACGTTCGAGGAGAGCCAGTCGTGGGGCAAGTTCCACAAGGACGCCAAGATGGCTCAGAGCCTCGTCGATGCGACGATCGGGTTGCCGCTGCTCGTCGGATATCTCCTGCAGAAAGGGGTCCACAAGAAGCGCAAGCAGAAGAAGTACACTTGGGAAGGCGAGGAACTCGTCGGACTGAAGTGAGCCGGCCGCTACATCGCCCGGACGCGGCTTGCATACTGATGTAGGACCTCCTCCTGTTCCGACTCGATGACGCCTCGAATCGTGCCGTAGGCCTCTCCGGCGCGCGCCCGTATCTCGCCGATCGCCGCATCGGACGACATGCCTTGGTGGATGAGATAGGCAGCGAGCATCGTCCCGGTCCGGCCTCAGCCGGCATAGCAGTGCACGAGGACTTTCTTGCCCTCCCCGAGTTTCGAGTCGAGGAAGGCGACGAACTCGTCGATCTGCTCGAACGAAGGAGCCGAGAAGTCCTCGATGCAAATCTTCTTGTGCTCGAACCCGGCGTCCTCGATCTCGAAGGTGTTCAGGCGGTCGCACTCGAGGCTCACGACGACGGAGTACCCCATCTTCCGCAACCGAGCGAAGTCCCACTCCATGTATGCCGGCCCGGGGAGACCCGCCACACGGCCGCCGTCGACCGTGTAGTAGAACATCTGCACGATGGGGGGACATCCCCGAAAGGGTAGTTCAAGATTCGGCGCCTCAGGCCCGTGTTCCGTGACGTGCCGGGGTCCGCGCCGCAAGCGCACCAGCAAATAAGTCCGACTCCATCGGCGGCTCACATGGCCCGCGGACGCCTGACGCTCGGCTTGTACAACTCGTACGACCGTGTGAGGTTTGCGGAAGCGCACCGTCGCGCGATCGCTCGCGCCGCACCAGTTGCCCTCGCGTTCGACTGTAATTTCGCGACGTTCGGGTTCCCGTACCAGAACGGCTTGCGGACGCCCCAGGAGATTGCCCTCTGGGTCTCGGGGACGACGAGCATCGGGGAGGAGGGCAAGTACCTACGGGAACTCGCGGACGCGGGTCGCTTTGCAACGTTCGACTTTCCGCGGCGGGGGTTCCCGCCACAGCTCGGAGAACCCGTGATCACAACGAATCGTCCGGACGCGAAGAAAGCCGCGACGGCCAAGGGTCTCGCGGACTTGCTCCGCGGGGGGACGTCGCTCCTCCTCGTGTTCGGGCTCGGCCCGAGAGGCCTCGATGATCGCGATGCATATCCGCTGGGCCGCTATCACTTCGACCTCACGGATCGCGGCATTGTCCTGGAAACCGCCACCGCGATCGGTGCGGCGCCCGCGCTGATCGTCGCTCACCTGGAGTCCGAGCGCTGACGCGGCGGTTTGCGGCCGAATTCTTATATAGAGCCGGTCCATCGGAACGGCGTCATGGCCGGGAAGCGCGAAGCGCTGTGTGATAACATCCTCCTGACCGTGCCGGCGCGCCTCCCTACGCGTTACGGGCCCTTCCGCATCCATGCGTTCCAATGTCCCTTCACGGGAGAGGAGCACGTCGCCCTGGTCAAGGGGCGGATCGCCGGCCGACAGGACGTGCTCGTCCGCCTTCACTCGGAATGCATCACTGGCGACGTGTTCGGATCCAAACGGTGCGACTGCGGCGCCCAGCTCGATGCCGCCCTGAAGAGAATCGGAGCGGCCTCGCACGGCGCCCTGATCTACCTCGCGCAGGAAGGCCGCGGGATCGGGATCGCGAACAAGGTCGCGGCGTACCACCTCCAAGACCACGGGCTCGACACGGTCGATGCGAACCGCATCTTGGGATTCCCTGCGGACCTCCGCTCGTACAAGTGCGCCGCCTGCGTGCTCCGCGTGCTCGGCGTGAAATCGGTGCGGTTGATGACGAACAATCCCGCGAAGATCGAGCAACTCGAGGCATACGGCGTGCGGGTCTCCAAACGGATCCCGCTGCAGATCCCCCCGACGGCCACGAACCGCCGGTATCTCGTCACGAAGAAGGACCGACTCCGACACATCCTCGACGTGGCCGGGGTCAGCGGCGCTCGATCACGGCGACGACCCGGTCCGCGGGAATCGTCTCGCCTTCGTTCGCGTTGAGGCGCCGCACCACACCGTCCTGCGGCGCGGGGATCTCGTTCTGCATCTTCATCGCCTCTAGGACGAGGAGGGTCTGCCCCCGCTTCACGCGGGCACCGGGAGCGACCAGCACCCGGACGACGCGGCCCGGCATCGAGGACCGCACCTCGATCGCGGCTCTCCGGATCGTCGCCGCGCGCGCCTTCTCGAGTCGATCCTCGATCACGTCCCCGATGGAGATCGTATGCCGGTGCTCATCGACAATCGCTTCGCGACCCTCGAACCGAATCCGATGCGTTTCGGACCCGAGACGGACCGCGATTCCTTCCTTTGTCGGTTTGGTTCGGGCTCGATATTCCGATCCATCCACCCGGACCGCGATTCCCTTGGAATCGCGAGAGAGATCGATGTCCCGGACCTCACCATCGACGACGAGCCGGAATCGCATGCGCACCTCCCGAGAGTCCTTGCCGACGTCCGGCGAGCGCCCACCCGGATGGCCGAAGACGCTCGACTGGGTACGTGGGGCCGGCTGCCAGGCGGCCGTCCGCGGCGAGGGCCGCGGCGATTGACGCAATCCTCTCCTCCCAGGGTCCGCGGCCCTTGATCCGTTCTGCGATCCGCAGGTCCGCGACCATCGTGGTCCAAAGATCGCCCCGCACGAACCGACCTTCCTGGAGGAGCGCTCGATGGAACGGCAGGTTCGTATGGACGCCGTGGATCTCGAACGCATCCACGCTTCCGCGCATCCGTCGGACTGCGAGTTCCCGCGTGCCTGCGTGGACGACGAGTTTCGCCAGCAGCGGATCGTAATAGGGCGGCACCGTCGAACCGGCCCCCACGCCGCTGTCCACGCGGACTCCCGGTCCGGACGGTTCCCGGTACGCGACGATCCGACCCGGGGACGGGAGGAAGTTCCGGAGCGGGTCCTCCGCGTTCACCCGGCACTCGATCGCATGTCCTCGGCGGCGGATCTCGTTCGCGGAGATCTCGAGCCCCTCGTCCGCCGCGATGCGCAGTTGCTGCCGTACGAGGTCCACGCCCGTGACCATCTCCGTGATCGGATGCTCGACCTGGAGTCGCGCGTTCACCTCGTTGAACGTGAAGCGGCCCTCGTGGAGCAGGAACTCGACCGTTCCCGCGTTCCGGTAACCGAGCGCTTGCAGCCCACGGACCGCAACTTCGATGAGGCGCGCCCGCAGCTTCGGCGCGACCGCGGGGGACGGGGTCTCCTCCACGAGTTTCTGGTGCCGTCGCTGC
>WNFU01012750.1_pt1 | contig 13863 bp, 8 predicted proteins | sample 5400121 | NCBI WGS metagenome assembly WNFU01 (sample SAMN13153360, study PRJNA577476) | soil metagenome | isolation source: 100 cm soil or saprolite under grassland replicate 1 | place: USA:California | collected 2016-06-15
TATATCGACGAACGCGGGCTGGTCGAGCCCGAAGGACCGTACGGCGAATATATCGGCTATTACGGCGTGCTTAAAAACAATCCGGTGTTCCACCTCACCGCCATCACGAAACGGCGCGACGCGCTCTTTCAGACCGTCACCATCGGGACCCGCCTCGATTACACGGACACCGCTCAACTCGGGGCGGCCAAGACCGAGGCCGCGATCTGGAGCGTGCTGCAGCAGGCGATCCGCGAGCCGGTCGCCGTGTGCTGCACGGCGTCGTCCGGCGGTATGTACAACGTGCGTGTCTCGATCCGCCAGCGCTATCCCGGCGAGGCGCGCAACGCCATCGCCGCCGTGTTCTGCTCCTCGGGCGACGTCAAGCACGTGTTCGTGGTCGACGACGACATCGACGTCTTCTCCGACCAACAGATCGACTGGGCGTTGGCGACGCGCTTCCAGGCCGACCGCGACTTCGTGGTCGCCTCCGGCTTCCGCTGCGTCCCGCTCGATCCATCGCTGCAAGGCAGCCGCACCGGCGCCAAGGGCGGCTTCGACTGCACCAAACCGTTCGGCAAAGGTGACGGCTTCGAGTTCACGACGCCGAGCGCACCGCAATTGCTGCCGCGTCCGCGCCAGTCGGTCGAGGCGGTGCTGGCCGAAGGCCCCGCGACCTTTCTCGACCTGATGTCGGCGCTCGGCACGCGCGACGGCCGCGAGGTGCTGCGGGCCTTCGACAAGCTATACGAGCAAGGTCGTCTCAAGCGCCTCAAGGATGGACGCTACGCGCTCAACGGCGGGCAATCGTGACGTCCGGCCGCCATTGGTGTGCCAACCGCGCCACATCCCCGATCAAATTTGCTCGAACGCCTTGACAGCTTGACCGCCCTTGGCGTGCGATAAGGGCCTGTTCTGCGGACGTGAGTAGGCGTGATGCGTTGCTTGGCGTGCGGCGTCGAGATGCATTTGGTGCAGGTGGCTCGGGACGACACCATGATGGTGTCTGGTTACGAGCACCACACATTGCAGTGCTCGGGTTGCGGCGAAGTCGAACGCCGGCTGGTGTTCAGTTCTGGTGGTTCGTCGCCCGCCGCCGAGCGCGCCTCACCGCCCACGGCACCGACCGCATCAGCGGCACCCCCGGCCGAACCTGCGTCGCCGCCCACGGAACCTGAGTCGCCCCCCACGGCGCCACCCGCATCAGGGGCGCGCCCGGCCACAGCACCACCTCAATCGGTCGCATCCGAAGCGGATGACGACCTCGACGAGGGTGAGGCGCTCCTCAGACGCGCCATTGAGATGGTGCGAGGCCCGACGCGCCGGTCGCAACCGATAAACAGCGTTGCTGACCGCAAGCCGGGAACGCCAGCCGAGTTGGCGAACTCCATGCGGGCCAAAAGACCCCTCACGGACCGCATCGTTCAAATTTATCACGACCCCCACGAAGCCGCGTATATCGCAAAGGACACCAAGTCGGGTCTATCCGTCCTGCGGCACCAAGACGGCGCACGCCTGCGGGCGATGTGTGATCGGATCGGATGGCAGGTGGTCGACGGCGCAGCGCCGCGCGCGGACGACTGAGCTCAGGTGCGAAGCTCGACATTTCGGCTGCTTTCCTGCCGTCGGTCTTGCGCTATTGTATCGCCATCGACTCCCACCGGCTCCTGCAGCGGCGTGAAAATGCCATGGCGAATCCAACGCTCCCACCGGACAACTTGTTTTCCGGCCTCCCGGCGGAATTGTCACGCGGCCTGTTCGCCAAGGCCCGCGTCTTGTCGCTCACAGCCGACCAGATGGTGTTCCTCGCCGGCGATGCGGGCGACGGCTGCTACCGGGTCGAGGAGGGCTTGCTCAAGGTCAGCGTCGTCGCGTCGGGCGGCGATGAACGTATCCTGGCGGTTCTCGGGCCTGGCTCGCTGGTCGGAGAGCTGTCGATGATCGACGGGGCACCGCGGTCGGCTTCCGTCTGCGCGCTGCGTGACTCCAAGTTGAGCTTCGTCAGCCGTGCCGCCTTCGACGCCTTCGGCCGATCCAACCCCGAGGTCTACCGGCACGTGATGACCTTGCTGGCACGCCGCCTGCGCGACACCAATGGCGCGTTGGCGGCAACGAGCTTCCTCTCGCTGAAGGGACGGGTAGCACGCGCGCTGCTCAGCCTCGCGGAGGCATTCGGTCAGGATGTCGGGGGCGGGCGCATTCTCGTGCGCCAGAAGGTCACCCAAAGCGACCTTGGGGCGATGGCCGGCATTGCGCGGGAAAATGTCAGCCGAATCCTCAAGGATTGGGCAAGCCGTTCGCTGGTGAGCCGCCTTGCCGGCTATTATTGCCTGGAGAATAAGGCAGCCATCGAGCACGAAGCAGAACTGTAAGCGACCATTCTGTGATGGCCAACACAGCGGTCGAAACGGTGTTTCGGCATGCTGCTCCCTCGAGCATGCGCCGAAGCTTTCGGCAATCGAGGGAGAGAGCCATGACCAAGCGTACCAGATCCAGCAACTGCGCTTATTGCGGCGACCCGTTGCCAATGGTGGGCGGGCGCATTCAAGCCTGGCGCGTCGGTGACCAGTATACCTGCAATGAATTCTGCGCCGATGGCGTTGAAGACCAGCCCCCCAAGCGCAAAGCCTCATTGAACGGTGTCGCCTATGCCAGCGACGCTTTGGCCTGATCCGCCGCCGTGCACCTAGCGGGGAACTCCTGGCCGACCTTTATTGGTTCGGCCTGCGACCCGTTCGAGTCACGATGACCTTGATCGGTTTTGACATGATCGGAGGGTTGTGCGGCACGTGGTTTTCATCGCCGAGGAGGAGCTGAAGCGTGTGCTGCCCCAACGGAAGCGTCACGTCGGCTTCGGTTTGCCCCGCTCCGAAATGCAGATGATTGAAGTCGCTGGGAATGGGCTGGTCGAGGGGAGGCACCTTCGTGTCGATCAGGAGATGGTGATGGCCGGTGTTGGCCTTGTCGATACCCGCCGGCGCCACGCCCATGCCGACAAGGCCAAAGCGAATGGTCGCCTTGGGTGGGAGCACGGCCCAGTCCTGCAGACCGACGAAATAGACCCGAGCGTCGGCCGGCGCAGGCTTCCGAATCGATGGGTCGACGACACGCACGCGAATGCGCGGCGACATGACCGGCGGAGTATGCGGAATATGATCTTTGTCTCCCATCAGCAGCTGAAGGGTGTGCTCGCCGTGTTTCAGCGTTATCTCGGCCTCGGTCTGGCCGCCGCCGAAGTGGAGATGATTGAAGTCGCTCGGAATCGGCTGGTCGAGAGACGGCAGCTCGGTGTCGACCAGCAAGTGGTGGTGACCCGAATTTTCGCGAGCCGCGCCGGCGGGCGCGACGCCCATGTTGCGCAAACCGAAATAAATCGTGAATTTGGGCGGAACGGTCGCGCCGTCCTTGAGATCGGAGAAATAGACCTCGGCACCCGGCGCTGAAGGCGTGGGACCGCCGGTGAGCACAACTGGTGTTTCGGCGACACGGACGCGAATGCGGGCCGACATGACCGGCGGATTGTGCGGGATATGATCCTTGTCTCCCATGAGCAACTGCAATGTGTGCTGCCCAGGTTTAAGCGTAATCTCCGCCTCGGTCTGGCCGGCGCCGAAATGCAAATGATTGAAATTGCTGGGAATGGGCTGGTTGAGCGGCGGCAATTCGGTGTCGATCAACAAATGGTGGTGACCCGCATCCTCGCGATCCGAGCCGGCGGGCGCAACGCCCATATTCTTCAATCCGAAATAGAGCGTCACCTTCGAGGGAACCGTGGCTCCATCCTTGAGATCGATGAAATAGACCTCGCCTCCCGGAGCCGACGCGGTCGGACCGCCGGTTCGCTGGCCCTGCGCAAGCGCGACACCGCAGGCTCCGATACCAAGCAGCAGCAATGCCACGAAGGCTTTCGCACGCTTGCTGTGCCTGTCTCCGACCTTGTTGAGCACGTGCATGGCTCGGTCCTTCCGTGACCCCAGTCGTTACGCTCGCCGAAACCTCCCAAGATTGGGGCGGGGAATAATCTAGGTGAACTCGTCGCAGGTGGGAAGCGCACTTCTCCTTTGCAGGCTGCCGTCACGGCGGTAGCATTGCACAACCGCCTGCCGGACCGTTCCAGAGAGCGGGAGCGTCTTTGCGCGTGATGGTGGTCATTGTCCGCGGCTATCGGTCGCCGAAACACGCCCGCAACGCGATTCCCGCCCGTTGTCCGACCGGGTCGGTACGTCTACAATATTGACACTGTTTGCGAAAATGGCCGAAGCTGGAGCGCCTTCGAGGTCATTCGAAGTCCGGAATGCGGTCGGGATGGTAAGGGGTTGGATGTGTTGAGCCTGATCAGCACGAAATGCGCGGGATGAACATGCGGTCGCTTTTTTGGCTGTGCTTGCTGGTCGTGTCCGCGCTTCTGACGCATTCGGCGTCGTCCCAGCAAAGATCCGCACGCGTGGCGCTCGTGATCGGGAACGCAAATTATCCCGACGCCAGCACGCCCCTTTCCACCACCATCCGGGACGCTCGCTCGCTTGCCGAAGAATTCCGTCGAACCGAATTCGACGTCGACCTGAAGGAGAATGTCGGGAAGGAGGATATGCAGCGCGCGATTGCCGCATTCGCCGGCAAGATCCGCAGCGGCATGGCCGCGCTCTTCTACTTCAGCGGCTATGGCATTCAGGTCGCAAGACAGACCTATCTCCTTCCGGTCAACGCCCAAGTCTGGACCGAAGCCGAAGTTCGGCGGGACGGGATCAGCCTCGATGAGGTGCTGGCCGAGATAAATCGCAAGGGGGCGAAGGTAAAGATCGTCATTATCGATGCGGCGCGAAGAAACCCGTTCGAGCGCCGCTTTCGACAATCCGCGGCGGGGCTTGCCGCGCTCGATGCACCCGATGGAACGCTTGCCATGTATGCGGTTGCGCCGGGCAAGGTGCTCAACAGCGAGGGCACCGGCGCGAATAGCCTGTTTGTCGGCGAGCTGACCAAGGAACTCCGGGTCCCCAATCTGACCGCCGAGGAGGTCTTCAACCGCGCGCGCATCGGCGTATCTCGTGCATCCAATGGCGAGCAGGTGCCTTGGGTGGCTTCCTCTCTTGCCGAGGAGTTCTATTTAGATTTTTTCCGCGATTGTCCGGATTGCGCCGAGCTGGTGGTCGTGCCCGCGGGCTCGTTCGACATGGGCTCAACGGCGGAATTCGAAAATCCCGCGCACCGTGTGACGATCGCGAAGCCCTTCGCCATCGCGCGCCGCGAAGTGACTTTCGACGAGTGGGACAAGTGCGTGGACGAGGGAGCGTGCAAGCATCGCCCCGACGATCGGGGCTGGGGCCGTGGCGACCGTCCGGTCATCAATGTCAGTTGGCTGGACGCCAAGACGTTCACGACGTGGCTATCCCAGAAAACCGGACAAACCTATCGGCTTCCGAGTGAAGCCGAATGGGAATATGCCGCCCGAGCCGGCACCAACACCCCCTACTGGTGGGGCCGCGACCTTGGCTCCCGCCAAGCCAACTGTCGGGAGTGCAATACGGGTGCGGCTCAACAAACGTCGGCGGTCGGTTCGTACAAGCCGAACCCGTTCGGCCTCTATGACACCGCAGGCAATGCAGCCGAGTGGGTAGAAGATTGCTGGAACGATAATTATCGCGGCGCCCCGCAGAATGGCTCGGCGTGGGTCACCGGGCAATGTCGGCTCCGCGTTCTGCGCGGCGGCGCATTCGACAGCCAGGCGAGATATCTGCGCTCGACGTCGCGTTTCAGATACGATTCCGACGTACGATATTTCGCCAACGGATTTCGGGTGGTGCGCGAGTTGCCGTAGTCGTGCTGCCGGCCATCGCGCCGCCGGCGATGGGAAAGCGTGCTTTCTGGGTCTTCTTCCGGCCGAATTCGACGTGCTCCGGGGCTATGGTTGGCCGCGCCAGCTCAGAATTTCATGGGCGGCAACCGGCCGGTTGAAACCCTTCAAGCTTAGCTCGCCGATCGGCGCGGCCTTCACCGATTGCTCGACCGAGCTGAACGCCCGTTGACCGATCACGATCTGGCCCGGCCGCGCCTCATCGCAAAGACGCGACGCCAGATTCGTAACGCTGCCGATCGCCGTGTATTCGCGGCGTCGCTCGAAGCCGATTTGTCCGAGCGTCGCGTAGCCGGAGGCAATCCCTACACCAAATCCAAGAGCGTGGCCCTTTCGGCGCCACTCCTTCGCCAATTCGTCCACTCTCTCCCGCATGTCCAGCGCCAGCCGGACGGCGCGTTCGGTATGATCGACGCAAGGAATCGGGTCGTTGAAAACGATCATGATGCCGTCTCCGACGAACCGATCCAACGTGCCCTCATAATGGAAGATAAGCTCTCCCAAGCTCTCGTGGTACTCGCGCAGGACCGCCATCACCTCTTCGGGTTCGGACGTCTCGGTAAACGCGGTGAACCCGCGCAGATCGCAGAACACCACCGTCACCTCTCGGCGGTGACTCGCCAACACCGAATCGGGCGCATCCGAGGATGCAATCATCTGCGCCACCTGCGGAGCCAGAAACCGCTGCAGGCGGCCGATCCGCTCGATTTCCGCCAATTGCGTTGCCACGCGCTCCTCGAGCAGGCGATTCCAGCTCGAAAGTTGCTCGGTTTGCTCCTTCAGCTGCGTTGCTTGCAGCTGAACCGTATCGTGAAGCTCCTTGGCGCGCAGCAGCGATCGTACGCGGGCGACCAGCGCAGCTTGATCGAAGGGCTTGGTGAGATAATCGTCGCCGCCGGCCTCGAGACCAAGGACGACGTCGCGGCTGTCGGCCTTTGCGGTCACCAGAATAACGGGTACGAAGCGAAGCGTCGCGTCCTGCTTGAGCTGCTTCAAGACCGAGATGCCGTCGAGCTTCGGCATCATGACATCGAGCAGGATCAGGTCGGGCTGAAGCTCGCGGGCACGCGCCAGCGCATCCTCGCCGTCGGCGGCGGTGACCACCTCGTAGCCCTGCGACTCCAGGCGAACCCGCAGAATCTGCAGATTGGTCGGAACATCGTCGACCGCGAGGATTCGGGGTGGAGTTCGCAAGCCGAGGCTCCTCTCGCCGTCAAGGCAGGAATTCGCGCACCTTGGCGAGAATTGCGCGCGGGCTGAACGGCTTTGCGACATAGCCGTTGCATCCCGCTGCGACCGCCTTGGCCTCATCGCCGGACAGGGCATACGAGGTGACGGCGATGATCGGAATGTGCCGCAAGTCCGGATTGGCCTTGATCCGGCGGGTCGCCTCATAGCCATCGACTATCGGAAGCTGAATGTCCATGAGAATGAGATCGGGCCGGCGTTCCGCCGCCATTGCGACCCCTTTTTCACCATCGACCGCCTCGACCACCTCGAAACCGGCATTGGTGAGCAAATCGTTGAGGATACGCCGATTATTCTCGGTGTCCTCGATGACGAGAATTCGCTTGCTCATGCCGGTTGCCTCTGCTCGGTCACGCGCACCGGCAAGACGATGTTGAACGTGGTACCGACGCCAGGTGTCGACTGTAGGTCGATCCGGCCGCCGTGGGCGTCGACAAGACGACGGGCGATCGATAATCCAAGTCCAGTGCCACCTTTCTGCCGTGTGATGCTGTTGTCAACCTGTTGAAACTCCTCGAATATGCGCGCCTGGTCCTCGGGGGGGATGCCCGGACCGGTGTCCTGCACCGCGATGGCGTAATGACCATTGGCCGCATTGACGCGGATCTCGACGGAGCCGGTGTCGGTGAACTTGATCGCGTTACCCACGATGTTTAGTAGCACCTGCGTCAGTCGCCGTTCATCGCCGCGGCCGATCGGCAAATCCGGCGGAATGACCGCCTTGACCTCGATAGCCTTTGCCTGCGCAAGCGAGCCGGTTGAAGCGACCACTGCCTCCACAACCATCTGCAGGGAGTAGTCGTTGAGCGCCAAAGTGAGCTGGCCGGCATCGATCTTGGAAATATCGAGTACATCGTTGATCAAGCCAAGGAGATGTTTGCCGTCCTTCTGAAGCAGCTCCAGGACTTCGAGTGCCTTGTCCGGCAATTGGCCGTAAAGGCCATCCGCGAGCAGCTCGGCAAAGCCCAGCACGCCGTTCAAGGGCGTGCGCAACTCGTGGCTCATATTGGCGAAAAATTGCGCCTTATGGTCATTGGCGATCGCAAGCTCGCGTCCCTTTTGCTCGACCTCCCGGAACAGCCGCGCATTGTTCATCGCGAGGACCGACTGATGCGCAAAGGTCTGCATGAGCCCGATGGTGCTGGCGGGAAAATCCCCGACCGCACGGCGTTGCACCACCAAAGCTCCGAGAATCTCGTTCTGCCCGAGGAGCGGCACGACCAGCACGGAATTGAACCCGGCTGAAAGCGTGAGATCCCTGAGCGGATAGTCCGGCGCCTTTGCAAGATCCGGAATGCAAATGGGTTCGCGCTTCTGGGCGGAGAGACCCAAGACGCTCTCATTGAGCTTGATTCGGATGGCGCGGACGGAATCCTGAAACGACCGGTCGAGCGCGTGTGCTTCCGCGAGCTCGAAGACCTCTCGCGATGCGTCGAAGCTGTAGATCGCGCCGGCGTCGGCCCGAGCGAGCTCAACCGCCCGCGTAACGATCGTCGCCAGCACAGACTTGGAATCGAGGGATGATGCCACGGCGCGGCCGATCTCCTCCAGCGCCTTCAATTCGCTGACCGACTGCGCGAGATCGCGCGTGCGTTCTGCGACCTTTTGCTCGAGCCGGCTGTAGGACCCCTGCAGCTGGTCAGCCATGCGATTGAAGCGTTCGGCCAGATCCTGGACTTCATCTCCCGTTCGCACCTCGATGCGGTGACCAAAATCGCTCGCCTCCAATTGCCGCGCACCGACCTGCAGTGCTCGAATCGGAACCACCATTTGGCGCGCCAGCAGAGTACCGACGAATACGGCCAGCAGGACCCCCAGCGCCAGCAGCCAGCCGGTCCGATACAGCAGGCCGTAGACCGGCTGCAGCGCCGTGCTCAGCGGCTGCTCGAAGAAAACGTACCAATTCATTCCTGCAATCGCTGCCGAGGCGGTCAGCACCGAGCGCCCGTCCTGGGCCTGCCCGAAGGTCAGTGGTTCGTCGCCAGCCGTCATGGCGGCCACCTGGGGAAGGTCTCGCAAATCCGTGCCCAGGCGGCGGTCGTTTTCGGAATGCGCGAGCAATCGCCCAGCCGGGCTTACGATGTAGGCGTCGTTATCTTTGCCGATCTGATCCGGGTCGATGAAATTCGACAGGAACTTGAGATTGATTTCGGCGACGGTTGAACCTGCATTTCGACCGGAATGCTGCATGGCAATCGTCATGAACGGGTCGAGGCCGTCGAAATAGACCGGCGACAACCAGACCGACCGAGATTGCGTTTCCTTGAACCTGGAATCGCCCGAGTAGTCGACGCCGCTCGCAACGACGACCCCACCGCGAACGAGTCTCAATTGCTCCCTGCCGTCACTATCGAGGTGAATCACTCGATCGATGGCGGGCACCTGCTGAAGCAGCAGTGCGTAATCCGCGCTACGCTGCTCGACGGTGCTGGCGCTGGCGCGCGTTGCCCAACTGATCTGACGTTCGATTTCGGACACGAACTGCTCGATGCGACGGGCTGTTGCCTCGGCCTTTTCCGATTGTGTTTTGACCAGCAACTGCGTGGTTTCCCGGTACATCGACCAAGTCTCGAGGCTGCCGTTCACGGCCAGCACGAACACGACCAGTCCGACGAGTGAGGCGGCGTATTTGCGGAAGAGCCCTCTTCGACGGAATGCGGCTCCGCGCGCCGCCTCCTTCACTCCAATTCTCTTGGCCGGATTTCCTCGCCAGGTGGTGTTCGGATCGAGGATCTCGCCCTTCATCAAGAACGAATCCGGGTCGAGCACGACGTGGTCGCCAATGGTCACGCCATAGTGCACGAACGCGGCGCAACCCAGCGTACAACCGCTTCCGATCTTGATGTAGTCGCACTTGAAGACCCCTTCTTCAAGGGAGTGCCCCTGAATCACGCAGCTCTCATTCAGGTTCGTGTAATCGCCGACCTCGATCAAACCCTTGTCATAGAATCGGCATCCGTCATCGAATACCCTTTTGCCCACCTTTACGCCCAGCAAACGCGAGATGATGTTCTTGAAGGGTGTGCCCTTGAACAGGTCCCCCAACGGAGATCCGGTAAATTTCCAATACCGCTCGTGCTGCCAGAAGCGCTTGTCATACATCGACACGAGCTTCGGCGTCAGCTTCTTGAAACCGAGGCAAGCTTTTTCGAGGAAGCTGAACCAGAGAATGGCCCACACGAAGAAGATGACGCCATAAGCAAACAATGCAACGGCGCCGTAGAGCGGGAAATACAACAAGGCAACGTATAAGGACAGCAGGGCGACATAGACAAAAAGCCAGGTGGTGAGCAAGAACGCTATCATCGTCACGACGTTGTAACGGGTCTTGGCGCGAATCTGCTGTCGCCGGGTCTTGTCATCCACGTCTGGATTCAAGTGCTTATCCCTGTCGACAACGCGCGGAATCTCGAAGCATGGGGATCCCAGCAGTCCGACATTCTCGCGAACGGGGCCATCGACCGGGATCATGACCTTGGTGCCCAGCAGACAATTCGGACCGGTCTTGCCCTCGGCCGGATAATAGATTCTGTTGCCCATATAGTTGTGGTCGCCAATCTTGACCGTGCTGAGCTTGAATGCCGAATTCGACATTGGAGCATTGATCATCGTCAGGCCGTCCGAGACCATCGTGCCGCTGCCGATGTCGCAGAGGAACGGAACATCGTGTCTCTGATCGAGGCCGAAGTTCGAGCCGGTCTGGACAATCGTGTTCAGACGATAGCCGACCCATCTCAGGTAATAGACGATGAACGCACTGTCGCCGAAGATCATGCAATAGATCGGGGAATTGCTGACGCGTGCGATGATTCGATAGATGAAGTAGTGCACTCCATACAGAACGTAGGTCCTGCCCTCCTGCAGAAAGGCGTAGAGAACCCTGGGAATGAGAATGACGGCCAGGAAGCCGACCACGAGAGCGCCAAAGAAGAGCACCAGGGACCCGACCATCATCTCCAGCGCCAGCAGCAGCAAGGCCGGTCCCGGTGCATTGTGGTCGAGCAGATGCGCGCTCGTCGCGTGATAGACGTAGGGGAACACGTGATACACCAGCAGAATCACCAAAGGGCTGACGATGACCGATGCGACGGCGATCTGGACGCCTGAATAGAGCCAGCGCCGGAGCGACGTGCACTTCTTCGGCTCGACGGAGCAGTAGTCGGCTGTCGTCTCCTGCGCCGGAGAGCCGTGGTAATGCTTGCCCTTCGGAACGCGTTGACCAACTTGCAAAGACGATGCGTGCCCCAGCTGGGTATCGTCCTCCATGGCCGTGTTGATGTCGAGAATGGACGCTTCGCCGACAAACACGTTGTCGCCGATGCTGATCGACCCCGTATAGATGTAGTTGGATTGCGCCCGGTAGCCCAGGATGGCGGAGTCCCTTCGGACGATCGTGTTGTCTCCGATCGAAATGAGATCCGTGCACACCGGAAGGAGCGTGGACTCGATCACCGTGTTGCGGCCGATCTTCGCCCCGAGCAACCGCAAATAGACATTGTACATCGGCGTTCCGATGAATTGAGCCATCGGAGCGCTTCGCGTGAGATTCTTGACCAGCCAAAAGCGAAAGTAGCGCAGGCTCCAGATCGGGATGACCTCTTCCTTCCACTTCCCGATCAGCAGCCATTTCAAGGCGATGGGAACGGCGTTCAGAAGCACGAATGATGCGATGCTGAACGCAACAACGCGCAGATAGGCCTCGGCCGTATTGTCGATCGCCGCATAGGTCCACCAGAACCCCACCGTGAGCAGCCAAAAGCCGAACACGGCGGATGCGACGTAGTATAGAAGCTGCAGTGTTCCGCAGCTGAAGTACTCAAAATCGGACGGGATGCGGAGTGGGTCACGCGGCGGCGCTTGAACGATGGCCTCATCCGGGCTCGCGTTGAGATGCTGTGCGAGCTTTTCAATGGTAGGATTGAGGTAGATGTCTCGCATCGAAACGGCCGAGACGTTCAGTCGCTTGCGAATCTCGGCGCCGAAACGGGCCATCAGCAGAGAGTGAGCGCCCAGATCCTGGAAGAAGTTGTCGACGACGGAGACCCGCTCGATCTTCATGACCTCGACCAGCGCACGCGCGAGTGCTTCCTCGGTCTCGGTTCTCGGGGCGACGAAATTGCTGCTGCCGGCGGAGAAGCGCGGCCCCTTGGGAGGCGGCAGATTCTTCCGATCCGCCTTGTGGCTCGACGTCATCGGTATGACCGGAAGCTCCTCGAAATAGGCCGGGACCATGTAGCCGGGCAGATGCTTTCGCAGCGTCTGCGAGACGTCGCTCAGCGACAGCGCGGACGCCCCCTGCTTCAGGCTGTAATAAGCCACCAGCTCCACGGCGCCCGGCTCGGGCTCGTAGACGTCGACGACCGCCTGCGCAATTTGCGGCAATTGCATCAGGACCGATTCGATTTCAGTGAGCTCGATCCGATAGCCGCGAATCTTGACCTGCGTATCGATACGGCCGTGAAACTCGACTTCGCCCTGGTCATTGATGCGGCCGAGATCGCCGGTGCGGTAGATGCGCTTCGAGGGGTTGTTCGCGATGTTCAAGAAATCAGGAATGAACTTCTTCTGCGTGAGGTCCGCTCGGTTCAGATATCCGGCGGCGAGCCCGATGCCCGCAATGCCGATCTCGCCCAGCCCGCCGTTTTCGACGGCTTTATCCTCGTCCGCATCGAGAATGACGATCGTATAGGTCGGCAGCGGCCCGCCGATGGTCACCGGCTTGTCCGGGTACAGCTCCGTCAATGTTGCGGTGACCGTGGCCTCGGTGGGGCCGTAGGCGTTCAATATGGTGCGGCCCGCACGGTGCCAGCGAACCACAAGATTGTGCGGACAGGCCTCGCCGGAAACGAGCAGGATTCTCAGCTCCGGCAGATCCGTTTCGATCGTCGCCAGCAAGGTTGGAACGCAGGCCAAGTAAGTGACGTGTCTTTCCAGCAGAAATTCAGCCAGGTCGCTGCCGACGAGACTGGTTCCCGGTTTCCCAGGCACGAGGGCCGCGCCGGCGATCAGCGGGACCCAAAGCTCCTCGACCGAGAAATCGAAAGCGATCGTCATGCCTTGATAGGCGCGGTCACCTTCGCGGATTCCGTACACCTCGGCGGCAACCTTGACGAAATTGCAGATGCTCGGGTGCTCGATGGCGACACCCTTCGGCGTGCCGGTCGTGCCGGACGTGTAGATGATGTAGCAGAGCTGATCGACGGGCGCGGATTTCTCGCCATCTGCCAGGCGGACGGATTTTTTTTCGTTGATTTCGCGCTCGGCGACATCGAGAAATACGAGTGGCACGGGGAATTCGGAAAGCTTCGGACGAAAAAGCGACAGCGAAACGATGGCCTTCACGCCGGCGTCCTGCAAAATGAAGGCAATCCGCTCCTTGGGAAAGCCGGCGTCGAGCGGGACATAGGCGGCATTGATTTTCAACACCGCCAACAGTGCGACATAGGTATCGACGGTCTTGTCGAACATGAGACCGACGCGGTCGCCGGACTTCAGCCCCTGGTCGATCAGGAATCTCGCCACCTGATTGGCGCGATTGTCGAGATCTCGAAACGTGAAGACGGCATCATCGGTAACGACCGCCGGGTGGCTGCCGTTGCTCGAGGAATGCAATTGGTCGCAACGCTGCTCGAACAGGTGGTTGAGCCGCTCGCCCTCCTTCCAGCGAATGGTGTTATCGGCGTTCTTGCAGACCAGCATTCGACTCTCGCTTCCGCCGTGTTTCCCGCGATTTTCGCCGCAATGAGGATTGGAGATCAAGAGAAGGGGTCTTATTCGAGGCTCCA
>WNFU01006693.1_pt1 | contig 13859 bp, 11 predicted proteins | sample 5400121 | NCBI WGS metagenome assembly WNFU01 (sample SAMN13153360, study PRJNA577476) | soil metagenome | isolation source: 100 cm soil or saprolite under grassland replicate 1 | place: USA:California | collected 2016-06-15
CGCCGCCAGAATGTTCCAACGCGCGCCGCCAGACGTGAACGGGTTCGGCGTGATCACCTCAATGCCCGGTTGCAACAGATCGGACCAGTCGTGGATTGCGCGCGGGTTGCCCATGCGGACGACCAGCGCCACGACCGAGTTGGTGACCATGCCGCGCGCTTGATCGTGGTTCCAGTTGGCGTCCACCAGGCCGCTCTTGACCAGGCCGGTGATGTCTGGCTCCAGCGACAGCGCCACGACGTCCGCGGGCAAACCCTCCTGAACCGCTCGCGTTTGCTCCGTCGAGCCGCCGTACGACTCGTCGAAGCCGACTCCGCTGCCGTCGGGCGTGGCCTGAAACGCATGGATCAGATCGGCGTACGCCTCGCGCGGCGTCGAGTAGGCCACCAGCGCCAATCGCGTGTCTGAACCCCCTGATGGCGCAGCGCACCCGCCCAGGAAGGCAAGGCTCGCGAGGATCAGCAGGACGCGGCGCACGGCTACTTCCGCGCCCTCTGGGAGAGGCTCAACCCAGGGGTGAGGGCCGGGCCCTCGGGAGCCAGCTGGCGGCTCAACGCCGCGGTCGGGCCTACGACCAGCACGGCTGGCGGCTCGATGCCCGCTCCGCGTGCGGCCTGCACAATCCCTGACAGCGTGGCGACCACGGTCTGCTGGCGCGGCGTGGTCGCCCACTGGACGATGGCCGCGGGCTCGTCGGCGGGGCGGCCGTGCTCCAGCAAGTGCTGGACGATGGCTTCCAGCCGCTCGACCGCCATCATGAATACGAGCGTTCCGCCCGAGCGAGCCAGAGCTTGCCAGTCATGTGCTTGCCGCGTCTGGCCGGTGGCTATGGTGACCGAGGCGCTGAGGTCGCGATGGGTGACCGGAATCCCAGCCGCCGCGGGCGCCGCCAGCGCGGCGCTCACGCCTGGCACGATCTCGAATGGGATCCCGGCGCGGGCAAGCGCGAGGGCTTCCTCCCCACCTCGACCGAACACGAACGGGTCGCCGCCCTTCAGGCGCACCACGCGCAGGCCCTGGTGACCCAGCCGCACCAGCAACGCCTCGATGTCGCGCTGGTCCGCGCCGCTGCCGCCGGCCGACTTGCCGACGTCGTACCGCGCCACGGAAGGCGGTGCGAAGGCGAGGGCCTCGGCGCTCACGAGGCGGTCGTGCACTACGGCGTCCGCGGCTTGCAGTCGGCGCAGCGCGCGCAGGGTCAGGAGCTCGGGATCGCCCGGGCCGGCGCCGACCAGCGACACCAGGCCGCGGCCATTCTGGCTCGGCTCGAACAGCTTGCCTTCGAGGTCGTCGAGGAGGCCCTGCCACTCGTCGGGGGTGAGCGTTGCGCCCGTCTGGCGCAGGTCCTGTCGGGTGGCCGCGGCAACGTCGAGCAGGTCGCCCCACCAGGCGGGCAGGGTGCGGTCGAGGTGCTCGCGGACGCGGCGCGCCATAGCTGGACTTCTGCCGCCGGTGGAGATGGCGATGACCACGTCGCCACGGCGCACGATCGCCGGCGCGATGAAGTCGCAGTTCGGCACATCGTCGACCGCCAGCACGGGGATCTTGCGAGCGCGTGCATCCGCTGCCACGCGGGCATTCAGCGCGTGATCGTCGGTGGCGGCGAAGACGTACTCCGCTCCGTCCAGATCGCTGGCCTGGTACTCGCGGGCGCGCCACTCCACGGCTGGCTGCTCGCGGATAAAGGCGCTCGCGTGCGGCGCCACCACCAGCAATGGCGCCGCCTGGCAGGGCAGCAAGGCGCTGACTTTGGTGGTTGCCACCTGCCCGCCGCCGACGACGACGACGCGTCTACGCACGAGGTCCAGAAAGGCAGGAAAGTAAGGAATGCCGTGCTCCGGCGTCGCCCGACCCATCACTGTTGACATAGTCTACTGCTTGAGTAGACCAATCGACGTTATCGGCTACTGCGCGGCGGTGTCAAGGAACCCGCCGTACGCGACAATGCCCGCCAATGAGCTCATTCGAGTACTTCTATGGCGAGTACGGCGACGTCGAGGAACGGTTTCTGGCAGAGCTCGACAAGAGCCTCGACCCGCGCGGCCCGGACATGCTGTACGACGTCCTCGCGGCGCTGCGACTCGACGCGGCAACGCGTGTGCTCGACCTAGGCTGCGGCGACGGCAAGTACTCGATCGAGCTCGCCCGGCGCTTCGGCTTCTCGGTCCTGGGCGTCGATCCGTACCCGCGCACCAGTCAGGTCGAATTGGAGCCCGCGATCGAAAAGCTCGTGAGCTTCGAGGCGGGTCGCGCGGAGCACTTGCCGGTCCCCGACGGCAGCATCGACCTGATCTGGTGTCGCGACGTGCTCGTTCACATGCAGGATGTCGGACGTGTGTTCGCGGACTGTCGACGGGTCCTGCGCCCGGGCGGGCACATGCTCATCCTGCACTCGCTGGAAAGCGACCGCTTCCCGCCGGCCGAGGCAGCGTGGCTGTGGTCAGCGATGCACGTGGTACCCGCGACCACCGATGCGACGTTCTTCGAGACTGCCCTGGTCGCCGCGGGCTTCGAGATCCAGCAGCGCGTGGACGTTGGCAGCGAGTGGCGCGAGTACCGCGAGGAATCGACTGGCAAGGGTCGGCTCCTCCACGCCGCGCGCTTGCTGCGCCAGCCCCAGCCTTATATCGCCGAGTTCGGCCAGGAGGCCTACGACATCATGCTCGGCGATTGCTACTGGCACATCTACCAGATGCTTGGCCTGTTCAGCTATCGCATCTATATCGTGCAGTGCATGAGCTCAAATGAGTCGGGCTAGGCGACGCCGATGAGCCGGACATTGTCATCCTTGAGCGCAGCGAAGGATCTCGGCCCGAGGTGTCATCCTTGAGCGGAGCGAAGGATCTCGGCCCGAGGTGTCATCCTTGAGCGGAGCGAAGGATCTCGGCTGCCAACCCAAGATCCTTCGGCTCGCAAGCTCGCCTCAGGATGACAAACGTTCGGCACAACTGAGCCGGCGTGTACTAGGCGACGCCGATGGGCGCGACCTGGGGTTGAACGACGTCGGCCTTGAGGCCAGTGAGGAAGTCAAGGACTTCGTCTTGCTCGCGTGGCGCCACCTGAAGATGCATGAGCATGGCACGGGAGTGCTCCATAAAGAGCTGCCACTCGCGCTCGGTGATGCCCAGGCCAGCGTGGCTCGTCTTCATGTCGCGGCCACCGTAAAACGCTGGGCCACCGGAGGCGGAAACGAGGAAGTCGACGATCAGCTGGCGATCTTTTCGAAAGCTGTCCTCGCTTTTGCCCTTCCAATAGTCCTTGAGCAGCGGGTCGTTGAGTAGCCGTCCGAGCAGGTCGTCGGTCATGGCGGCGATGGCGTCGTAGCCACCCAGACGCAGGTAGAGAGTCTGATCTGACATGCGGATCTCCTTTAGCTAACGTGGCGACCCCAGAGCACGGCGAGCATCGTAACGTCTGGCCGAGCAGGTTGTGTTCTGCGCAGCGGGCTCGGTGCATCGACCGGCCAGATCGGGTCGACCCGTGTTGCTGCGCGCTGTTCGAGCGACGGAAAACGGGTGTCGGCGGACAGGTTGCCGAGGGCGGATCGACGCCAGTCGAGCGTGGTAGCGATAGCCATTGCTGAGCCTCCGAGAGGGAGAGTGCGATCTCGTGGACCGCGGCTCGAGTGTCTAACGCTGGTGCCGTCCGGACCACGCGCGAGGCACACCGGCGGGCACACGACCGGGCACACAGCACGATCCTGACTGGCCAGTGGGTAAGCTCTTGGCCAAGGGGGTGAAGCGGGTCGGGTGGACAGTGGAAGGACCTTCGCGGACGCGCTGCGGCGGCATCGGCGCGCCCAGGGCCTGACGCAAGCGGAGCTTGCTGAGCGGGCGCACCTCAGCGAGCGCGCCATCAACGACCTGGAACGGGGACTCAAGCACCCCCAGCGAGGTACCGTCAGCCTGCTCGTCGAGGCGTTGGCCCTCTCGCCCGACGAGGCCGAGCGTTTCGAGGTGTCGGCGCGCTCGCGTTCGCTTCCTCTCGGCCGTACAGGCAGCCAGGCCAAGCACAATCTGCCGCTCGGGCTCACGAGCTTTGTCGGCCGCGAGCAGGCCATCGTCGACCTTCAGCGGCGGCTAGACCCGACCTCGAACGGAAACGCCCCACGGCTGGTGACGCTTACCGGCGCCGGTGGATGCGGCAAGACGCGTCTTAGCCTCGAGGTAGCGCAGCGACTGGCCGAGGCGTTCCCCGATGGTGCGTGGTTCATCGACCTGTCTCCACTCACCGACGAGCGACTGGTGGCGGTCACGGTCCTCAGGGTGCTCGGCGCACGTGAAGCGCCCGGCCAGGAGCCGTTGGAGGCGCTGCTCCACGCGGTGCGAGGTCGATCGCTCTTGCTGGTGCTGGACAATTGCGAGCACCTGGTCCAGAGCTGCGCCGAGCTGGTTGCCGAGCTGCTGCGCGCGACCACGACTCTGCGCATCCTGGCCACAAGTCGCGAGCTGCTGCGCGTGCCAAGCGAGGCAGCCTGGCGCGTGCCATCGCTGGCGGTGCCCGATGCCGCGCACGTGCACGATCCAACCGACCTGGCCGTGTATGAGGCCGTGCGACTGTTCGTCAACCGCATCCGTCTGGTGCAGCCGGAATTTTCTCTGAACGAGACCAACGCATCGGCCGTGGCGCACATCTGTAGTCGACTGGATGGCATTCCACTGGCGATCGAGCTCGCCGCGGCGCGCGGAGCGACTATGGCGGTCCCGGACATCGCGGCGCGACTCGACGACTGCTTCCGGCTGCTGACCGGCGGGAGCCGCGTAGCTTTGCCACGTCAGCGGACACTGCAAGCCACTATTGACTGGGGCCACGAGCTGCTCAGCTCTGATGAGCGGACCCTCTTCCGACGGCTGGGGGTCTTCGCTGGTGGCTGGACGCTCGAGGCGGCCGAGGCGGTTGGCGCCGGCGACGCTCTCGAGCAGCACGAGATCCTGGAGCAGCTGATGCGGCTGGTCGACCGCTCACTCGTCAGCTTCCACGAACAGGACGGCGGCACGCGGTATCGCCTCCTGGAGACGGTGCGCATATACGCATCCGAGCGGCTGCAGGAGAGCGGCGAAGCGGAGGTGGTCAAGAAGCGCCACGTCGGCTGGTGCCTGGCATTCGCCGAGCAAGCTGCTATCGAGCTGGGCGGCGCCGGTCAGGTCGCCGCGTCCCGGCGATTCGTGGCCGAACAGGACAATGTTCGCGCCGCCCTCGACTTTTGTCGGGCCGATCCGGCAGGTTCCGAAGACGAGCTCCGGCTGGCCGCCGCGCTGGGTCAATTCTGGCGCCTGCAGCACCCGAGCGAGGGCCGCCGCCGACTGGCGGAGGCGCTAGCGCGGGCCAGTCATACGCCGAGCTCCGCCCGCGCGGCGGCGCTGATCTGGCAAGCGAGCATTGAGCTCCTGTACGGCGATCCGCAAACAGGCCAGGCCCTGGCGGAGGAGTCGCTGTCGGATGCCCGCGCAGTAGGCGATGACCAGCGTGCTGCGCATGCGTTTCGTCAATTGGCGTTGGCAACTCCGGACAACGATCCGGCCGCCAGGGTCGCGCTCCTGGAGCAGGGACTGGCGTTCGCGCGAGCCGCTGGCGCGGATTCCGAGGCGGGAATGCTGCTGGCATTTCTTGCCACGGCGGCTGCCGAAGCGGGCGAGCTGCAACGCGCTGGGGTCTTACTCGAGGAGGGCGCAGCGCTCGGGCGTCGGTCTGGGGATGCCTTCGGCTGGGTCCAGCCGCTGTACCAGCTTGGCTGGCTGGCAGTTGTCGAGGGGCGCCTGGTGGATGCGGAAGCGCACTTTCAGCACGCTCTTCAGCTGGCGGAGGGAATCGGCTACGCGGCGGCACTCGGCTTTGCCCTCATCGGGCTCGGTCAGGTGGCCCTGCGCCGCGGCCGCCTCGACGAGTCGCGGGCGCACCATCGAGAGGGCCTGATAGCTCTTCGTGAGTCGGGCGGCGCATACCTGGCCAGTGCCCTGGTGTATCTCGCTGCCCTCGAGGAAGCCGCCGGCTCTCACGATCGAGCGCAGCGGCTGCTGGGCGCGAGCGAAGCCTGGCACGCCGCGCGTGGCGGAGCGCAGCGAACCTGGCTGCCCGTGACTCACAGCCCGCTCAAGCGTGGACTGGTGCCGGTTCCGCCAGTGCCGACTGACGCGACGCTCGCTCGGGCGCGGGACGAGGGACGCGCCATGCCGCTCGATCAGGCAGTCGCCTGGGCGCTACAGCCTCTCGAAGTGGCGTCGAGTGCTGCGCGGTAGCGACAGCAACGACCGCGGCCTGCTCGGCTGCGGCGTTGTGTGGCAGCGCGGGAGCTTGCCGTGAGGCTGGACTTCTGGAAGTTCTGGGTCGGCCAGACCATCTCGAACCTGGGCACCTCGTTCACGCAGTTCGCCCTGCCGCTGCTGGTCTTCAAGCTCACCGGGTCGGCGCTGAACCTGGCCATTACCACTGCCGCCACCTTCTTGCCGTACTTGCTGTTTGGTCTGGTGATTGGCGCGTGGGTCGACCGCGTCGACCGCAAGCGCCTGATGATCGGCACCGACATCGCCCGCGCGGTAGTCATCGCCTCGATTCCAGCCCTCGCGGCTATCGATCGGCTCAGCGTGGAGTGGATTTATGTCGTCACCTTCCTGAGCACGACGCTGTCGATCTGCTTCGGCGCGGCCGAGTTCGCCGCCCTGCCCAGCCTGGTGCCCGACACCACCGGCGACGAGATCGTGACCGCCAACGGCCGCATTCAGGCCAGCTATTCGGCCGCCTCGGTCGTCGGCCCGGTCCTGGCTGGCGCCCTGGTGGCCGTAGTCTCGATTCCGCTGCTGCTGGTAGTCGACGCCGTCTCCTTCCTGCTCTCTGGGCTATCGCTGGCCCTCGTCGGCATCAGCTTCAACAAGGCTGACGAGGAGCATGCGCCGAAGAGCATCCGCCAGGATGTCGTCGACGGACTGCGCTACGTGCTCAGCCATCCCGTGCTGCGCAACATCTCGGCGATGATGGCGCTGGTCAACCTCGTCGGCGCCACCGTCGGCACGCAGCTCGTGCTGTTCGGCAAAGAGCGACTGCACGCGACCGATTCGGAGATCGCCATCCTGTTCGCCGCCGACAGCCTGGGCATCGTCGTCCTGTCGCTGGCCGCGGGCCCGCTCCGAAAGCGCTGGCCCTTCAGTACGGTCGCACTGGGCTCGCTCATGCTCGGCGGCGCGCTCACCATCGCGTTCGCTGTCGTCCCGTCCTACTGGCCCGCGGTGGTGTTGTGGGCGGTGATCGGTGGACTGGGCACCCTTTTCAACATCAACACCGGCAGCTTGCGCCAGGCAATCGTGCCCAACCACCTGCTCGGCCGCGTGATCAGCGTGGCGATGGTCCTGGCGTGGTCAGCGGTGCCTATCGGCGCCTTCGCGGGGGCGCTGCTGATCGAGTGGACGCACGACGTGGCGCTGGTCTACGCCGCGATCGGCGTCCTGACCATCCTGATTCCGCTGGCGTTCTCGTTTACCGCGCTTGGCCATGCCGAGCGGTACATCCTCAAGGACCCCGCGCCCGAAGCGAGCTCGGTGGGCACCGCCTGATAGCCTCTGCGGTCGATGCGGGGACTGGTGTTCCTGGGCGAGCGCGAGGTGGCGCTCCAGGAATTTGCCGATCCATCGCCCGGCCCGTCCGAGGTGGTGATCCAGATCCGAGCGTCGGGCATGTGTGGCAGCGATCTGCGGCCGTACCGCATGCCGCGCGGCGCCAACAGCCAGTTTGTGTGTGGCCACGAGCCATGCGGCGTGGTCGCCGAGGTCGGCGCGGGTCTCGCCAGCCACCAGGCGACGAAGGGCCAGCGCGTGCTGATCCATCACTACTGGGGCTGTGGCACGTGCAAGCACTGTCGCATCGGCTACGCGCAGATGTGCCAGCGCGGCTCGCGCGTGATGGGTTTCAGCGCGCACGGCGGCAACGCCCCGTACATGCTGGCGCCCGCCAGCGCACTGCACCCGTTGCCGGACGAGCTGACCTTCACCGAAGGCGCGGCCATCGCGTGTGGCACGGGTACCGCCTATTCGGCGCTGAAGCGCCTGGACGTCTCGGGCCGCGACACGCTCGCCATCTTCGGCCAGGGACCCGTCGGCCTCGCCGCCACACAGCTGGCGACGGCGATGGGCGCGCGTGTGTTGGCCGTGGATCCCTCCGCCGAACGCCGCCGGCTGGCGACCGACCTCGGCGCCGACGTCGCGATCGATCCCGAGAGCACGCCTGTGGTCGAGCGCATTCGTGAGCTGACTCATGGTGATGGCGCGGACGCCACCCTGGACTGCACCGGCCACCCGGAAGCGCGGGCGAACTGCGCCAGAGCGGCGCGCGCGTGGGGTCGCGCCTGCTTCGTCGGCGAGCACGGCACGGCGACCTTCGACATGACGCCGGACGTGATCCACAAGCAGCTGACGATGTACGGCTCGTGGACCTTCAGCACGGTGCTGATGGCGGAGTGCGCGCGGTTCGCCGTCGACCGCCGCGTGGCGGTGCACAAAGTGTTCACCGACACGTTCAAGATCGACCAGGCGCAGGCGGCGTTCGAGCGATTCGAGACGCGCACCATGGGCAAGGGCGTCTTCGTCTTCGACTGATGCTCTTGAAGCGGGCCGTGAGGCGCGCGAAAGCGGGCGCTAACTCGGCCGATCGAAGCGACGCTCGAACACCAGGTGGCGCGACCGCTCGCGGAAGCCGAGCACCTGGTTGATGTGCAGCATGGGTGCATTGGTCGTGTCATTACCGGTAGCGATCTCGCGATAGCCATTGGTCTGCGCGTAGCGCACGGTGAGCAGCTTGAGCGCGAGCGCGATGCCGCGACCGCGATAGTCGGGATGGACCGTGGTGAAGCCCTGCTGAAGCGACCCTGGCCGAGCGAGATCCCGCTGCAGGCGACTCATGCCAATCAACCGCTCGCCTTCGAATGCCAGAAAGTTGCCATCGGGCAGCGCGCTTGGCTCGTCCAGCTCCTGCGTCAGGAAGCGGTCGTAGCTCATTGCGATGCCCTGTTCGGGTCGCGGCTCATCCTCACCTCCCAGGATCTCGAGGTCGTACAGCTCACGCAGCAGCCGCTCGCCGCCCGGTGCACGCTCGGCCGCCAACGTGGTCGCGCGGATGCCCCGCGCTGACAGCAGTTGGTCGGGGTCCGGAAAACGCGCCAGCTCAACATCCACTACTGCCAGACGCAGCTCGATGCGCCGCTGGATCTCCGAGAAGTCACGATGAAGCAGCCAGTCCAGCGTGGCCTGGCGCGCAGCGTTGGTATCCGTGCGGACCAGTTCGGCGTCCCATTCGTCGAGCTGCTGGAGCAGGCGCTCGTAGAGCGCCGAGCCGAGTCCGCGGCCTTGCGCAGTGGGATCGACCTGGAGGCGCATGACAAAGTGGCGCGGATGGAATGCCCACCACATATGCGCCACCTGACCCCAGCCCAGGACCTGCTCGGCGCGAGTCACGACCAGTCGCAGCTTGCTGTAGCGCGGATCCCAGGTGCGGTCGCGATGCCGGTTGGCCTCGATGCTGGGCGGCTGGTCGGGATCGATCCGCGCGCCGAGGGCGACGATAGGCTCGTAGTCGCGCTCTTCGAACGGCCGGATCACGCGCCGCTGGGGTTGGCGTGGTCGCTGGCGAGGCGGAGCAGCGTGCGCTCGGTCCACACGCGCGCCATCTCGCGCTTGTAGGCGGCTGAGCCGCGCAGATCGTCGAGCGGATCGACCTCGTCGCGGACCAGCGCCGCGGCGTCCTTGACGAGCTCCGGCGTGAGCTGTTGGCCGCGCAGCGCATTTTCGACCGCGCGCGCCCGTATTGGCGTGACCGCCGCCGCGCCCAACGCGATCCGCACATACTCGCACCGCCCATCCGGTCCGAGCCGCAGTGCCGCGGCCACCGACACCGTCGCGTAGTCGTCCTGGGTACGCGGCAGGAATTTCTCGTAGTGCACCCGCGTGTTGGCTGGCATGGGCGGCAGGTGCACGCTGGTGAGCACCTCGCCCGGCTGCAGCGCCGTCTCGAAGTAGTCGACGAAGAAGGCATCCAGCGGTACGGTGCGGGTGCTGCTCTTGCTGGCCAGCTGTGCTTCTGCCTCGAGGACCATCAGCATCGGCGGCGGGTCCTGCGCCGGGTCGGCGTGGACGAGGTTGCCGCCGATCGTGCCCTGGTTGCGGATGCGGATCGTGGCCACTCGGGAGAATGTGTGTGTTAGTGCCTGGCAGTACTGCGCTGCCTCTTTTGAACGCTCGACTTGCCTGTGTGTGGTCAGGGCGCCGATGCGCAATCCGCCGCCGTCTCGCTGGGCAATGCCTTTCAGGTCGGCGATGGCGCGCAGCGAGACCACGTGGCCCGGCTGGATGAGGCCCTGCTTGAGCAGGAGCACCAGCGCGGTCCCCCCGGCGATCAGGTGAGCGTCGTCTCCGTACCGTTCGAGCAGGTCGAAGACCTCCTCGAGCGCGGTCGGGGCGTGGTAATCAAAAGGCGGCAAACGCGGGGTTAATGATAGGTGCCACTCGTCCTCAGCAGCTTTGGTGCGCCCTTCGGGCGAGGGCGGGCTCCGCCCCCCTTCACCCCCCGCCGGTCAACCGAAGGCGTGCTAAACCGTGAGCTGGCGCTGCCGCGCCCAATGCCACTGGTTCAACCGCGCAGCTTTTCGCTACGCCCCTTGGGGAGCCAGCCCTTTAGCCGAACGGCTGCGCGGGTGGCAAATGGCGCGGCAGCGCCACAGCAACGGTTTGCGCGCTGCCCGTCCCGAACGCGGGGGGTGAAGGGGGGCGGAGCCCTCCCTCGCCGCGTAGTGGCGCACCAAAAACAGCGAAAAGGACGACCGGCTAGACGGCCACCGGGGTCCACTCGTAGTCGGGGTTCTTGTACGCCTCGTCAGGGATGAGCGACTCGAGATCGCGTTTGGCTAGCTCGGCTTCGAAGCGCTCACGCATCGCGGGCTCCTCGGCCACGTATTCGATCTGGTCGCGCGCGCGGTCCTCGACCTTCTCCGCGTGACCGTCGAACTGCATCGGCGGATGGAACGCCAGGTAGCGCGCCGGCAAGCGGCCCACGTTGAAGTGCTGGTGGAACCACTTGTTGGGCGGGGTGATCAGCGAGCCGGGCTTCCATGGCGCGATCACCTTGTCTTTGCCTTCTTCCCACATGATCGAGTAGCCCTCGCCAGCGGGAATCACGATCGCCCGACCCGGCCCATGGCGATGCGCCTTCTTGTAGGTGCGCGACGGGAACATCGACATGTGCATCGAGATCTCGGAATCGGGGAACTCCATGGCCACGCTGCGGCCACCTGCTCCGCGGCCTTGGTTGAAGTTGAGCTTGTCCCACGCGCTCATGTCGGGGAAGAAGCTCGACACCCAGACCTGCTGGCGCCGCTTCCACACCACGTCTTCCTCTCGGGTCTTGCGCAGGAACGGCTCGCCGTACATCGCGTTGAGATCGACCTCGCGCACCGGCTCACCCGCGTCGCCCCGATTGGTGGTGATGAACGCATCCGGATCGGGCGAAGCCGAAAGCAGCAGCGGGAAGTAGTTGTAGTGCAGCAGTCGAACGGGCGACGAGCCGCTCGTGTTGGTCAGCTGATGGAAGTGGTGCCGCGGCAGCAGGAACATGCTGTTTTCGGACCACTCGAAGCTCTTGCGCGCACCATCGCTGCTCCACACGCTGGTCGCGCCACGCCCCTGAATGACGTACACCGCTTCGTCGAAGGCCAAGCGCAATGGTGGCAGGACGCCGCGCGCGGGAATTTCGCTCACCCGGGTCTCGGTGACACCCTCCTGGCCAGCGAGCTGGATGAACGCGCTATCGACGCCGCGATTCTCCCAGCGCCCGAGCTCCAGGGTGCGCATATCGTCGATGTAGTAGCCGGTGTAGATAGGCAGGCCGAGGCCCACGATCCAGTGGTCGTGCGTATAGCGCAGCCGAATCGGGCTGGACTCAACCGATGGCAAGGGCGATGAAACGGTCATGGCTACCTTCCAGGTCCTCCAAACGCGAGGGATTTGACGACAACAGGGACAACATTGGCTGGCTGGAGCAGCTCGCCGATATCCACGTAGTCCAGCTCCACGAGGTCCAGCCCATCGACAACAACCAGCGGCGCGCGTAGTCCGACCTCCTCGGCCAGGATGCCGCCGAGCGACTTCGCGATGTCGCCATCGAGCGCGATCACCACGGGAATCCCTGCCTGCTCAGAAGCGGGAATGGCCGCGGCGACGCCATCGGCAACCGCGCGCAGGTACTGGTAGTGGGGCTCACCGCGCCACGGCAGCATGATCGCAACTGGCGACTCGCCTTCGGTCAGGTCCATGCGGGAAAAACCCTGGCGGATGGCGGACGTGACGGTCTCGGCGCTCGGATTCAGGTCGGCGATGCGCGGGTACACGACGGGCAGGTTGCGGAGCGGCAGGACGCTTGGGTCAGAGATGTGGACGGTGTTGCCGCTAAGCTGCACGCTGAACTGCGAAGCGCCCAGCACGGTCGCACGAATGCCTTCGTTGAGCGGCACCGCGGCTGCAGGCCACTGACCTGCCTGTAGGGCGCTGGCGAGCTCCGCGCCCAGGTCGCCGTAACTGGCGGCCTCGCGGCCGTAGATGTATTCCGCGACACCGCCCGAGAAGGTCACGCCCGTGGGGCGAAAGCCGTTCATCTCGAGCGGCTCGGTGAGCAGAAACGACCTGCCTAGCTCAGAAGGCGTACGGCCGCAGGCGTAGTCGAGCAGGATTTCGGCGAGCGCCTCAGCCATGCGGCGGCGATCACTCGAGCTCACAGTGCCGCCGAGCGCCAGCGGGATGCCGAGATGCGCCGCGATGGCGGCGCCAGAAGGTTCGATGCGGGCGACGCGGTCGTTGTCGTCGAAGGCAACCAGGCGTCCGCCGACGTGCACCGCCGCCGTATCGACAATCTCGCCGTTGTTCACTAATCCGAGTTTGGTGGTGCCGCCGCCGACGTCCACGTGCAGCAGCGTCTGGCCTTCCCCGCCTCCGCGCGAGAGTGCCACGGCGCCCGACCCGTGCGCAGCCAGAATGCCCTCGAGGTTGTGGCCGGCCGAAGCGCACACGAACTTGCCGCCCGAGCCAGCGAACAGCTCGGCCACGTTGCGGGCGTTGGCGCGCTCGAGCGCGGCGCCGGTCAGGATCACTGCGCCGGTGTCGACGTCGTCGGCAGATAGGCCGGCATCCCTGTACGCCTGCTCGACGAAGCGCTGCAAGGCTTCGACGTCGATCAAGCCGTCCTCGCGATACGGCGTCAGAAGAATCGGTGAGCGGTGCAGCACCTCGCGCTCGACGACCACGAACCGACTCGACAGCGACTGCTGCAGGCGCTGCAAGTGCAGGTGCGCGAACAGCAGGTGCGAAGTCGAGGAGCCGACGTCGACGCCGACCGTGGTGAGATCGACGTTGTCCAGCGCCCAGGTGAAGGGCACACCGGCGTCGTTGTCGTGTTCGTGGCTGAAGTCGTCGTGGTCGTGACCCTCGTGGAAGAACGCACCGCGCAGCATCTACCGAGTCGCTGCCCGCAGAAACTGGTCCATGCGCGGCTCCATCCCCGAGCGAGCCAGCTCCTCCGCGTACTGACGATGGATGCGTGGGTCCTGGTCCTCGTACTCGAGCTGGCGGCCGCCATCCTTCACGCTCACATCCATGCCGAGAAACGTCTTCTTCTTGTCTTCGGCAAAGGGATAGCGCAAGCCACCAAACGCGATCGCCAGATAGCGCGCGGGTTCGCGACTGGTATTGAAGTGCTGATGGAACATCCGATCGGCCGGTGCGAATCCCGCTCCGTGCTGCCAATCGAATCTGCGAAAATCGGCGTCATCTTCGTACCAGTAGAGGCTGTAGCCATGGCCGGTCACGGCAAAAATGTGGAAGTCGGGGCCGTGG
>WNFU01019409.1_pt1 | contig 13852 bp, 10 predicted proteins | sample 5400121 | NCBI WGS metagenome assembly WNFU01 (sample SAMN13153360, study PRJNA577476) | soil metagenome | isolation source: 100 cm soil or saprolite under grassland replicate 1 | place: USA:California | collected 2016-06-15
GGGGTGGCGTTGGCGATCGAACTCGCAGCGGCCCGCCTGCCGGCACTTGGTCTCGACGAGCTCGTCGCGGGTCTGTCCGACCACTTGCGGCTCCTGGTCGGCGGACGCCGTGCCGACGACCGGCACCGCTCGGTGCGGGCCATGCTCGACTGGAGCCAGGCCCTGCTCAGCCGGCCCGACCTGACCCTGCTGCGGCGGGTCTCGATCTTCGTCTGGCCGTTCACCGCCCCGGCCGCCGCCCAGGTGGCCGGGTTCCCGCCTCTGGAAGCGGGCGAGGTCGTCGACGGGCTGGCCCGACTCGCGGATCAGAGCCTGCTGACCGTCGCCGCGTCGGCGGGCGGCACCCGGTACCGGGCACTGGAGACCATCCGCCAGTACGGGATCGAGCAGCTAACCGAGACCGGTGAGTTCGGTGCCACCCGGGCGCACCATTTGCGCTGGTGCCTGGCCACAGCCACCGAGCTGGCCCACGACCCGTCGCCCGCCACCGGCGACTGGCGGGCCAGGTTCGATGCGGTGGCCGATGAGTTCCGGGCCGCCCTGGGCTGGGCAGCGAGCCGACCTGAGCACCGCATCGAGGCGCGCGACCTGGCCCTGTCCCTTGCGGACCTGGCCTTCGCGCGCAACCTCGCGGGTGAGGCCCAGCAGCGGTACGAGCAGGCGGCCGGCCTCACCGACGACCCGGCTGCCGCGGCTGCCGCCCTCCGGTGCGCGGCGAACGTGGCCGCGTGCCGGATGCGCGGCGACGACACCTATCGCCTCTGGCAGGCCGCCGCCGACGCCGCCCAGCGCGCCGGAGACACCGCTGCCGCTGCCCGGGACCTGGCCACGGCAACCACCACCTACTACCGGATGTCCGGAGTCTTCGCTCAGCTCCCGTCGCCCGACGAGGCGGCCGCGCTCCTCACCCGGGCGCGCGAGCTGGTCGGCGACGACCCGGCAGGTCAGGCCGCGGTGGTCCTCGCCGAGTGCGGCGCGCTCGGCGACGCGTTCTTCGCCGAGGAAGCCGAGCCCAAGACGGCTGCGTCGGAGACGACCGCGCTCGCGGAGCGGGCCGTGGAGCTGGCTCGCCGGCTCGAGGACCCGCTGGCGGAGTGTGCCGCTCTCGACGCGCTGACCGGGGCCCAGCACCGGGCGGGCGACACCTTCGCTGCCGCCGCCACCGCACGTCGCCGGGTCAGTTTGCTCCGGTCCGTGCCCGTCACCGCGGGCACCGCCTTCGAGCTGATCGACGCACTCCTGATGGCCACCGAGACCAGCATCGGCGTCGGCGACCTGCCGGCCGCACGGCAATGGGGCCGGCAGCTGCGCGACCTGCCGCTGCTGGCCGAGGTCGGGCATTTCGCCACATCGCGGCTCCTCGTGGCCGACGCCCTCGCCGGCCACGCCACCGACGTGATCATGGCCGGCCGCCGGTTCCTCGACGCCTGGACGCAGGCCGGTCGCCCAAAGGCTCCCAGCTTCGGCCCGGCAGCCGCCGCGGTCGCGATGATCCACGGCATCCGCGGCGACCACGCCGCCCGAGCCGAATGGCTCGCCATCATCGACCAGCTGGGCGTCACCCCCGAACGCCGATCCGGCTACAGCCCCACCTTCGACGCCATCGCCCTACTCCACCACGGGGACGCCCCTCTCGCCCTGGAACGGCTCGGCACCCAGACCGACGAGCCGAACAAGTGGCTCACCTGGATATGGCTCCACTGGCACATCGCCCTGCGCGCCGAAGCCGCCGTGCTAGCTGGCCACTCCGACGCCAACCACCATCTCACTGCCGCCCGACCGATCGTCGCCGGGAACCCCGTCGCCACCGCCATCCTCGACCGTGCCGCCGCGCTCCTCGACGACGACCACGAGCGCCTGCTTGCGATCGCCACCGCGTTCGAGACCGCCGACTGCCCCTACCAACAAGCCCGAAGCCTGATCCTGGCCGGCGGCGACACCGCATCGACCGGCAACGCCGCTCTCGCCGACCTCGGTCTCACCCCCGCAGCCGCCGGCTGACCAGAGTCGAGGGCGTCCGGAGCGGCAACGACCCGCCGCATCGAATCGCGCTTGTGACTTCAGCGTCCGTGCGGTTGGGCAACGGGGGCTCCCGGGAGTGGCCTTCTTCGTGACTCACGGCGCCAGATGTTGCTGAGTTTGAGCGCCACCGAGATCTAACGGCTCTTGACGTTCGCGAGTTTCGGCGCCACCCCGAAGCCGGTCTCGCGTGATCGTCGAACCTAACCAGCCACTCACGTACAGTGACGAGTCTTGCAGTCAGTGACCCGTCGCCGCTACGAGTTGGTTCCTGACGCAGGGAGGAAGGCGGGGAGGTCGAAGTTGCGGAAGGCGTCTGGGGTGAGGAAGGCGGTGATCTCCTGGATCTGCGCGTCGCGCAGGGTGAGCACGTCGACGGCACGCGGCATGAAGGTCTGTGTCTTGTCGTCCCAGGCGTAGAGGCCGAAGGCGAGCTGCCCGTTCGCGCGAGTGGGGATGAGGCGCCAGCGCGTCGTCCCTGCCAGCGGCCCCCCGCTGAGGAAGCTGGCGACCTGTTCGCGGCCGCGGTACCAGGTTGGCAGGGGCGGCATCGCCAGCTTGGCGTCGTCGGCGAGCATGGCGACGACCGCGTCGACGTCGTTGCGCTCCCAGGCGGTGACATAGCGCTGCACGACCTGTCGCAGCGCGTCGTCGCTCAGTGAGCGCAGCGTCGCCTGCTGGCTTTGTTCCGGCAGTCGTTGGTCGACGGTCTTGTGGGCGCGCTGCAGGGCGCTGTCGACCGAGACGGGCGTCGTTTCGAGCGCCGTGGCGGTTTCGCGGGCCGAGAAGCCGAGCACGTCGCGGAGGATCAGCACCGCGCGCTGTCGCACGGGCAGATGCTGAAGAACCGCGATGAAGGCGAGCTCGACACCCTCGCGCTGCTCATAACGAGCCTCCGGGCTAGCCAGGCCGCTGCCGAGCCCCAGCCGCTCATCCGGGTAGGGTTCCAGCCACACCGCCTCGGTCACTGGCTCGGCGGGGCCGTCGTGGGGGTCGGCGGCGGGCCCGTAGTCGACCGGAAGCACTCGTCTGGGCCGCCGCTCGATCGCTCTGAGGCAGGCGTTGGTCGCGATCTTGTAGAGCCAGGAGCGGACCGAGCTTCGGCCCTCGAACCGCGGCAGGCCGCGCCAGGCGCGCAGCAGCGTCTCCTGCAGCGCATCTTCTGCGTCCGCGGCCGAGCCGAGCATCCGGTAGCAGTGGGCGTACAGCTCGCCGCGGTAGGGTCCGGCGAGTCGGCCGAAGGCATCGTCGTCGCCCCGCCGGGCGGCCTCCAGCAGCTCGCGCTCGCTTGCGGTCAACACCGTGCGAGCCGCTCTGGTCCCGCGTTCAGGCCCGGCCGTCATCGTTTTGGCTGCCAGAGAGCGAGCTCGCCGCACTGTGGCGCCGAGATGACACTGCGCCATCCGGCCGGCCCCTCGCGCGGCGCCAGCAGCACCGAGGCGCCGAGCTGGCGCGCGTGTTCGGTGGACTCTTCGATCTGGTCGACCTCGACGTAGGGCAGCCACAGCGGGCGCGCGGTGTCGCATTCGACGATGCCGCCGCCGAACCCCCCTCCCAGTTCGAGGGCGAGGTAGGAGCCGCGCCCGGCCTGGATCAGCTGCCGGCGCCAGCCCAAGAGGTTGGCGTAGAACGCGCTCGCCCGTGCCTGATCGCCGGTGTGGAGCTCCAGGTGCACGACGGGCCTGGGACTGGACATCTGCATGGTCATCTTCATAGTGATCCGCGCTCTGGCCGGAATCCATCGCCGCCGCAGCAGAAGTCGGTCAGCGAGATCCGGCCGCGAGGTGTACCCCGCGCTGGGCGCCGCCCACACAGCCGCCATCCAAGCCCGAGCAGGGGTGGAGCCCGCACCAGGCGCAGCTTTCATGGCGGGCGATGGATCGCGGCCGTTCGCCGGATCACCACCTCCAGAAGCGGCGCCGGCAGCGGCGTCGGCCACGCCACCGCTAGCGCCTGGAACGCGCTCGGAAAAGGGAGGTAAGACGCGATGACCGGTCACAAGGTTGTCAGCCGTGAGGAGTGGCAGGCCGCTCGCGAGGAGTTGCTTGGGCGCGAGAAGGAGCACACCCGGATGGGGGACGAGCTGGCGCGCCAGCGCCGCGAGCTGCCCTGGGTCGCGATCGACAAGCAGTACCGGTTCGACACCGACGACGGGACGCGGACCCTGGCCGAGCTGTTTGACGGCCGCTCCCAGCTCCTGGTCTACCACTTCATGTTCGGACCGAGCTACCAGGCGGGGGACCCGGTCAACTCCTCGATCGCCGACGGCCTTGACGCCCTGCTGCCGCACCTACATGCCCGCGACGTGACCCTGCTGCTGGTCTCGCGGGCGCCGCTGGCCAAGCTGCAGGCCTACAAGCGGCGGATGGGCTGGAGCCTTCCCTGGGTCTCGGCGGCCAACAGCGACTTCAACTTCGACTTCGGCGCCTCCTCCACCCAGCAGCAGACGCCTCCGGGTGGGCTGCCGCCGATCGTGGGTCAGAACGCAACCGCGGCCGGCACCGACATCCTCGGCTACCTCTCGGAAGCACCGGTGATGAGCGCCTTCACCCTCCAGGACGGCGCCGTCTACCAGACCTATGCGACCACCTGGCGCGGGGTGGAGTTCCTGATGGGCTACTACCCGATCCTGGACCGGGCACCCAAGGGGCGCGACGAGGGCGACGCATGGCAGCTCTGGATCCGCCGCCACGACGAGTACGACAGCCAGTGAAACCATGGACGCGCAAAGGAAGAGGACGATCATGAGTGACTTGTCGGGCAGGACCACGGTCGTGGTTGGCGCCAGCCGAGGCTTGGGGCGTGGGATCGCTGGCGCGTTCGCCGAGGCTGGTGCTGCGGTGGTCGCGGTCGCCCGGACCGGCCCGGCACTTGCCGAGCTGGCCACCACCAGCCCCAACATCCGCACCGAGGTCGCGGATGCGGCCGACGCGACGGTGGCGTGGAGCCTGCTGGACCACTACCAGCCGCAGGTGCTCATCCTGGTCGCCGGCGCCAACCCGGTGATGCGTCCGCTCCAGGACCAGACCTGGGAGACGTTCTCGGTCAACTGGCATACCGACGTCAAGATCGCGTTCACCTGGCTGCGTGAGGCGCTGCTGCAGCCGCTGCCGCCTGGCGGCCGGGTGGTGGTGGTGAGCAGCGGCGCGGCCATCAACGGCTCACCGGCCAGCGGCGGGTACGCCGGGTCCAAGGCCACCCAGCGGTTCATCGCGGGCTACGCCCAGGAGGAGTCGCGCCGTGCCGGGCTGGACCTGACCGTCACGGCGGTGCTGCCCACGATGACGCCGTTCGGCGAGGTGGGCCGGCGGGGGATTCGGGGGTACGCCGCCCGCGGCGGCCACACCGAGGAGGCCTACCTGAAGCGGCTGGGGGAGCTGTTGACCCCCGAGCTGGCCGGGTCTGCCCTGGTGGACCTGGTACGGGCAGACCCGGCGACCACGGCCCCCGGATACCTGCTCACCGCCGCCGGGCTGCAGACGCTGCCATGAACACCGGCGCGGCGAGGAACCCGAGCAGGTACCGGGTCACGTCACGCTACGGCGCCCGCGGATTGCCTTGCCCGTACCTGTCACCGTGAACGCCTCCATCGCTGGCTGATCGTGTCGTCCGTGGCCTGAGGCTCCAGCAGCCCACGAGGCTACGTCATCAGCAACGCGATCGCCTCCGCCCAGGTTGCGAGCAGAGCTACTGGCCGCCTGCTTGGTCGTCGGGATTGGCGAACACGGCCATCCCTGAGATGCTTTGGCCCCAGATGTACGGGTTCGGACGTCGTGGGGGGCGGGGAGGGAGAACCAATGCGGGTTCGGAACGTGGCACGAGGCATGGTCGTCGCGACCACCCTCGCCGTCCTGGCGGCGATGCTTCCCGGCACCTCGGTCGCCGCACCCAGCGGCGGGTCGCAGCGCTACCTGGTGGTCGCCAGGACCGCGGCGGACTACGGCGCGCTGCGGGCCAAGGCGGTCCGGGAGGGCGCCCGTGTCCTCCGCGACATCCCCCAGCTCAAGACCCTGGTGGTCAGGGGATCGGCGAGCGCGCGCAGCAGCCTCGCCGCCGACGGCAGGACGCTGGGCGTGGCCAGCGACCACGTGGCACGGGTCACCGTCGACCAGCCGCAGGCCGCCCCCAACCTGTCGTCGCCCGGGCTGCGCGGGGCGCAACGGGTCGCGGTTGGGGCGCCGGCGGCCGCGGCGCAAGCGGCCGGGATCCGGCCGGACCCGGCCTTCTCCTACCGCGGGCTGATGTGGGACTACGGGCGCATCGGCCTCCCCAACGGCTGGAAGACCACCGCCGGCAGCCCCGAGGTGACGGTCGGGGTGTCCGACACCGGCCTCGACTACACCCACGCCGAGCTCGCCCCCAAGGTCGAGCGCGTCATCGACTTCACCCAGTTCGAGGACCCGCCGCTCTGCAAGACCGAGTTCGGCGTCTCCGACGAGGACCTCGCCGCGGAGTTCGGCGGGCCGGCCGACGGCGACTGGTACGGCCCCCAGGGTCGGCCTGGTGTCGCTCAAGATCGCCCAGTGGTGCGGGTTCGCCTACGACTCCAGCCTCATCGCCTCCTTCGTGACCGCCGCCGACCTCGACATCGACATCGTCAACATCTCCTTCGGCGGCTACCTGGACCGCTCCGACCCCGAGCAGGAGCTGATCTACCAGGCCTACGTCGACGCGGTCCGCTACGCCCGCGGCAAGGGCACGGTGATCGTGGCCGCGGCGGGCAACGAGAGCGCCCGCATCGGCGCCGGCGGCCTGGTGCTGTCGCACGGCACGCTCACCACCCCGGGCGCCGCGCTGTTCGACGCCTTCGGGCTGTACGAGGTGCCGGGCGGGATCCCGGGCGTGGTGGACGTGTCCTCCACCGGCAACGTCGTCAACGCCTCCTCCGCGACCTGCCCGCCGGGCACCATCGGCGATCCCGGCCCGCCGCCGAACTTCAACGCCACCTGCAAGCCCACGAGCGACCCGCACCAGGCGGCCGGTCCCGGCAGGCGCAACCAGCTCGCCTACTACTCGAACTACGGCCCGCGGATCGACTTCGCGGGGCCGGGCGGCGCGCGCAAGTTCAACCTGCCCAACTACGACCGGGGCGGCACGCCCGGCTTCCCGTACACCAGCGAGGATCTGACCAACGTCTGGGAGGACTTCAACATCACCTCCAACTTCGCCACCCAGATCCCCTGCTTCGTGTTCGCCAGCGGCTCCGGGTTCCCACAGGGAGAGTGCTACACGGCCATCCAGGGCACCTCGATGGCCGCCCCGCACGTGGTCGGCGCGTTCGCCCTGTCGGCGAGCGCCCACCGCGGGCTGCGCGAGCACCCGGCCGCGCTGATCGCCTGGGTCAAGGCCCGCGCCAACGACAACGTCCACAACCTCACCCGGGCGCTGTCGGCCACCGACACCAGCGGCGGTGACCTCACCGGCGGCTCGTGCCCGACCGGCTACTGCCACCTCGAAGGCGCCCGCATCTCCGACCGCGACGCCTACGGGGCCGGGCTGGTCAGCGCGGCCAGGCCGTAGCGGCAGCGGAGGGGCCGGCGCAGCTTGCCGGCCCCTCCCGCCGTCGCCGCTACTGGCTGACGAGGTTCTGGACCGAGCGGTCCTGCCGGAGCGCGTCGAACAGGGCCCGCGCCCGCTCCCGGTCCCACAGCACCACCGAGCCGGCGCCGCTCACGGTCTGGGTGCCGGCGACCGGCACCGTGGTGGCGATCCCGCCCTTGCCGTTGACGGCCCGCATCGCGAACGGGACCCGCAGCAGGCTGTAGACGTGGTCGCCGTCGTCGACGGCGACGGCGTTGGTGCCGTTCAGCATCAGCGGGAGGTTCCGGAACGGGTTGAGGATCACGCCGGGGCTGGTCGCCTTGTCGATCAGGGCGCCGAGGAACTCCCGCTGGCGCTCGACCCGGTCGAGGTCGCCGCGGGCGGAGGCGCGGGTGCGGACGTAGCCGAGCGCCTGCTTGCTGTTGAGCTCCTGGCAGCCGGCCTTGAGCCGCAGCGCCGCGTTCGGGTCGTTGATCGACTCCTTCACGCAGATCCGCACGCCGCCGACCGCGTCGACGACCGAGGCGAACCCGTCGAAGCCGATCTCCATGTAGTGGTCGATGCGGATGCCGGTGACCTGCTCGATCGTCTGGGCCAGCAGCTTCGGTCCGCCGAAGGCGTAGGCGGCGTTGAGCTTGTTGCGTCCCCGCCCGGGGATCGGGACGTAGGAGTCGCGCGGGAGGCTCACCAGGGTCGGCGACCCGCCGCCGCGGGGGATGTGCAGCAGCATCATCGTGTCGGCGCGCCGGCCGGCGGCGTCGCCGGTGCCGAGCTGCCGCCGGCGCTGGCCGGTCAGGCCCTCGCGGCTGTCGGAGCCGACGATCAGCCAGTCGGCCCCTGGCGTGGCCGCCGGCCGGTCGGCGTAGCCGGTGAGGGCCTCCACCCGGTTCAGCCGCAGGTCCACCCAGACGGCCAGCCCGAGCAGCAGGGCGAGCACCACCAGCAGGGCGAGGGCCACGCGGCGCCCCCAGCGGGGCCGCCGCGGGCGCACCCGCATCCAGCGTGGCAGCTTCTGGGGCGGGGGGCTGACCGTGCCGACCTGCCCTCGGTAGTCGCTCATCCCAGCAGAACCTCCCTTCGCCGCCGGCAACCAGGATAGTGGCGGCGGCCGGGTCGTTGCCGGGTCGTTGCCAGGTCGTGGCCGGCCGTGAGCCGGCCGTCGTAGAGTGCTAGGGGCTCCCGCACGAAAGCTACTTCAGCAATGCGGTCGCCGATCCCGCTGCCTACAGGCCCGATCGTTAAGCACGCTGTAGTAGCTTTCGTGCGGGAGCCCCTACCGCAGCGGGCGTCGGGAACGCGACAACCTGGAGGCGGCATCGTGACCCGGGTGGAGAGCGACTACTACTCCTACATGGAGTTCGATCCCGAGCACACGCGCGAGGTCCTCGGCCACTACGTGCCGCTGTTCCAGGACAAGGCGCCGGTGCTGGAGCTCGGCTGCGGCCGCGGCAGGCCAAGGGGGTCGACTCCGACGAGGGCATGGTCGACAAGGCCCGCGCCGAGGGGTTGGACGTGGTCTGCGCCGACGCGGTCGCGTTCATGCACGCCGACCCGCTCCCAGGTCCCTACCAGGGGGTGTTCTGCGCCCACCTCGTCGAGCATCTCACCCCCAGCGAGGTGCACGAGCTGCTCGCAGGGGTCCGCCGGGTGCTCGCCCCCGGTGGCCGGTTCGTGGCCGTCACCCCCAACCCGGCCTGCTACGCCGTCCTGAGCCACGACTTCTGGCGTGACCCGACCCATGTCCGCTTCTACGACCTGCCCCTGCTCGAGTTCCTCTGCCGCCAGGCAGGGCTGGAGGTGGAGCGGTCCGGCACCAACCCGGCCAACCATCCCGGGCCGCCCCCCGAGTACCTGGCGCCGGAGCCGGTCACCCCCCCGCCGGTCCAGGACCTGATCGAGAAGGCCACGCGGACGGTCACGGAGAGCCTGGAGCACCGGGGCCGCCGTGGGCGGGCCAAAGGCGGCCACGACCCCCAGTGGGCCTACGACCTCGCCCACGTCGTGGGCGTGCTCGCCGCTCGCCTGCAGGAGACCACCGAGGCCCTCCGCGAGGTCCGCCGCGCCCATGACAAGCTGGTCTGGGGCCTGTACCAGGGCAACGAGACCTACGTCGTCGCCCGGGGCTGACCGGGCCCGAGCCCCAAGGAGCCTCCGAGCGTTGAAGGTCGCGGTCTACAACCGGTTCCTGCAGTCGATGGGCGGCGGGGAACGCCACTCCGGCATGCTCGCCCAGGTCCTCGCCGACGACGGCCACGACGTCGACCTGGTCGGTCACCAGGACATCGGCAAGGACCTCCTTGCCGACCACCTCGGCCTCAACCTCGGCAAGGTGGCGATGCGGATCGTGCCGGACCAGGGCGAGGAGGCGGTGGCGCGCCTGTCCACCGAGTACGAGCTGTTCGTCAACGCCTCCTACATGAGCCGGGTGCGAGCCCAGGCCGCCCGCAACCTCTACCTCTGCTACTTCCCGACCCCCGTCGACCATGACCTGGCCGGCTGGCGGCGGCTGCTCGCGCGGCTGGCCGGGCGCTACGTCCGCGAGGGGCAGGCCGGGGTGGTCGGCTGGAACCCCGGCTGGTTCCTGCCGGAGGGCAGCCGCCGCCGCAGGTGGGTGTGGAGCAGCGGCCGGGCGGGCGTGCGGTTCCCCGCCGGAGAGGCCAAGCGGGTGGTGTTCAGCCTCGGCCGCCCCGGCGCCCCCGGCGCGGTCGAGGTGACCGTCACCCACGACGGCGCCGAGCTGGCCCGCCTGCAGGCATCCCCGGACCGCTTCCGGCGCCACCGGCTGGCGCTGCCCGCGAGCGAGCGCGAGCGCGAGATCGTGTTCCAGAGCGACACCTTCGTGCCGGGCGGCCACGACGACCGCGCCCTCGGCGCCGCCGTCAGCCGGCTGCGGATGACCGACGGGAGCTGGACGCCGCGGCAATGGGCCGGCGGGCGGTTCCCCTGGCTGCTGCGCGACCCGACCGACCTCGGCTTCCTCGACCACTACGAGCGGGTGCTGGCCAACTCCGAGTACACCCGGAGCTGGGTCCGGCGGCTGTGGGGGGTCGAGGCGGAGGTGCTGTTCCCGCCGATCCGCGTCCAGGACCTTCGCCCCAGCCCCAAGCAGCGGCGCATCCTGACCGTCGGCCGCTTCATCGCCCGCGGCGTCGGCCACTCCAAGAAGCAGCTCGAGCTGGTGGAGGCGTTCGGCCACATGCTCGGCCGCGGCGGCATGGACGGCTGGGAGCTGCACGTCGTCGGCGGCTGCGAGCCGTCCATGCGCCCCTACCTGGGCGAGGTCGAGCGGGCCGCCGAGGGGCTGCCGGTGCACGTCCACGCCAACGCGCCCCGCCCACTGGTCGAGGAGCTGTTCGCGACCAGCTCGATCTTCTGGGTGGCGACCGGGCTCGGCGAGGACGAGGAGAAGGCGCCCTGGCTGTTCGAGCACTTCGGCATCACCACCGTGGAGGCGATGGCCGCCGGCTGCGTGCCGGTGGTGATCGACAAGGCCGGCCAGCGGGAGATCGTCCGCCACGGGACCGACGGCTACCGCTGGACGACCCTCGGCGAGCTGGAGGCCCTGTCCCGCAGGCTCGCCGGCGACGACGAGCTGCGCGGGCGCCTGGCCGCCGCCGCCGTGGAGCGGGCCGGCGCCTTCTCCGAGGAGGCGTTCGTGGCTCGTTGGCGGCAGATCGCGGCCAGGCTCGGGCTCCGGTAGGGTAAGCCGATGGTCCAGGTTCAGAGCGCGGCCGACGCCCGCGCCGCGGCGCAGACTCGCGTTCGCTTCGAGCTCCTGGCCGAGCTGGTCCGCAAGGACCTCAAGGTCAAGTACAAGAACTCGGCGCTCGGGTTCGTCTGGTCGCTGGCCAACCCGCTGCTGTACCTGGCCGTGTTCACCCTGGTGTTCAACGTCTTCCTGACCGGCGGCGTGGACGACTTCGCGGTGCTGTTCATGGCCGGCTTCCTGGTGTGGAACTTCTTCAACCTGTCGACCCTCACCGCCACCGGTGCGGTGGTCGGCAACGCCAACCTGGTCCGCAAGGTGCGCTTCCCCCGGATCGTGCTGCCGCTGTCCTCGGTGGGCTTCGGCGGGGTGCATTTCCTGCTGCAGCTCGCGGTGCTGTTCGTGGCACTGACGGTGCTGTATCGCGACGCCTTCGGCCCGCAGCTCGTGCTGCTGCTGCCGGCGCTGGCGGTGGCGGTGACCTTCACGGTGGCGATGTCGCTGCTCGCCTCGGCGCTGAACGTCCGCTACCGCGACGTCGAGCACCTGCTGGAGATCGCCCTGCTGGCGTGGTTCTGGCTCACCCCGATCGTCTACCCGGTCACCGTGGTCCGGGACCGGCTGGCCGAACATGACCTGCTGTGGCTGTTCCGGTTCTACATGGCCAACCCGATGACCACGGTGGTGGTGGCGATGCAGCGGGCCATCTTCAACCACCCGGTCGGGCGCTCGCAGGGCAAGCCCAAGCAGATCCTGCCCGCCGACGGGTACGGCTTCTACCTCCAGTGGCTCGGCGTGGCCGCGGTCGTCTCCGTGGTCCTGCTCGGCGTCGGGCTGTGGACCTTCCGGCGGCTGCAGGCCGACTTCGCCGAGGAGCTGTAGTGGCCGAGGCCACGATCAGCGCCAGCGGGGTCGGCAAGCGCTTCCAGCTCCACCACAAGCGCGCCACCAGCCTCAAGGAACGCCTGCTGCTGCACCGGCGGGCGAGCTCCGAGGAGTTCTGGGCGCTGCGCGACGTCGACCTCGAGATCGGCGGCGGGCTGACGGTCGGCCTGATCGGGCCCAACGGGTCGGGCAAGTCGACCCTGCTCAAGGTGCTGTCGGGCATCCTCGCGCCCACCACCGGCACGGTCGCGGTGCGGGGACGGGTCGCGTCCCTGCTGGAGCTCGGCGCCGGCTTCAACGGCGAGCTGACCGGCCGCGAGAACATCTACCTGAACGCCGCCATCCTCGGCCTGTCCCGCAGGGAGACCAGCCGCCAGTTCGACGACATCGTCGCGTTCGCCGAGCTGGAGCCCTTCATCGACAACCAGGTGAAGCACTACAGCTCCGGGCAGTACGTGCGCCTCGGCTTCGCGGTCGCCGTCCACGTCAGCCCGGACATCCTGCTGGTCGACGAGGTGCTGGCCGTCGGCGACGAGTCCTTCCAGCGCAAGTGCCTCACCAAGATCGCCGAGTTCCAGGAGCGGGGCTGCACCATCCTGTTCGTCACCCACTCCCTCGACCTGGTCCCCCGGATCTGCGGCCGGGCGGTGGTCCTGGACCACGGCCGGGTGCTGCACGACGGCGACCCGGTCGAGGCCACCGAGCGGCTGCGCAGCCTGCTCGGCACCGCCGCCGACCAGTCCGGCGGCGCCGTCCTCGGCGCCGACCGGCCCCGCTTCGCCCGCGTGCGCCTGTTCGACCCCACCACCGGTGTCCACAAGGGCCACTTCAGCATCGGCGAGCCGATGGCGGTCGACTTCGACGTCGCCGCGCCGGCCGGCTCGCCGCCGGTGTCGGTGCGGCTGGCGGTGACCGGGCCGGCCGACGTGCCGCTGTGGGTGATGGACTCCGACCCCTTGACCTTCGGTCCCGACGGGATCGCCACCGTCCGCTTCACGGTCAAGGAGCTGCCGCCGGTCAAGGGCATCTTCGCGTTCGCGGCGGCGCTCCGTGACCCGGGCACCAAGGTGACCTACGATGCACGCCGCTTCGCCGAGGCGTTCGTGGCCGCCGGCGACACCGCCACGGGCATCGTCGACGTCGCCTGGAACGCCGAGCAGGTCGAGACCCCAGGGGAGGAGGAGCGTGACCGGGCCGCTGGTGACCGTCGTCGTTCTGAACTATAACGGCGCCGAGCGGATCCCAGGCGTCCTGCGGAGCCTGGCCGCCCAGGACCTGCCGGCCGGGCAGATGGCCGTCTGGGTGGTCGACAACGCCTCCCAGGACGGGTCGATCTCGCTGCTGGGGCGCGACTTCCCGTGGGTGAGGACGATCGCCAACCCGACCAACGACGGCTTCGCCGGCGGCAACAACGTCGCGCTCCGCGAGATCGCCACGCCGTTCGTCGCGCTCCTCAACGACGACGCCTACCCTTCGCCCGACTGGCTGCGGCGGCTGCTTGAGCCGCTCCAGCGGGAGGGCGCCGAGCGGCTGGCCGCGGTCTCCGCCAAGATCGTGTTCCGGCCCCGCTTCCTCCCGGTCGAGCTGACCACCCCCGGGTTCCTGCCCGGCACGCTGGACACCAGGGCGCTCGGGGTGCGGCTCTACCGGGTCACCGTCGACGGCCGCGACGTCACCGACCAGGTGCTGTGGGACCGGGTC
>WNFU01023180.1_pt1 | contig 13851 bp, 27 predicted proteins | sample 5400121 | NCBI WGS metagenome assembly WNFU01 (sample SAMN13153360, study PRJNA577476) | soil metagenome | isolation source: 100 cm soil or saprolite under grassland replicate 1 | place: USA:California | collected 2016-06-15
ACGCCTAACCTCCAAGTCCATGGCGTCCAGGACTATCATCGGATCGTCTGTGATGCTGTGGGTATTGACCAGGCTTGGTATCAGGGGGCGGCAACGGGGCAACATTCACTGCCGTGGACCACACCCCCTTGAACGTGGGTTAAACGTCCAAATCCGTGGAGATAATGCGCGGATACACCAATCGAGCACCATGCCCAGATTTTCAACGTGAGACCGTCTACGTGCCTCCAGAAGCAACGATCTCCCGCTGGCCCTCTTGGGATACCCCTCTGCTTGGCGCCATGCTCCTGCTCGACGCGTTCAATCGCATCAATGTGAGATCCTTCGCATCTCGGCTCGGGCCGCTCAGGCGCCGATAAATCTCGCCTCGCCATCATCGCCAGCGTGGGTCTGTTGTGAAAACCGCGGTGACTCGAGCACCAAAATGGCCTCGCGCTCATAGGTGGGCGAGGGGTGACAGTATCTTTCCGTTTGCGTGACAGACGCATGGCCGAGCCAGCGCTGCACCGTGCGAATATTGACGCCCCGCTCCAGGGCCCGCGTCGCCATGGTATGGCGCAGCGTGTGCGGGGTCACACCCGGCAAGCCAGCCCGCCTGACTGCGGCGTTAAACGGGCTGGCAAACGAGCGGTAGCTGAAGACTCTCCCCTCGGGAGAGGCGTCGGCCGAGCGCCGCTCTTCGAGCACCTGCCACGCCGTCGGCGTCAGCGGAATGACACGCTCGCGCCGACTCTTCGCCGTCCCGCTGACCACGCGGACCAGCCGACGATCCGCGTCAATGTGCTCCCACGTCAGGCTCCCTATCATCGGTGCCTGGCGGCATCAGCAGCAGGGCCCAGGGTTCCCGTCGACGCTGTGCCGATGCCTCCCAATGGTATGGCGCCAGGGATGCCGCCTCGATCCAGCCGAGTCAGGGTGGCTTAGGGTGGAGACGTCTCGGGCTCCTGCAGGAGGATCTTGCCTAGTGCTCGCAGGCGATCGTGTGGCGTTTGCAGGCCGGGCGCCCTGTCGTCCAGGAAGACCAGAAGCAAGCAATCGATGCACTTCGCCAGATCCTCCACCAGGTCCTCCGGGAACTCGTCAAGGCGTTTAAAGTTATACTTCTTCTCGTAGCGCTTAGAGGTCACGGGCATAGATGTCTCCGCTGATGGGTCAAATCCCTAGGGAGGTCGCTAGAATGGCTGCAAGTCGCGACCACACACGGCGCACTGCTCGGCATCTTCTGCGACTTCCGCATCGCACGCCCAGCAGTGAGTTTCGGCCCAGCGCCACCAAAACGCCCACTGCGCGGCCGCCCATGGGAGGACGACACCGCTCGCAACAGCTCGCAGCGACATACACGCCTCCTCTCACGGTTCACCATGTTCCTTTCATCCAAATGTGTCGCCCGCAGGCGACGAGCCCACGGGCGCATGAGGTTAGTTATCGCTTCACGCTGGGCAACTCATAGACCGTCAGCCAGGACCGATACACCAGCAATTCATTCTGGCACGACATCTTGGCGCCAAAGGTGTGCGTGCCCGCAGCGAGGGCGTAGATCCGCTGCAGGCTGAACAGATCGACGAATCCATCGTTGCCGGTCTGCCAACCCATGCGATCATTGCTCTGTGACACGCCATCGATGACGAAGTCGAACCAGAAGCCGGTGCCTGCCGTGCCGTGCAGCGTCATGTTGACCATGAGCAACACGGGTCCGCCGCTGGTGGTCAGGGACAGCGTCAGCCCTGGCACATCAGTAAATGGCCCTTTCACCATGCTCCCGGACCCCGGAGGACAGAGCCAGGAGAGCGCAAACTCGGGGCTGACGTTGATGTCGACTTGCCCGACATTGGCGGGACTCGCTGGCGGTGCCGCCAGGACCAGGCTCGCACTGAACAGACACAGCACCAGGCTCCATAGGACGGTTTTCATCATGGCTCATCTTCTCTGATCTCACGGTCAACGTCCGTTACCTGCGCGATGGCGCTCGAATCTATCCGCGTTGATGGACCGTTGCAATCCTCGCCCGCAGGCGACGAGCCCATAACCCTTCGGGTCACGCTGCGGGCGTCTAGGGTTTAGGAATCCCCACCGCTTCCTACGTCGGCCGTGCGTGCGTCGTTAGACCTTGTGTGGCGGACACTTGCCCCATCCCCAGAAGGTCCGTCCCGTCCCATCACAAATCCCGCACGCGTGCCACTGGCGATCGACAAAGAGCAGCCGCTTGCCATGACACTGCTCGCAGGTCTCATAATTGGCCCAGTGTGTGAGGCGGCATGCCTCACAGATCTGATCGTCCGTGGACTCCGTGCGCGGGGATATTTCAGTCCCGCAGACATCACACTCCACCTCTTTCAATTCCTCTTCGACCTCGGCAGCGCCCATCAACGCGCCGGTCTCTGTCACCAGGAGAGTGACGTCCTCCGTGCCGTTCAGAATCGCCATCAATCGCTGGGTTTCCGCTTCTCGTTCCTGCTGTGTCATACGCACCTCCTCTTGTTGTCGGCCGGTGATCTGTGTCTGTGTGTGGGAGCGGGTTGCCCCGCCCCCACTGTCACCACGTTTACCGGCGCTCGCGGATCTCGCCGAGTTTCGTCACGATGCCGCCACAGTAGTAACATTTCCAGCTATCGCGGGCTTTGATCTGCCGCCGCGTGCCGACCCAGACGTAACTCACATCGCACGCCCAGCACCGCGCTTGCGTCAGGATCTTTTTGCCCTTGGGAGGGCGTGTCTTCGCCACCATCGGTGTCACTCCCCCTAAAAGGCCTGATCCAGCAGCTTCTCGACCACGACCAATTGTGCCTCGCCCGCGGCGCGCATGATGGCTTCCCCGAGCTGTACCTTATCCCGCGTCGGGGCGTACTTGAGCCAGCCATCAAGGTCAAAGCGATCTTCCATGGGACCAAACTCAAGGTCGGCAAACATCTGGGCGAGCGGATGATTGGGGTCGTTGCACACGGCTTTCAGGCTTTCGACGAAGGTGTCGAAGATCTGATCCACGTTGCGCGATATGACGCGCTGCAGAACGACGGTGCGGGCATCCCGCATGCGCTGCGCCTCATCGATCTGGGGGAGTGACGGCATTCGAAGGGTTGACATGGTGGGCCTTTCTGCCCTATCCTGTAGGGCGTTGCTCGCCTCCTGCGGCAACTCTTCATCCGAGCTGGGCTCGGTGTCGCGACCGAGCTCAGCTCCCTCGCACATCTCGCTGTAGACCGTACACGCCATCGTCACCTCCCGGCTTGAAGTTTCAGAAAGATCAGCGGCCGCTGAAACTTCCACATCTTCGTCCTCGTCCTCGGGCTCATCGTCCGCTGGCTCCTCCAGGTCCAGCGGGTGCTCTGCGTACCATTCCACCACCGCCGTCACATGGCGGCACTTCGAACGATACTGAAAGCCCTTGCACTGGCAGCGCTCAGGCGCGAGCCTGACCTGATACCACGTCTCACCATCGGAGCTCTGCACCAGATACGCGCCCGGTCCATTGGCTCTGATCGTCACGGTCGCGGTGTCCATCTCGACTCTCCCCTCTTGACCTTGTATCCAGCGCTACTGACAGAAATAAGTATATCCCCTCCCCTTGACTTTGTCAATAGCGCTATATACAATAGAAGAAGTAAATCGCATTATTGACGGGAGGGATTATGAACGCTACACTCAGCCGCATGAAACTCCAAGAGATCCTGCAACAGCACGGCATCACCACGCTGCGCGAGTTTATGGAGCGCGCGGGCATCTCCTCACGCCAACAAGCCTGGCAGCTGTGGCATGGCGAGGCTGGCGTCGGCAAGATGATGGCGAAACGGCTCAACGAACGGCTGCAGATCCCCATCGAAGAACTGATCCAGGTGGACCCTGTACCCTATCCGCACTCGCGCCGGCGCTATCAGCCGGCCCGTGGGGGGCATGCCCCTGGGCATCTGCGCGAGGCTTTCCTGGAATGGCTCGAGGTGGCCGTGGATCTGCCGCACGAGGCGCCACTGCCGCCTACGGTCGCGATCAACGAACAAGCACGGCCGGTCTCCTGGCTGTTCGGCCAACTATGGAATTGTACGGACGCGCTCCCGCGGCATGCCTTCGAGGCCGTGAACGACATTCTCGCCTCTGAGAATGCCCCGGAGATCGACCACCAAACCTATGCCGCTGCAGTGCGGGCGTTGAAGCCGCTCGTGAGCACTGAGGGGGAAGATCCAGAGGAAGGGCCGGCCCATGAATAGATCAAAGGGTCAGCCATGACGCCAAGAGCCTGGGAAGCCGACTTCATCAGACTGTGGCAGGCCGGGGCGAGCCAGGAGGCTATGGCGCAGGCATGGACGGGAGGGCACACTTGCTATTTCTGCTTCTTGAAGACAACAGTGATGCCACGTGGCCCTGAGAGATTGCCGCCGCGATCCGTCACGACAATCTGCCCATTGGCTTCAACAGCAATATCGAAAGGGGTGTACAGCAGGTCTCCGGTGGTGACAAGGATCTGTAGACCGGTGGCCGGATCGACTCGGACGATGCCCGGGACAGATGACCCATCGGGCATCGCGATCTGGATGTCGGTTACAAGGATCTGTCCATTCGCCTCGAGGGCGATGCCCCCGGCGCTGTTCGAGATGGTATTGAGATACCCGCCTGTCGTCACAACCGTCTGTGCACCGGTGGCCGGATCAATGCGGATCACACCCATCAAAACGTCCACCACCAGAATGTCACCAGGTTTGAGGGTCGCGGCGGCGGCCTCATCCCCCCCTGTGCACGACCAGATGAGGGTGGCCGCCATAACGGCCAGCATGACCCCTGCAAGGGAGGTTTTGCACCGCCTACGTGTGACGGTGATCGCGTACTCTGTTCGGGTCTGTTGGGACGGTGGTAGATAACTGGGCATCGCTGACCTCCTGGCATACATACCATGGCTCCGCTGTCGCTTCAGATCTTGATCAGGATCAACCGGTGGCGCGAGTGTAAGGAAACGCTGGGGGAGAGTCAATAACCGCCGCTTGTGCATACGCATAGCCATCAGGGAGTGGTCCCAACGGAGGAGGGCGCGGCCATGACCCCAAGGGCGTGGGAAGCCGAATTTATCTGGCTCCGGCAGGCCGGGGCGAGCCAGAAGGGGCCGACGAGGACATCTCTGACGCTAACACGTATTGACGTATACAAGTATTTACGTAAGAACGTCATGATGGATTAACGCCGATGCGTATTCTCACCATTGCGTCACAGAAGGGCGGGGCGGGCAAGACGACGCTCGCCGCACATTTGGCGGTTGAAGCCGAGCGCGCCGGCGCGGGACCTGTGGCCGTCGTCGATACTGATCCCCAGGGCAGTCTCGCTGCGTGGTGGAATAGCCGAGCAGCGCCGACCCCACTCTTTGCGGCGGTAGACATCACTCGCTTGCCCGAGCACCTCGGTAGTCTCCAGCAGCACCAGGTCGAGCTCGTGGTAATCGATACACCGCCGGCGCTCACCGACACGATCCAGGCCGCGATCGCCGTGGCTGACCTCGTCCTCATTCCAGCCCGGCCGAGCCCGCATGATCTCCGGGCTGTTGGCGTCATTGTCGAGATGGCGGAGCACGCGAGCATCCCGTTCTGCTTCGTGGTCAATGGGGCGACGCCGCGCACCACCATCGCCCTCGAGGCCCTCCGAGCCCTGGCGCAGCATGGCAAGGTGGCACCGGTGACTGTGCATACACGCATCGATTTTGCCGCCAGCATGATTGATGGCCGTACCGTGGGGGAGTTGCATCCCCAGTCGCGTTCAGCGCAAGAGGTCACGTCGTTATGGACTTACGTCAATACTCAACTGCGACAATACGCAAAGAGGCCATGACATGGCGACACGAAAAGCCGCCCAGCTGGACGCTGACCTAATTGCTCGCAAAGGCGAGGCCGCACCGGCAAATCCCCCACCACAGACGCCAGCGCCAGAGCCCCAGCCGACGATCCCACGAGGCACCAAGGGCACGATTGCGCTCACCGTGCGACTGGATCCCGAGCGCTATCGCAAGCTTGCGGCCTATGCGGCGCAGTTCCAGCCCCGCAAGACGCATCAGGAGATTCTGGTGGAAGCGCTCGATGCTTATTTTGAGCAGATGACGCAGTGACGGCAACGCGTATACACGTATTGACGTAAAGACGGGGTGACGGAGTGACGTTGATGCGGAGCAAGAAACCCTTCCGAGCGATGCAGGCCGAGGGGCTGTCCCTGCAGGCGATCGCCAATCAGCTCAACGCCGAAGGGGTGCCAACGCTCAGCTGCCGGAGATCTTGGAAAAAGGGCACGGTTTCAAACCTCCTGAAGGAGAGGTGAGCCGATGCGTGAGAGGGGTAGCTGCCACCATCAAACGCGTTCGTCCATTCAATTGAACACAGGGAAGTGTACGGTAAAAGTTGTCGAAGCGGCCGAGGCACTTGGACACCATTGGCAACCTGCTGGTGCAGGGTGAGGAGGACGCATGAAGACGACGGAAGACGCGTCAAGGTTTTTGCTCCTGGGCAATCCTGAGCGTGTCCGGCGCTGGCTCAAGGAGCAACAGCAGCACGATCCCTCGTATACCCAGGCGAAACTTGCCGAGCGCCTCCACAATAATGAGGGGCATCTCTCCCGCGTGCTGAATGGCGAGGCGCAGCCCTCCCCAGAGCTTCTCGTGCGGATGGCCAAGCTCATGGGAGTCGATCCGCTCGAGCTGATTATCCCGCCAGATAAGGCCCTGATTTCTCGCGGGGAAAAGCGGTTGCTTGAGGAGCTTGAGTGGTTTGTGCTGCACGTGCTGCACACACACGGCCTGATCAATAACAACCAGGCCAGCGGCGCCGATCTGGGCGAGCCAGAAAACGAGGACAACCATGAGTGACCATGACCCGTATTACCGTACCTGGCAGCAGTGCCGGATCAAAGCTGAGCGTTACGACACGATGTACCGCGCCTTGACTGGCCAGTATGACTGGTTTGATCGGCATATTAATGCCTTTGACCCACAGGGGACGATTCGCCGGCTGCCGAAATATATTCCCCGCGGCCGTCCAGTTGAATGGTATCGTGAGCAGGCCGACGCCTATCAGCAGAAGGCTGACCGTGCGTGGGAGATGTATCACACGCTGCACGATTTCCAGGAAAAAACGGCCTTTGAGCGGCTCTCGCGCGACGAGAAGCTTGCGGTGCTACGCCAGCAGGCCGAGCGCATGGCAGGGATGCGCGAGACGATTCAGGAGTACGAAGCAAAGGTTGTCCTTCATGAGGCTGAGCTGGCGCGCAAAGAGATCGCGTACGAAGGGTTGCCACCAGCTGACCGGATGGTGCGAGAGTGGATGGACCGACAGAACGATCCACAGGCTATGGTCGATACCTTTCGTCAATGGCTCGCGGAAGTCGAAGAGGAGCAGCGCTGGCGACTGGAGCATCTATGATGACCACCCCCAAGCTCCAGGCCCTGGGCATCGTGCAGGACGGCTCCCCTACGCGCTGGAAGGCCACCGGCTTTGTCTCCGGTGTGGGATGGCTGGAGGCCTGGGGGCCGACGCTCATCGAGGCGATGGAGGCGTTGCAGGCGCTGGCGGCGCAGCGGATCGCTGATCGCGGCGAGGAAAGCAAACCGTGACAACGATGGTGGGAGTCCTTCGCGATGCCTCTATACTGACACTGGCCTTGGTAGCCATGGTGACCACCCTCGTCACACGCGACCTCGCATTTGCTGAAATGGATGAGCATTTCATAGAGCTTGATAGCATCCGGAAGCGTTGTGCCAAGCGCCACCCTCGGGATGCGAAGAAACAGCGGCAGTGTTTTGAGGAGCAGTACTCAGCCGCGGTTGCCATCTACAATCTTATTCAGGAGAATTCCAAAGACAAAGACTGGCTCGAGGGGAGCCAAAAATGCACCGCGCACTATGCACCGAACCAGGTTCGAGATATAGCTGTCGTTCATCGATGCCTGGCCGCCATTCCACGCAAGCCTCAAGAGAAATCTCAGGCTCCCCCTGTCGAGAAAGGCTTCTACGACAGCTTCAAGAACATGTGCCGAGAAGACTGGCCGGACAGTTACGAGATGCAGGCGTTCTGCGTGAAGCAGCAGGACCATGCGTTTGAGAAACTGACAAAGATATTCATGCGAGAAACGACAAACGATCAAGTCTTCAACACGATCTGGAAGAAATGTAGCCGCGAGTGGAGACGGGGAGACACATTCAACTACGAAATGCTGGTGTTCTGCATTGGCAGCTCAGCGTACAGGGCAGAAGGAGGACGTCGGGTGCAGGCTTGAGCATTGATCCGGTACCGAGGCCAGCGACACCGGATCTTGTCGGGTCACCGCTGGGGGACGTAATTCCCCGCACAGTGGACCCATCGTGCGAGACCCCCATTGCGGGGTTCCTTGCGACCTTGATGGGCAACCGACAGCGCCTTGACTTACGGGCGGAAGGGCGGACTGGCTGCCTATGCCCGACCTCAGCGGCGGGCGAGGAGAGGAGGCACGCATGGCCATATTCACGTGTATCGCCTCCCGCGACGATGGGACGCGCTGCCGGGCGCCAGCCAGCATCCTCGATCACCAGCACGGCGGCATGGTGTGCCTGCAGCATGTCCCGGCTGCGGTCGCCAACGAGGTCACCCTCTACCTCACGCTCGGCCTCCAGGCGGCCCACCTCCACCATGAGGGCGAGGTGTACACCTGGCGCTTGGAGCCTGGCGAAGAGGCACCGACATGCTAACCACCTGGGGCGAGACGGCGAGGCCACATCCATGACCGTGCAGACCTTCGCAGAGGAGTATGCGCCATGAGATCTCAAGACATTTTCCCCCTCGCCCGGCAGCTGTATGCCGAGATTCCCGAGCGCCTGCGGCACTGGCGTGGCGAGCCCGCCGAGGCCCCCACGCGCGATCAGCTGGCCGATCACTTCCTCATGGCGTGCGATGCCGTCGGCTTCGACGTGGGCGAAGAGGACCACCGTGCCGCGATGGTCATCAGCGAAGCGCTCGGCGGCTTCCTGACGAGGTGGGGCGGTCGCTACGGCGACCTGGACAACGAAGTTCACGGCGCCCAGGCCGCCCTGGTCACCATCCTGGGTGGCACCGTGCAGGCGCCTGGCGTGTATCAGCTCCGGGTCGGCACCCCGATCACCGTGTCAGCGATCGCGGGGATGATCGCCTTTGTCCTGATGTTAGAACTGGAGGAGGAGCCGCGATGCTAGGGATCCGCCGGATGAGGCCTTACACCGAAATTATGACCATGTAATAATTCCTCTTTCTGAGCAAGAAGGAGGAGGGCTGAACCATGGAGCCCTTTGAGGTGTGCGTGCGCCGGTGGGCCGAGGACACCTGGAGCTTTCTGCAGCGCCTGAGCACGGACCCCCGCGCCTGGTGGCCGGACCTGTCGGAGGACCTCCCATGAACAGCACCATGCATCGGGTCGATTTCCCCTACACGCGCCAGGAACTCGAGGCCCTGTTTCACTATGCCAATGAGCAGGACGTCGAACGTGGCGGGCACTACGATGCGCGCAGCGCCGCTATCAACGTGTGGTCGCATCATTGGCTGAACCCCGCTACCCGGGACGAGTCAGACATCATCGGCACGTTCTATGTCCACTGGGCGCCGACACCGGTGCTCTACGAGATTGAGACCGACGAGGGCTTCAGCCTCGAGGATCTCCTGCAGGAACTCGGCCGCTTAGAGAGGAAGGCGCTGGGGGTGGTGAAGCATGGGGATGTGCCACCTCAGTACGCTTGACGTTGCTCAGGCCTTGACAACCGTTTATGCATATGCAATTATATATGCATGTATACGATACGCTATGCCACGGCCGCGGCGGATGACCTGCGCAGGCTCTCTGCGTATCATCGGAAGACGATCCTCGCGGAGATTACCAAGCATTTGACTCAGACGCCGACCGTCCCGAGCAAGCAGCGGAAGTCGCTACCAAACTTGGTCCATCCGTGGGAGGCCGTGCTTCCGATTTGGCAGCTTCGCGTCGGGACACACCGGGTCTTTTACGATGCGTCTGAGACTGACCAGACCGTCATTATTCGGGCGATCCGCCGAAAGCCCCCAGGCAAAAGGACGGAGGAGATCCTATGAAGACTATTGGGGTGCGAGAACTCCAAAAGCAGCTCAAGGATTGTGTGGATACTGCACAAACCGAGCAGGTGGTTATTACCAGGCATGGCAAGCCCGCGGCTGTCTGCATTGGCGTCGAGGGATACGACTGGGAAGACCTGATCTGGATGACGGACGCGGCCTTCTGGCGCATGATTGAAGAGCGACGACATCAGCCCACCCTCAGTCAAGAAGAACTTGAGGCAGAACTGCGCGCGCCACGGCGGCGCAGCACAAGTGACAAACCATCGAGGAGATAGAGCCCCGCGGGCTTATCGCGGCTGAAACATAGGAAGCGCACACAAAAGAACGGCGCAGTCGTGCGGAGATTGCACCCCTCGACACGACCACGCCGTCGGAACTGGATCGTCGCGGCTCCACAGTGCTACCGTGGGCGCTCCCCAGAGACAACATAACCCCTCACCAGTGAGGCGTCATAGTGTCACCGCTTATCATACCACACAGATCAGTGCCTCAGCCACCCATTCCCTGCCAGACAAGGCGAGCCTTCAACTTTTTCCGCCGAACCCGCGCAAATATCGGCAAATATTGCTTGCATTGCGCGAGTAGCCATAGCTATATTGTAGCCAATCTACCAGTATCTCCTGTCTGCGCCCGCATCGGGAAAGGTCCGTTAATGAGTGGCGCAGACGATTGCAGAATGGCCTGGCAACAACTTTGCGGTAAACGGCTGCTGACCAGAAAACTGGAGGCGGCGTTGACTTTCCTACGTGGGAAGTTGGCGCCGCCTTTCGCGTTTCTAGGGTTATTAATAAATCGTTCGATTAATCGTTAAACACCGAAGGCGAGAGGAGACGCTGATGGCGATGGCAACCACGCAATGCAACCTGAAGCTCACGGCGGTGGCCCGTGAGCGACTGCGGGAACTCTCGCGCGTCACGGGACGGCGTCCCGCGTCGGTGGTCGAGCATCTGTTGGCGCTCGCTGTGGCGAAACCAGGCGCAGATCTGTTGTTATCTGAGATGTCGACAGGCGTTGAGCATCATGGGGGCGAACGCGATGCTCACCAGGGATCGTAGGAGAGAGGGCCAGACCCGCGCCGCCAAGCATTCGCTGTGCAGACGCCGGCGCGGGCTGACCACAGGCCAACAGCCCCGTGACAGCGGGGCCATAGCGAGGTACCCACAATATGCCACACACTAACAGTTGCGCGCAACCTCGTCCTTTACTCCAGCATCTCCCTGACGCCCAGCGGAGCCAGCTGACGAATATTTTTCTGGCCCAGGTGCGGGCTGGTGCCCACCATCCCACCATCGTCCTGAAGATGGTCGATGGCACGTCGCGCCAGCGGCTGCGGTTGTCCCTCATCAGCCACAAGCCATCAGAGCGCAATAAGTACACTGGCTGGCTGGCACTCCTGCGTGATCACCCGGATGAAGCGATGGCGTTCGCCGCGTGGGCCATCAACCGGGAATCCCTCACCACGCAAGAGAAGGCGCACATTAAGGCGGAAAAGTCACGGCCCTTCGTCGCCGAGCACATGGCGCAGCATCCCCCCACTGACAAACAACTCAATTTTCTCCGCAGCCTCGGCGTGGCGACCGCGCCGACGAATCGGCTGGAAGCGTCGCAGCTCATTGACCACCGCGTGCAGGGGAGGGGGCGCCATGGATGACAATTTTCATGGTGCAGCCTTAGCTTTTCTGCAAGCGCTCTACCCCGACGATGCACCAGGATGGTTGAATATCTATACCCTGCCTGACAAACACTCGGAGTGGTTCCCCCCGTCGAAGCCTGACGCCGTGGTCCGCTACATCACACAGGCGCTGCGGTCCCCGCAGGTGAATATCTACTTTTGTGTGGGATTACATGGGCAACAGGTCACAGATGGCAAGCGCGGCGACGCAGCAAATATTATAGCCATTCCGGCCCTACACGCTGACATCGACATCGCTCACCATACTCACAAAAAAGCAAAATTGCCGCCGAGCAGAGATGCTGCGCACTCACTCCTGAAGGTGATTCCATTCGCACCATCCATCGTGATCAACTCAGGCCATGGGATTCAGGTCTACTGGTTATTGAGAGAATTGTGGCGGCTTGAGAATGATCTCGCACGACAAGAAGCTACACAACTCTTACAGCGATTGCAGGCCACGATTCACGCAGCAGCAAAGCTTGAGGGATGGACAATCGATTCGACCTTTGACTTGAGCAGGTTGCTGCGATTACCTGGTACGTATAACTGCAAAGAATCTAGTAATTCTATCCCAGTGACGATTCTTGAGGCCCATCCAGACCGCCGCTTTAACCCGTCAGACTTTGACCCATACCTGATCGAGGTGACATCTCCTGCCGGCGGCGAGGCTAGTACTGAACCACTTCCTGAAGATCTCCCCCTGACTGAGATTCATGCGCTGAAGGTATCAACTCGCGTGAAATACCTGATCAAAGATGGCGAGGACCGGCTCAATCCTGGACGGTACCCGAGTCGAAGCGAGACGCTCTTGGCCGTAATCCGTGCGCTCATCCGCGCTGAATACGACGATGCCACAATCGCTGCCGTGCTCTTGGATCCGAGTAACCGGATTAGTGAAAAGCCACGCGACCGGGGTCGGCGCTGGCTAGAGCAAGAACTTAGACGTGTCAGAGCCAAGCCGTTACCACCGCTGGAGGTAACCTCAACGCCGGCAGCGGCGCGCGAAGATCAGTCAGGAGAGGATTCTCATCACACCCCTAATAGCCAAGGCCACCGCCAGCCATCAATGGAGGAGGAACATTTCACGGACCTCGGAAATGCTCGGCGGTTCGTACGCCTCTGGCAACCAGAGGTGCGCTACATCGCCACCTGGCAGAAGTGGGTGACATGGACGGGCACCGCTTGGCAGATAGACCATACCAAACAGGTTGAGCGGCTGGCACGTCAGACCGTAAAAGCCATGTACGCCGAGGCCGCACACCTGGACGATGATAAAGCCCGAAAAGCACTGGCTTCGTGGGCCATGCAGTCTGAATCTCGAGGAAAACTTGAAGCGATGATCGCGCTCGCTCAGGCTGAATTGCCTATTCCCATTACACATGAGCAGCTCGATACCGACCCTTGGGCCTTTAATTGTGCCAATGGCACCATTGATTTGCGGACGGGAACACTGCGTCCACACCGACGTGACGATCTATTCATGAAGCAATCACCAGTGCCCTATGATCCCCAGGCATTCTGCCCTCGATGGGTGCAATTCCTGCACGAGACGATGGCAGGCGATAAGGAATTGGTCAGCTACATTCAGCGGGCCGTTGGCTCAAGCCTCACCGCGGATGTTCGGGACCAGTGTTTATTTTTCCTGCACGGGGGTGGGTCTAATGGAAAAAGCGTGTTACTACTCACCCTCCTATCGCTCATGGCCGACTACGGCATGCAATCGATTCCGGAGCTGCTCATGGTGCGGTCCAATGAGCAGCATCCTACCGAGCGTGCTGATCTCTTCGCGAAGCGCTTTGTCGCCACAGTCGAGGTTGAATCTGGTAAGGCGCTCGCTGAAACGCTCGTCAAGCAGCTGACCGGTGGCGATCGCATCCGAGCTCGACGCATGCGTGAAGATTTCTGGGAATTCTCCCCCACGCATAAATTGTGGTTTGCGGCGAATCATAAACCGGTCGTCAGAGGGACTGATCACGCTATCTGGCGACGTATTAAGTTAACCCAAGTTGCGACCTATAAGCAGTTGATACTATAGGCCAACACAAAGAGGAAGACTTTCAACTCAAAGCCCGCGGCCGTGACCGCATGAATCGTTTTGGGCAGCATTCGCTCCAGTAAGCTGCCGAC
>WNFU01006706.1_pt1 | contig 13847 bp, 9 predicted proteins | sample 5400121 | NCBI WGS metagenome assembly WNFU01 (sample SAMN13153360, study PRJNA577476) | soil metagenome | isolation source: 100 cm soil or saprolite under grassland replicate 1 | place: USA:California | collected 2016-06-15
GCGCCAAATGCCAAAAGAGCCGCAGTGCTGGATCAACCTCGCCGTTGTTTTAAGGGACAACAACGATGGAGCAAAGGCGCGCGACGCATGCGAAACCGCGCTGCGCCTGGCGCCGACGAATCTCGACGCGCTCCGTCTCGAGTTGAAGCTTTGTTCGGCGCTCGAGGATTATCCGAACGCTCTGGAGTACGCGAAGAAATTACAGAAGCTCGAACCACAAAACCGGGAGCTTCAAAATCGGATCAACGAAATCGAGAAGAAACTCGAAGCGGCCAACCCAAAGCCCAATCCGAAATAGGCGCCTTCCACATTGGACCCCGTGACAGGAAGTCGCGCCGGAATGGACGGGGTCTCGCCGGCCGGCGGGCCGAATGAATTTTCGTCCTCGTCCTCGGAAGCGCGACGATCGAGGACGAGGACGAGCAGGAGGACGAGGACGATTTAAATTCGGTTTCGCCGCGCCGCGTTAGCGGGGCCCGATTTCCCCTTTTGCTCTTCTCGCCAGGTTCACCAGTTCCCAGTAAGGCGGGGTGTAACCGTTTTTCCTTCTGAAATCGTCGGCCAGCGCCAGAAGATTCGCCTTGATGGCCGCGTGCCGTTTTGAAAATGCCCTGTGCCGCAGCGCCGCGGTTGCGCTCATCCCTTCGGGAACGGGGCCGACCCGTCCCAACCAATTCAGCATCGCGCTGTATCCTTTAGCCAGTCGCGCCGCCGGCAGTCCGAGCCGCGGATAATCCAGTTGTTCTCCGGCGTCGGCGCCTTCCAGCATCGCATCAATCACCGCATTGTCGGCGTGGTCCTGAAACAGCGTCTCGGGGTCACGCCATTCGGCGACCACGCGAAGTTGCGGGTCATACTCGAGGTCGGACGGTTCCTGTGTCTGGAAATGTCTCGCCCCGAAAGCGGAGAGCCACGACGTGACACCGGGCGAGGAGATGTGCGAAATCCCCATCCACAGCCTGATGCCCCACGGTTCGTAGGCGGCCGAGGCGACTTCCGAGCAGAACTGTTTGCGGTGGTCGCTGTAGTCCATCGCGAAATCGTAAGGGATGTGCCGCGTCGTGGCCTGGCGGAGCGCCAGGGAAGCCGCTTTGTGCGGCAGCATCGGGTCGGCCACAAGGTGCGGCAAATCCGCGCGCAAACGCAGCACCATTACCCGCAGCTTTTTGTCGGCCAGATATTCCGCCAGCGATGAACCCACCACGCCCTTTTCGATGTGGGCTTCGATGACCGATGCGGTCCGCGTCGTTTCGTCCACGTGCGCCAGCGCAATGTGGGAAAAATTGCCCGGGAAATCGTTGCCACGCGCGATCAGCGCCGACGTGGGCGCGCCGCCGCGCGAGATCAAAATGTCGCCGCTGTGAATGGTCACCCCCAGGACAGTCGCCGAGGGCGTTTGTGAGGGTTCGTGGGAACCGGAGGTCAGCGCAGGCACGACTCCCGCCGGCGCTTGCAGCATCGCTTCTTCGAGCGCGGCGCGACCGCCATACAACAGCCGATAGACGCGCCGCCGCGCTTCGGCCGAATTCATGTTCCAATGTTCCGACTGCTTTTTGGCCGCGTTCCGCACTCGCGTGAAAAGCCGGAGGTAATCGGGCAATCGTTGCGGGCAGGCTGCCGTCATGGGAGCCAGCAGGAACAGATTGGTCTCCAGCAAATCAAATTGCGCGTCCGCGGGGACAAGGTCCTGCGCGCCGATCCGGTCGATCTGCTGCTGGAGGACAGCAAGTGCGGAATCCATGCGCGGCGCGAGAACGGCGCAACCGCCGGCGCGGGCCTCTAGAAATTGTTTCTCCAGCGACGACCAAAAGGCGTCGCGATTCCAGGCAAACGGTTGTTGGCTGACCCCGGCGGGCGCCGTCGGCAGGGGCTCCGGAATGAGCAGCGCCAGGTAGAAGGCGGCCACCGCAACCGCCCCTCGAAGAAAGAATCGGCGCGTGAGCGGAGACGTTCTGCCGGTGGTTGGTTGTTCAAAGTTCAAGGTTCAAAGTTCAAAGGACAGTGGTCAGTGGTCAGCGGTCGGTTGTCAGTTGTTGGTTGTGGTTTGTTTAAGGTTCAGGGTTCGGTGTTGGATGTTGGGTGTTAGATGTTGGACGTCGGCTCGTCGTCGTCCTCATCTTGGAAGCCAGGCCAGCCGATCGAAGTCGAGGACGAAAGGTCGGTTCATGGAAAGTCCCCTTTCGATTTTTCGCATGCATTGGGACCCTGAACCGCAGAGGCGGCTGCGCCGCCGCGATAGCGTCTTGGAGTGCGGCAGTCCTCTGCCGCTTTTGCGTCCCCAGACCAGATCGAAAAGCGCCAGAGGACTGGCGCAGTCCAAAACCTGGCGGCCTTGGGTCGGTTCGTGGAGCGCGCCCGAGCCGTGTTCATCGTCGCGGCGAGTCTGCGCGTTCACTATTGAATTTCAAGCCGATCGTGCGAAAGCTTGCAGCGCGACCGTGCCGCCCTACAATGCGCCGCAACCAACGTGGCAAGTTGATTGGGACGAACATCATGGATCACATCGAAGAAACATTGGTGCTCATCAAGCCTGATGCTTTGGAGCGCGGCCTCGTGGGAGAAATCATTCGCCGGTTCGAAGCGGCCGGTTTGCGGATCCAGAACATTCGTTGGGCGTCTCTCTCGCGTGCGCTGTTGGAAAAACATTACGCCGACTTGAATTCCAAAAACCCGCGCGCTTTCGATCGCAATACGCGTTATCTGGTCGGAAAAGATGCCGTCGCCCTTGTCCTCGCCGGCGCGAACGCCATCGGGAAGGTGCGGCTGTTGATCGGCCCGACGGAGCCGGCGTCGGCTGCTCCCGGAACGATTCGCGGCGATCTCAGCTCGGATACGATCCGGATCGCTGATTCCCAGGACCGCGGATTGCACAATCTGGTCCATGCGGCCGACTCAGCCGATTCGGCCCAAAAGGAAATTGCGCTGTGGTTCGGCACAGAAATTACAAGTTGATGATTCATGAATTCGGTTTATTCCGTTTACTCGCCGGACCGTGGGAAGGACACCCCTCCTGTTCCCCCTCACCCCGGCCCTCTCCCCAGGGGAGAGGGAGCATTGTCCTCCGGTTTTGGAACATCCGAGCGCGGGGTGTGCGGTGCTGGCCTTGAGCAACACGCATCGTCGGGTGCGTTTCCCTCTCCCCGAGGGAGAGGGTCAGGGTGAGGGGGAATCACCGTTGGGCGGCGGCGCAGCGTGTGAATATCCAAAAAGATTTAATGGTATTGGCGGGATTAACCTGAGCAGATAGTAAATGTGGATCTCTCACCAAACACTCTCGATGCCTTGCGGAAGCTGAGCACGCCGACCGTTTCGAACGCCATTGAATTATTCAACGTCCGTCCGCGCAACCGCGGTTTCCTGTCGCCCGCAGTCCGCTGCCTGTTCCCGGACCTGGGTGTGATGGTCGGCCACGCGGTAACGGCCCGCTTTGCGGCGAACCAATCCGGAACCCTGCCCGGGTCGCGTTACGATTTTTGGAAGCGCATGCTGGACATTCCCGAGCCGCGCGTCGTGGTGATGCAGGACCTCGATCAGCCGCCGGGCGTCGGCGCCTACTTCGGCGAAGTGCAGACCAACATCCATCGGCGGCTGGGCTGCCATGGCGTCGTCACGAACGGCCACGTGAGGGACCTTGATGAAGTCCATGCGCTGGGCTTCCATTATTTCGCCGGCGGCGTCTGCGTTTCCCATGCCTACGTTCACTTGATTGATTTTGGTTCGCCGGTGAACGTCGGCGGAACGACCATCCACCCCGGCGACCTGATCCACGGCGATCAACACGGCGTTCTGGTCATCCCCAACGAAACCGCGAGTGAAATTCCTGCGGCGGCGGCGAGAATTGTCGAGCGCGAGCAGCGCATCATCGGGCAGTGCCGATCGCCGGACTTTTCGCTGGAAGAGCTGAAGCGGCTGATGGAGGGCGACTGAGGCCGTTCATTTCGCGCGCTTTTGGGCTATCGCATCGCGCCACGCTCGATCTTCGGCGAACCGACCTCCGTCGGCGCGGGCGCGCGCGATTTCTCGAGGGGTGTTGACTCCGGCTGTCGCCGCTGCGGTTCGGCAGACGGGTCCGGCATTTCGACCCGTTTGATGAAGGAACGGACGGCGGCCAGGAACACCGACACGATGATCACCACGGCGACGAACACCATCAGATCTCCGAAACTGATTCCGGGACTCGGCATATCCAGTCTCCTGAATTGCGATTTCCCTCTCAACCAAGCATCCCTTCGGCGAATCGTCAAATGGTTCGTAATTGCTTGACCATTTTTCCTGCGGCCAGCATTTTCGCCGCGTGTCAAAGACGCTCTTCGTTTTTTTTCTGCTGATGGTTTTCGCCGGGTCAGGCCTGGGCGCCGAGCCGGAGCGCTCGGTCATCCAGATCATGACCTCCAGCCAACAGCCGGTCTGGGACGCGCCCTGGCGCTTCGATTCGGTCCGACGCAGCAGCGGTTCGGGATTCGTGATCAGGGCCAAGCGCATCATGACCAACGCGCATGTGGTCAGTTGGGCGAAGCAAATCCTGGTGCACCGTTACCAGGACCCGCGGCCCTACCTTGCGCATGTCCGGTTCGTCGCGCATGACTGCGACCTTGCGTTGCTCGAAGTCGAAGACGCGAGTTTTTTTAGCGGCCTCGAGCCGCTTCGATTTGGCGATTTGCCCAAGGTCCGCTCCACGGTGGTGACCTACGGATATCCGGCCGGCGGCGAACAGATTTCCTATACGCGCGGTGTGGTGTCGCGCATCGAGTTGCAGACCTACGCGCACAACGGCAACCGCAGCTTTCTCACCGTGCAGACCGACGCTGCCATCAACCCGGGTAACAGCGGCGGGCCGGTCGTGCAGGACGACCTGGTCGTTGGCGTGGCGTTTCAGGGCATGCCCGGCCTCGAGAACACCGGCTTTTTCATTCCGCCGCCTGTCATTCAGCATTTTCTCAAGGACATCGAGGACGGCGGATACGGCGGTTTCCCCATGGCCGGAATACGGGTGGTCGCGCTGCAAAATCCCGCTTACCGCCGTTACCTCAAACTGTCCGACAACGATCTGGGCGCGCGAGTGGACAGTATTTTGCCCATTCCAGCGACCCAGAAACTGATCCAGCCGGACGATGTCCTGCTGCGGGTGGGCAGGTTCGACGTCGCCAGCGACGGCACCGTGCTCTACGAGGGCAACCGGGTATCGGCTTCCGCGGCTTTTCAGACCGCGCAGCGCGGGGAAAACCTCCCGGTCAGGGTCTGGCGTCAGGGCAAGGAACTGGACGTCGCGCTCCCGATGAACATCTATAACGGCGACCGGTTGGCGGGAAATCAGTATGACGTCCTGCCGCGCTACTTTGTTTACGCCGGGCTGGTATTCACGCCCCTCAGCCTGGATTACCTGCGGACCCTCGGTCAGGGGTGGCGCGACGCCGCGAATGCCGAACTGACCTACGAATTGTATTATCGCCGGAACGAGTCGCCCGAGACGGTGCGCCCCGAGCCCATCGTCCTGGCCTCGACTCTGGCGCATCCGGTCAACGCCAATTTGAAAATCTCGCACCACGCCCTGGTGGACAAAATCAACGGCGTTCGCATCGACAAGCTCGAAGACGTCGTGCGCGCTTTTGAGTCTGTCACCAATACGCATCACGTGATCGAATTCGTCCCCAATCACGCATTCGAAACGTTGGACCGGGCCGACGCCCAGGCCGCCCAGTCGGAAATCCTGAAGACCTACGGCGTGCCCAAAGACCGCCGGCTATGACGACCCGCTGCGTCACAGGTCTGGCAGTGCTTTTGCTGTTGGGAACCGGTTCCGGTCTTGGCCGCGAAGTCGCGAAAAAAGCGGCGGGTGAATGGGAGCGCTCGCTCGTCAGCGTCGAAATCAATCGCAAACAATTCGATTATTTCCAGCCCTGGACCAAACGCGCCCGGACGGCGCTCAAAGCGGGCCTGGTCATCGGGCCGCGCGAAATCCTGACCACCGCCGACGAATTCGACGAGCGCACGCTGGTGCGGTTGCAACGAGGCGGCCGGGGCCGCTGGTGGAATGCCGAAGTCAAGTGGGCGGATTACCCGGCCAACCTCGCCATCGTCACCTGTGCGGACGAAAAGTTCTGGACCGGACTCAAACCCGCCACGCTGGCCGACTCGATCAAAAAGGACGAAGACATCCAGATCGTCCGCTGGCGAGGCGGCACTCTGGAAGTGCGAAAAGCCGAGTTCAGCCGGTTCACGGTCAGTCATCCGAACATGAGCGATGCCGTCCACGTGCAGCTCGAACTCAGCTCGGAAATCGACGGCGTGGGATGGTCGGAACCGGCCATCGCCGACAGCAAAGTCATCGGTTTGATTTCGTCCCAGTCGGGAAACCAGTTGCAGGCGCTGCCGGCGCCCTTCGTCCACTCGATCATCGACGCGCAAAAAAAGGGCCGTTACAAGGGCCTCGGCTATTTTGATTTCACCTGGCAACCGGCGGAAAATCCGGAAACGCTCGGCTATCTGAAGCTCGAAGGCGAGAAGCGCGGCGCGGTGGTCATCGACGTGCCCAACAAGCCGGGCGTCGAGTCGGTGGTCAAACCGCGGGATATCCTGCTGCAGGTGGACGGCTTCGATATTGATACCCAGGGCGACTACAAGGATCCGGATTACGGCCACCTGTTGCTGGAAAATCTCTCGACACGCAACAAATGGGCGGGTGATCCGGTGCGCCTGAAAATCTGGCGCGACGGCCGCGCGCAGGACGTCCTTTATCATTTGCCGAAGGCGGAAGACGCCGCGCGGCTGGTTCCTGAAGCGCCGTTCGACCAGGAGCCGGAATATCTGATTGCCGGCGGCCTGGTGTTTCAGCCGTTGACCAAAAACTATTTGCGCAGTTGGGGCCAGGACTGGGAACGCCGCGCCCCGTTCCGACTCGCTTATTTCCGGAATCAGGACCCCACGCCGGAACGCCCCGCCATCGTGATTTTGTCGCAGGTCTTGCCGGACATTTACAATCTGGGTTACCAGGAATCGCGCCAGATCGTTCTGGAAAAAGTCAACGGGCAGAAGGTCAATTATCTCTCCGACTTGCAGGAGGCGTTCAAAAAGCCGATGAACGGATTCCACATCCTCGAATTCGTCAAAGGCGACGCCCTGCAGCGCATCGTGCTGGACGCCGCGACGCTCGAGGCGGCCACCAAACGCGTTCTCGAGCGTTACGGCATCGAGCAGGAACACGTCATCGTTTCCTCAATGAAATAAGTTGGATGTTGGTTGTTGAATGTTGGTTGTTGGTTGTTGAATGTTGGTTGTTGGTTGTTGGTTGTTCCCTCTCCCCGAGGGAGAGGGTCAGGGTGAGGGGGAAACGACGGTTCGATGGCCACTGAGTGTTTCTTATCCAAGGGACTCCTCAGCACCTCGGCGATTGTTCGAAAGCCCGATCAGAGCCCGCTCAGACCTTCTCATCGAGCAGTCTCCACACCCGCAACGCTTCCGTCGCGCCCCAGGCCTGCGCGTCGCAGCCGCGATGCGTATGCGGCGCGTCGCCGTCCACGATTTCGGGAAGGTGACCCAGGCAATGCTCGTTCAGCAACTGCTCCATGCTGCCCAGATAGGACCTGGCAGCGGCGACGGCTTCCGGGGAAAAATTCCATGCGCGCGCCAGGGCTTCGCAGAAAATCGGGAAAGTCCACGTCCACGCCGTGCCATTGTGATACGCCGGCTTGCGGCGCGTGTCTTCATCGCCCTGGTAGCGACCCTGGTAAGGCTCGACGGGATTATTCAACAGCCGGCCATTGTTGCCGTAGATCGGCAGGGGCGGGGAAACCGGCAGGGGCGCGAGCGAGCGGAGCGCCCCGGGAACAACGAGGAAACGCAGGGCGGCGTCAACCGAGCGTTGCGCCTGCTCGCCGGCAACCTGGCCGAGACTGACCGCGAGCAGATAGTTGCTGCGCAGCGCCGTGTCCGCTTTGGCCGCCGCCGCCGGTTCGCCTGGCTTCGCGATCAACAGGTCGGCGAAATAACCGCGAGGCTCAAGCCAAAAATATTTTTGCAGCGACGTCTCGGCGCGGTCAGCCAACACGCTCCCCTTCTCATCCCCGGCCTTTGCCCCGATTCGTTCGAGTTGGCGCAGCAGGCGAATCCACAAAGCCTGGATTTCGATGGGATAACCTTCACGGGGCGTGCCGGCGGGAAAATTGGTGTCCATCCAGGTGAAATGACTCGGACTCCAGATCAATGCCGATGCCGCGTCCATGCGAATGCCCGTCGGCGTGCCGTCGCGATAGTGGCGCGCGATGCTGGTGAGCACGTCGGCGATGGTGCGTCCGCGTGTGTCCACGACTGTCGAATAAAAATCCTTCTCGGGCGGCACGACCTCCTCCTTCATCGAGGGGGGAACCACGCCGGTCACCCTCCGGCGGAGCCTTTCCGCCATTTCCTCGCATGCGATGCCAAACCACAACGGCGCGTCCGAAGTGTCGCGATTCGACGCATCCTCGCCCCGAATCGTGTTGGGCAACGTCCCGTTCTCTTCGAATCGCGCGAACGTGACGAGGATTTGCTTTGCCTCTTCAACCATTCCCGCCGCCAGCAACCCGCGCGTGCAAATGAGGGTGTCGCGTCCCCAATCCAAAAACCACGGGTAACCGGCGATGACCGTCTTGCCCTCGCCGCGCCGCACCACAAACGCCCTGATGGCCTTCAAGAATCGGTCAAAAAAGGACGAGGATTGGCCGGCATTGTCCGATGAACCCAGCCCTGGCCCCTCCCGGGAGGGGAACTGCGCCCGCGCGACGGTCGAGGTGTCGCTCCTCTCCCTGGGAGGGGTCGGGGTTGGGTTTGAAGCTTCCGCCGTTACGATCAAAGTCACCGTTTCTCCTTCCACCAGCGGCAAATCAAACCAACCCGGACTGTAGGCGTCGCCGCTGGCAAACTGGCCGCGGCTGGCTTCAACCGGGTGCGGGATGTTTTCGCACCATTCCGGCTCGGGATGAAATTCGCCCGCGTCGCCGAACACGCGCAATTGGCGGTCCGGCGCGGGCGCGAACGCAAAACCCGCCCGGTTCCTTAATGGCCGCGTGTTGGTGTTGAAAAGTTGTTCCGCCGCGGCATCGCGCCTGGTCTCGCGGTGAAAGTTGCGATCTTCGATATCAACCCGCACGGTCAGTCGCGCCTCGACAGAAGGGCCGACTTCCACTTCGTCCCTGACTTTCCTGCTGCTCGAATCGACGCCCGGGACGCCGTGGAACGCGCCCCGACCGCGTCGAAAACCCAACACGGTCGTGTTCTGGCCTTCCGGCATTTCGGCCGTCACCTCAATCTCGACGGTGCGCCGATCACCCGTGCTGGCGGCGAATTTCCAACGTGCCGGTGGGCCGGGATCAAACGTGCTCAGGTTGTCCGCGTTCAAAGGCGAAATGAACCCGTTGACATTGGCCCAGACGCGGAGGCGCTTGGCAAAAATGTGCCGGTCCACCGGCACACGGGCATTCAGGTTTGCGCCCAGCAGACAATCGTATTTCGAATGGATGCGACCGAGGTCCACACACAGCCGGGCCATGCCGCCAATGCCGTTGGTCAGCAGAACCAGGTCGGAGGCGCGATGCCGGGGCAGGGTCGCCCCGCCGGCTTCGGCGGCCAGAAACCGCACTGCGCCGGTCACCTGCCGGTCCGTGATACCGAATCGTTCCACGACCAGCTCGGCATTGCTGCTTCCGTCGCGCGGCGGAAAGAAGGCGACGTAACCATCGCCAACGGCCACGGACTGCGCGTGCCGCGCGGGGGCGCTCTTCGCGAAAAATAAGGTCGCGCGGAATCGCGCGTCGTCCCGGACCAACAGCCAATGGTCCGGCGGAACAAGCGTGACGCGGCGGCGATCAACCAAACCCCAGGTGACGACCTGCGGGAATTTCTTCTGCCGCGCAGCGGCGTTCAGGGCGGCCAGTAAATCCTCGCTCGCGAGTTTTTTGTCCAGGTAAGCCAGGGAACCGAGAAGGCTCCTCGCGTCGCGCTCCACATATTCAGCCAGAGCGCGCCAGTCATGCGGGCCGATTTCCTCCGGATCGAGCATTTCGGCCAGCGCGTTGACGGCCCAGGCGGTTTGCGCGCGCGCGCGGCGGTAGGATTCGCCGTTCAAGCTCCGTGGTCCGGCGGCCGGCGAGAGGCAGTAACAGGCTCCCGGTTCCAGCGAGAACATCGTCGCGCCGTCGCTGGTTTGTTTGCTTTCAGGTGCGGGTTGCCCCAGCAGATCTTCGAACTTTGGGCCGGCAGGGCGCGGTGTCCTCGCCGCGGCGTCGGCCTCGGCCGGCTGGGGAGAGCCCGCCCTGCCATCTTCCAATGAGACTGCGAGCGTTCGCGGGATTTGAACGTCCGTATTCACCAGTACCAGCACGACGTTCTCGCCGTCGGCGGAGACGCGTCGCAGGGCGAAGACCGGAGAATGAGCCGGGCTCAATCGCGCCAGTTTCGCGCCATCGAGGAAACAGGGATGCTCCGACAGCAGTTGGTTGAGCCGCGCCAGTTCCGGAATGATGTTCTCCTGGCTGCCCCACGACAGGCCGGCGCAGCCGTGGACCAGGATTTTTTCGGTGGCGAGCCATTCGACGCCGCAGGTGAAACCATAAGCGCCGTTCACGCTGGCAAGCGCGCAGAGCCGGTTGCGCAACAGCGACCAGGCGCGGCCCTTTTTGGCAAGGCGATCGTTGTCATGGGTTTCGCTGTAATGGGCCAGGACCCCGACCCGCCGGCTTTGCTTGTGCGCATGGTCGAGGTAACCGGCGACCTGCAGGCCGGAAAACTCCTGGAACAACTCCGAGTAGGCCCACTGCATGCCGCCCTCGGTCAGCAGCGCCTCCGTTTCCTTCCATCCGCCACCCAGGCCTTCGAGCAGAAAAATCGTTTCAGGAAACTCCTCCCGCACGCGGGCGCTGACATATTGCCAGACCGGCATCGGGACCTTGTAGCCCGCGTCGCAGCGAAAACCGTCCACCCCGCGCCGGCACCAGACCAGGAAGGCCTCGGCCAGTTCATCCCAGAGCGCTCGATGCTGCGGATCGAGTTCGACCAGGTCCTCCCAGGTCACCCCCCAGGCGCCGGGGCTGACGAACGCTCCGTCCGGCTGGCGCAAAAACCATTCCGGATGCTGCTCGTGCAGGGTGGAACTCCAGCCGGTGTGATTGATGACCAGGTCGAGAAAGAGCCGCGCGCCGTGCGCATGGACCGCGTAGGCCAGTTCGCAAAACTGCTCGACACCGGTCGTGCGCCGGTCGAACTCGATCAGCGCCGGATCCACCGCCGTCAAATCGAGTCCGGCGTAAGGACTGCCGAACCGTCCAAACCGCGCGTAGGTGGTCGGCGTCGGGTTGATCGGCAGCAACTGCACAATGCGGCAGCCGAGCGCGTCGATGATGTGCGGCAGTTCCTCGATGAGATCGCGCAGTTTGCCCGAGCGCGGAATGATGGTGTAACCGCGTTTGTCGAGTTGTTTGAACTGTCCTTCGAGCTTTTCATCCGCCGCGCTGGCGGCCCTCATGGTGCCCCCGAACAGCCGCGTGAATGCGCAATAAATCGTGTTCGCGGTGCGGTACGCGTCCGGATGAACCGAGATTCCGAGGTCGGGCCCGTCCGGCCAGAGCTGCCAGCCGCGTTCATCAACGGCGTAAGCCTTGGCCTTGAAGTACCCGACTTCGGTGAGCGTCGGTTCGACGAACCATTCGTCGCCCTCGCGCCGCATCGGGATGTCGCGCCAGGACGCGCCGCTCATCGGTCTCTCGCCGCCGCATGAAGTGATGATTTCGCGGCGCAGGACCGCGCCGCGCCCGAGATTGGTCCGCAGCAAACCGCGCAAGTTTTCCGGCAAGGGATTGCCGTCCGCGCGGCGCAGCGAGAAACGAACGCGGTCGCCCACGAAACGCAGCAGGCGTTCGCCGGTCGGCGGAGCCATTTCCAGTTTGAGCGGTGGTATGCCCATGCCATCGAACCCGTCTGGCGGTTAGGATTGGCAGGCAATGGCTGGAATGCAATTCCAGAGGTGGGATCAGGGAAGCTCAAATAATTCCCTCATCTGCTTCAACAACTGCGGCACCGCCGTCCACGGATCTTCCTTCGATTCGTATTCGAGGGCGACGTAGCCCTGGTAATTGGCGTCGCGCAGGATATTGACCAGGCGCGGCAGATCGGCCGGTTCGGCGCCCTTGCCGCGGGGATGGATTTCGCCTTTCATCTGCACGTTCACCGCGTAAGGAGCGATCTTCACCAGATCGCCGTAGGGATCGTCGGTGTGGAAATTTCCAGTGTCGAGGTTGATGCCGAGCCACGGGCTTTTCACTGCCCGGACAATTTCCAGGATTTCCTCGGCAGTTGATACGATCCCGCCGTGGTTTTCCAGGCCAAGGAAAATTCCTTTGCTGCCGGCGTAGTCGCAACATTCCTCGATAGCTGAAATGCACAGCGGCACCGCCTGGTCGCGCGGCGTGCCGGAGGGCGCGGCGCCGGCAAAGATTCGGATGTGCGGCGCGCCCATGACCGCCGCGTGGTCGATCCATTTTTTTACGTTCGCAATTTCCCGGTCGCGCTTCGCGCCGGCGGGGTCCGTAAACGTGTTGCCGACGGCGGTGCCGCTGATGTCGATGCCGCGCAGGAAGGCGTGCCGTTTGACTTTGATCAGGAATTCAGGGGTCAGGTCCGGCGGAAAGTAATAGCTGGTCAGTTCCGTCCCCTGACAGCCGTGCTCGGCGCAGTAATCGATGAATTGAAAGAGATCGAAGCGCTTGGCGGATTCGGAGCCGCCGCTCTTGCGCTTGCTGCCTTTGAGATAAGCGTCGAACGAATAGGCGGCCATGCTGAGCAAAAGCCGCGCACCGCCGGCGCGTTTGAGCGGTTCAACCGCAAGCAACGGGTCGGTCCCGAGCAGCTCAAGGCCGGCAACCGTGACGCCGGCTTGCAGTGTCGTTCTGAGAAATTGTCGCCGAGTGGTGGTTTGCACGGACCGAGTAATACAATCACGGAAGAATTTTGCCAGCACCGGTTTTGTTGAACCACGAATTCGTGTCTATTCGCGTCTATTCGCGGTCTGGCCAGGATCAGTCCGACAACCAGTGCTGGAGACCGAAGAAAAGGATTGCCAGGCACATCGCCAGCAAACCGCTGACGGCCACTGCGGCAGAGGCGGCAATCACGCCGCCCAAAGCGAAGAGAAAACCGAAAAAGGCCAATCCGAACATGATGAAGTCCCAGGGGCCGCGTTCCGAGCGTTGAAAATTTCTGTTCATGTCACGTTGCTGCGTGGTCGAAATGTGGCTGGGAATCTAGACCGCATGGGGCATTCAAAGCAACAGGTTTTTCAGAATCGCCGTGGTGGAGCGCGCCTTGTTGAGCGTGTAAAAATGAATGCCGGGCGCGCCCTCGCGCAGCAGTTCCCGGCATTGATTCGTGGCGTATTCAATGCCGTATTCGATGACCGCTTCGTCGTCATCCCCGCGCTTTTCCAGCTCGTTCAGCAGGGTTTGGGGCAGGTCGGCGCCGCAGAGAGCGGTGAACTTTTTGATCTGGGCCGCGCTGAGAACGGGGATGATGCCCGGGACCAGAGGGACACCCACTCCCAGCTTCGTCAAATAATTCCGGAATTCGAAGTAATCGCGGTTGTTAAAGAAAAGTTGGGTGATCACGAAATCCGCGCCCTGATCGATTTTGTTCTTCAACCGTCGCCAGTCCACGTGTTTGCCTTCTTTGCAGGCGATGTGTCCCTCGGGAAAACCGGCTACGCCGATGGAAAACCCGCCCGCCTGGCGGATGAACTCGACCAGTTGATAGGAAAACTCGAATCCTCCTTCGGTCTGTTGGAATTCGCCTGTGGCACCCGGAGGATCACCGCGCAGCGCCAGGAT
>WNFU01008335.1_pt1 | contig 13847 bp, 10 predicted proteins | sample 5400121 | NCBI WGS metagenome assembly WNFU01 (sample SAMN13153360, study PRJNA577476) | soil metagenome | isolation source: 100 cm soil or saprolite under grassland replicate 1 | place: USA:California | collected 2016-06-15
GGGACGACGGCCGGGCCGAAGCCGAGGGCGACGAACCGGACCACGGCGTCGGAGGTGGACAGTTCGAAGGCGATGCGCCGGGTGACGCGGGCGCGGGCGAAGGCGGCGTCGACCTGGTGGCGGAGCCCGGATTCGGCGCGCATCTCGATGAAGGCGCTCTCCGCGGCGAGGGCGGCGAGGTCGGCCGGCTCCCCGGTGAGGGGGTGGTTGCGGGGGAGGGCGGCGACGAGCGGCTCGTCGGTGAGGATCCGGTACGCGAGGTCGGCGGGGACCTGGTCGGCGAACAGGCCGACGAATGCCAGGTCGAGCTCGCCGGCGCGTACCTGTTCGGCCATGTGCCGGCTCCCGGTGTCGCGGATGGCGATCTCGACGGCGGGGTGGCGGTGGTGGAATGCGGCCAGGGTGCGCTCCACCACCGGCGCGGCCTGGCCGGTGCTGCCGATGATGCCGAGCCGGAGCCGCCCGGTGATCACACCGGCCAGCTCGGCGAGTTCGGCACGGGCCGTGTCGAGCTGGTCCAGCACGGCGCGGGCGCGGGGGAGCAGCCGCTCACCGGCCGCGGTGAGGCGGACCGAGCGGCTGGTGCGCTCGAACAGGTTGAGGCCGTGCTCGCGCTCCAGCCGGGCGACCTGATAGCTCAGCGCGGATTGCACGACGTGGCAGCGCGCGGCTGCCCGGGTGAAGTTCAGCTCCTCGGCGACGGCGACGAAGTACTCGAGCTGCCGCACATCCATCGCGATCCTCGATTGGTGACATCGCAACACTGTGTTGGACTGATCGATGCTACCGCCCGACGCTCGACCCATGCGTGTTATCCAGCAGCCCCTCGCCGGACGGCGGCTCGTAGTGCTGACCGTGCTCCTTGGTGGTTTCACCGCGTTCGGTCCGCTGTCGATGGACCTGTACCTGCCGGCGTTCCCGGAGCTCGCCGCCGACCTCGGCGTGAGCCAGGCGGCGGTGCAGCTCACCCTGACCGCGGACGTCATCGGCCTGGTCGTGGGCCAGTTGGTGCTCGGGCCGCTGTCGGACGCCCGCGGGCGCCGCTGGTTGCTCATCGGCTCGACCCTGGTCTGCGCGCTCGCGTCGGTGCTGTGCGCGCTGGCGCCGTCGGCGGGCTGGCTCACCGTGTGGCGCTTCCTGCAGGGCGCGTCCGGGGGCGGCGGGATCGTGCTGGCCCGCGCGGTGGCCGCCGACATTGCCAGCGGGGTGGCGGCGGCCCGGCTGTTCTCGCTGTTCATGACCTTGTCGAGCGTCGCGCCCATCGCGGCCCCGGTGCTCGGTGGTGTGCTGCTGGCCGCGACGGGGAGTTGGCGCCCGATGTTCTGGCTGCTGGCCGCGATCAGCCTGGTGCTCGCCGCCGCCACCTGGCGGGCCATCCCGGAAACGCTGCCACCCGAGCGCCGGCACGCGGGCGGCCTGCGCCGGACCGGCCGCGCCTTTGTTGATCTGGCGCGTGACCGTGTGTTCGCCGGCTACGCGCTGACCGTCGCGTTCGCCTACGCGTCGCTGTTCGGCTACATCTCCGGGTCGCCGTTCGCGCTGCAGGAGGTCTACGGCCTGTCGGCGACACACTTCAGCCTGGTGTTCGCGCTCAACGCCGCCGGGATGATCGTGCTCGGGCTGCTCAACGCGCGCCTGGTCCGTCGGTACCCGGTCCGGTCCCTGCTGGTCATCGGCCTGGTGGCCTCAACGGTGGCCGCCGCGATCCTGCTCGTCGTGGTGGCCGGCGCCGGGCTTGGTCTGCTGGCGGTGCTGCCGCCGCTGTTTCTGGTGGTGGCCAGCCGTGGCCTGGTCTCGGCCAACGCCACCGTGCTCGGAGTCAAGCGGGCACCTGCAGCCGGGGCGGCGTCTGCGGTACTCGGGGCCTGCATGTTCGGCGGTGGCATCCTGGCGTCCCCGCTGATGGCCCTCGGCGGTGAGGGAACAGCGGTCCCGATGGCAGCTGTCGTGGCCGGCGGAGCCGTGGCCGCCCTGGTGGCCACCTGGCCACCGTCCTCCTCACCCATGGCGACCGCGCCGAACCCGCCGTCGACGCCGACGCCGCCGTGTCGGCCCAGCCAATCGAGGAATAGTCAGCGATCGAGGAATAGTCAGCGCGGCAATGCGCGGAGTGGCGAGTCACGTCGTGGCGCGGTTTTGTCGGCGGCCTCGCGTACGGTCTGCGTCGTGGAACTGCGGCGTCCATGGGCACCACCGTGGAGCGGGTCAGGGGAACAGGCGGGGGCCTATGCCGGGACGGAACTGGCCGCGGGCGGCGTCGAGAAGCGGGCCGACCGCGGCTTGGGCGTTCTCGCCGGTTCGTGACATTCGTGCGGCGACAAGCCCGGACACGATCGGCGTCGCGAAGGAGGTACCGCTCCACTTCACGATGCCGGCGGTGGTGTCCCGGATCTCGGCGTCCACCACCGTCTTGTATTGCATGCGGGCGTAGGCATTGACGATCTCCTCGCCGGGCGCATAGACGTCGACCCATGAACCGTAGTTGCTGAACCAGGAGCGGCGCTGCCCGTCACGGCTCATCGATCCGACCCCCACGCACCACGGAAAGGCGGCCGGCCAGAAGGGGACGTTCCGACCGTTGTTTCCGGCCGCGGCGACGAGCACCACACCGCCCACCTGGCTGAGCCGCTGCTCCCACAGCGTCTGGAAGGACAGCGGCGGCACGTTCCGCCGGGTGTATCCGCCGGCCGACATGCTGATCAGGTCGGGAGAGCGTGACAGCGCGTCATGTATCTGGGTGATCAGCCGGGACTCCGTGGCGAAGCCTGAAGGGCCGAGGATGCGGTCGACCGTGATCTCCGAGGCCGGTGCGACGCACCGTAGGACGCCCGAGATGAAGGTGCCGTGGCCGGCGTACGGATCTGCGTAGCCGTCCCGCCCGCGACCGTGCGCGTCGAGACTCAGCTGATCCGGGTCCTCGACGTCCGAATCGGTGTTGGCGCGTACGCCCGCAAGCCAGGGCGCCCACCCTGCAGCGCCCTGGAGCAGGCCGGTGTCGACCACGGCGACCCGGACACCCCGTCCAGCTTCCCGGTCGCCGACCGGTGGCCACAGGGCGGCCCGGACCACGGCGGGGTCGGTGGCCTGTTGCGGGGTGATGACCGGCTCCGGCTCGGTGGCCGGACACACCGCCACAGCGGTGGGCGCCGTGGTCACGGCGAACACATGGTCGTGGGTCGCAACGCCCACTCCCAGCCGCTCGTCAAGATCTTCGACGACATTCCAGGTGTGCTGCGACTCGCGCACCTGTGCCGCCAGCCGGGTGAGGCCGCTGATAAGCGCGCCGCCGTCCGCCGCGTCCCGGATGTCCGGCGCTTCCCTGTCCGCATCCTCAGGGGGAAGCGCCCCGAGGGCTCGCAGGGCGCCGTGTACGCGGCGAATATCCGCGTCGCGGGTGAGCAGCGATCCACTGCGGTAGAAATAGCCAATCTCGCCGCGTTCGTCCCAGTTCGTCGGCCAGGCCCGCACCTCCCGGTCGGACAGCAACGCCGTCCGCACCTCGGGAATCAGACGCTGCCTGAGGGCCTCGCGGGCCGCCTCGTGGCGGTCTGCCGCCCGCGCCTCCTCGTCTCGTGACATTTCTCTTTCCCCTCGCTTCGACGTAAACAGGGTGAGCTGGTGATGGGCATTGTTACCATCGCTCACATGCCGCCGGCACTGCTCGGACCACAGCGGCCCGACCACGCGGCAGATAGGAACATCGCTGTCCAGGACCTACCGGTCCACGCGCTCTCACACCCCCGCGACACCGTATACGCCGCTGAACGCGTGCTCGCGAACTCCCGGGACCACGGTGAACGGTCGTACGCCGGCCAGGCGCTCGGCATCGCCAGCCGGCAGCTCGGCGACGTTCCGGCAGCCGTGCGGCACCTGCGCGCCGCGCTGAACGATGCCGCGGCGGTAGGGCAGGAACGCGAAGCCGACGTCGAGGCGAGCCTCGGCGGAACGCTTGCCTTCGCCGGGCGCACCGCCGAGGCCCTGCGGCACCTCGACGCCGCGATCCAGAAGGTGTCCGGCGCCCCGGCCGCCAGGATCCGGGTGCGCCACGGGTACCTGCTCCAGATGATCGGCCGCACCGTGGAGGCCGTCGAGGAACTGCGGCTGGCGGCCCGGGTGCTGCGCGCGGTCGGCGACGGCGTGTGGGAGGCCCGCGCGCTGATCAACCTCACGCAGGCGCTGATCGACCGGGGCGACGCCCGGCGGGCGGAGGACACGCTGACCCGGGCCGAGAACCTGCTGCGTGCTGCCGGTCAGACCTACGAGGCCGCCGCCGTGCGGCACAACCGTGGGCTGGCTGCCGCCCTTCTCGGTCGCGTTCCCGAGGCGCTGGCACATTACGACGCGGCGGAGCAGATGTACGCCGACGCGGGCGCCCTGCCGGCGGAACTGCCCGAAGACCGCAGTGCCGCGCTGCTCGCCGCCGGGCTGCCGTCCGATGCCCTCGGCTTCGCGCAGCAGGCGGTCGACCTCCTCCGCCGTCGCGGCGCCTCGCCGGCCTACCGCGCCAACGCACTGGTGCGGGCCGCGGATGCAGCGCTGGCCGCCGGCCAGCCCGACCTCGCCCGCGGCTACGCGCAGGAGGCCGTCCGCCTGTTCCGCAGGCAGGGGCGGGAACGCGGGCAGACCCTGGCGCGGCTGGACGTCGTGCGGGCCCGGCATGCCGGCGGGGAACGGTCGCGCCGGCTGTTCAGCGATGCAGCCAAGGTGGCCGCGGCCGCCGAGCGCTACCGGGTGGTCGAGGTCATCGAGGCGCACCTGCTTGCCGGCCAGATCGCTCTGGCCCTCGGCGACCGCGACGCGGCAGAGCCCCACCTGCTGCGCTCGACCAGGGGCCGCTCGAACGGCTCGGCGCTGGGCCGGGTGCTCGGTTGGCACGCGGCCGCGCTGCGGGCGCAGGCGGCCGGGCGGAGGAGGGCGGTGTTCGCGGCCTGCGAGCACGGCCTGAGCACGCTCGACGCCCACCAGCTCACGCTGGGCGCGCTGGAGACGCGTGCCGCCGCGACCGCCCACGGCGCCGCGCTGGCGTCGATCGCCATCGAGGAGGCGGTGCGGGCCGACGACGCGCGGCTGCTGCTCGGGTGGAGCGAACGCTGGCGGGGAACGGCGTTCGCGCTTCCTCCCGTGCGTCCACCGGACGACAGCGAACTGGCGGCCGACCTGGGCCTGCTCCGGCGTGTGAAGCGGCGCCTGGATGCAGCGACAGCCGACGGGTCACCCACGGGTGCCCTGGAACGGGAGTGCCGGCGACTGGAGGAGGAGGTCCGCAGGCGTACGCTGCGGGCGTCCGGCCCCTACGCCGCGATGAAGCGGCCTGATGTCGATGAGCTCCTCGACGGGCTCGGGGATCACCGCCTCGTCGAGATCGTGCGGGTGGACGACCGCCTGCACGTCCTCGTCGCATCGAAGGCGGGTGTACTGCATCGGGTGGCCGGATCGTGGCAGGCGGCTCTGCGCGAGGTCACATTCGAGCGTTTCGCGCTGCGCCGCCTCGCGTACGGCATCGGGCGAGGTCAGATCAGGGCGGACAGCTTCCGGGCGGCGATGCAGATCATCGAGCGGGGCGCCCTCGAACGGCACATTCTCGGTGCGGCAGCCGACGACCTGGACGACGCACCGCTCGTGCTGGTCCCGCCGGCCGCCCTGCACGCCGTGCCCTGGGGGCTGTTGCCGGCGCTTGCGAGCCGGGCTTTCACCGTCGCTCCGTCCGCAACGGCATGGCTGCGGGCGCGGGCGACCGAGGAGCCCGAGGACCGGTCGGTGTCCCTCGTCGCGGGACCGGGTCTCGACGGCGGCGGCGCCGAAGTGACCGCCCTGGTCCACCGCTATCCCGACGCCGAACTGCTGCGTGACGGCATGGCGACGGCCGGCAACGTTCTCGGTTCCCTGGAGGACCGGTGGCTTGCGCACATCGCCGCCCACGGCACCTTCCGCGCCGGCAACCCGCTGTTCTCCTCGCTGGCCGTGGACGACGGCCCGCTGACCGTACTGGACCTGCAGCGGCTGCGTCGGGCACCGTACCGGCTCGTCCTGACCAGCTGCGACTCGGGAACAACCGCCCCCGCCGGCTCCGAGGAGCTGCTCGGCCTCGTCAGCGCGCTCGCCCCACTCGGCACAGCCGGACTGCTGGCCGCCGTCGTCCCGGTCAACGATGAGGCAACCGTGCCGTTCTCCCTCTTCATTCACGACCGCCTGCGAGCGGGCGCCACGATTGCCGAAGCACTGCGGGACGCACGAACGCGTGCGCCCGAGGACCCGACCGCCTACGCGACGCCACGGTCATTCCTGGCCTTCGGCGCAGTCTGACCGTCCGTCTTCGGCACTGGGACCGAACAGCCGCCGCCGTACCCGCGTGCGGCCGCTCGTCGACGAGGGGCTCGTACTCACGGGCGGTGTCCGGGATGGACGTACAGTGGGCTGCGCATCTATGCCGCCTGGGTGGCGGCCGCGGACCGCGAGGCTGCCGAGATCCTCGGCTGCTGGATGCCGAAGCCCGGGGTAGCGCGAGTCATGCCCGGCCTGCGTAGTCGGCGAGCACTGTGCCTCAGCGCGTCGATGCGGGTGGTGTCTCCGCTCGTCGCATGACCTCGTAGGCCTCGCGAAGGTCCGTGGCCTGGCGGAGGTTGCGTGCTTCGACGGCCCGCACGACTTCCAGGGCACGCCAGTGGTTGGATGGCACGACGCGGCCGGACGAGATGGCCTCGAGGGCCGCGCCTACGGCTTCGTCGAGCCGGTTGGTGACGAGCAGGGCCAACGCCAGGTCGAGGTTGGCCGAGGCGAGGCGGCGGGGCCACTTGCCGCTTTGCTCGGCGCCGCGCAAGCGGGCGAGTATCTCGCGGGCGTAGGTCTCGGCTGCGGGATCACCTGCCCAGGCCAGGGTCGTGGCGGTGTAGGCGGTGTACTTGTCCGGGTCGTAGCGGTAGTGGTGCTCTGGCCGCTCCGGTCGCGCGAGAGGCGAAACTAGTTCGCCGACCCGGTCAATGGCGGCGTAGGTTTCGCGTGGTTTCCCCATGCGTGCCAGCGCGCGGCCTTCCTGGGCTGCCGCCTGAATGGCGGCAGAGCTGCCGTGCGGGGCGTGCTGCTGTGCAGCCTGGGAGAGTGCCACCGCCTCGGTGTAGTTGCCTTCGGTAAGTTGGCGCCAGGCCTCGGTTTCGAAGCACCAGGCTTCGATCTCGGCATGCTCTGCCTGATGTGCCAGGCCTTGGGCGGTGCGCAGCTGGGCGGTGGCACTGCTGTACTGCTTGAGGTCGATGTGGATGGTGGCGCCGAGCAGCGACAGCCAGCCACCTACCACCAGCAGCCGGCGGTGCTCGCCCAGGGTCTTGCGGGCGTCGATAAGTCGCGTGACGGTGGCCAGATAGCGTCGGACGCGGCGTAGGAGGACAGCTGGCGGGGTGAGCGAGTAGTCCACGGCGAGGTCGTCGACGATCGACTCCAGACGCGCGAGGGTCTCATCGCCGACATCGCTGGCAGCCACCCGTCGGGCCAGTTCCAGGGCATCTTCTTCGTCATCCGCGCTTGCCGGCGGGGGGTCGGGTCGGACGAGTTGGTGGCTACGCCGGCGGTCAAGCAGCGCCTCGCGTTCGGCTTCACGCGCACGGGCCGTTCCGTGTTCGTGGCGCCGGATGGCGGCACGGAGATCGTCAAACGCGGCGGCCAGCGTGCCGCCGGTGGCCAGGGCGGTGTCGGCCCGTTCCCAGAAGTCGCGTTGCACGCGTTGCCGCCCGACCTCGACGTTGGCCACGGTGCTGCGGCCGTAGCCGGTCAGCGGCGCGAATTCGGTCTGGTTGTAGCCAGCGGCTGCGCGCAGCGCGGCAAGCTGACGGCCAAGAGCACGGCGGGCCTCGGCGATGGCCTCAGGTTCCGGCACCGCTGTCCTCCATCCGCCCCGGCACGTACTGGCTGTGTTCACAGTGTCGCAGGTTGCGGTCACCAATGTCCGACCGCCGAATTTGACCGGTTGGGTGGGATCCACCTGAACCGAACCCGTGGAGCCGTCATGAACCCAGCCACGATCTACCCCGGGGACACTCCGCCGCTCGTATCGGCCGAGATGCCGGCCGCCGACCGCGAGCGACTGTCCACGCCGGCTGGCCCAAAGGAAGTCGGTCCCACCGTGGTGATGCCGGCGGCTGCGCCGGAAGTCGCGGCGCGGATCGCGCGGCTGTGGACGGCGGGTGGAACGTTGTCCGAGATCAACAGCAGCCTGCACATGGCCCCGCGGAGCAGAGCGAGCGCGGAGGCGAGCAGGTGAGCGACGTGTGGCTGGCCGGCCCGTCACTGCTGCTGCAGGTGCCGGTGCGGCCGGTGTCGCCGAGACAGGCTGGCGGGACCCGTGCTGCTGCCACGCCGGGCCGGCACGGGTCCCGCTTCCACGCTGCCGTCGCGCTCATGTCATCGGGAATGGCACGCCTGGGTAGCGGGCTGGCTGCCTGGATGCTTCCCGGTCCCGCGGGAGTGCTCTCCTCCCGGCCGGGTGGGCAGACCCGCCTGGGTCGGTCCGGGCCGCAGCCGGGCGTGAGATCATGAGCGGGTGGCTCGCACGGCGGCCGTGGCGGAGGGATAATGCGCGATCCGATGCGTCGCGCCGCGGTGGAGTACGCCGCGGCAGGGTGGCCGATCTCGCCGGCGTGGCCGTTGTCGGCAGCATCGTCGTGTACCTGTCCCGCCGCTGGGGCCTGCCTGACGCCGGGCGCTCACACTGCCGGCCCGCCGGTTACCGATGCCGAGGGTGCCGCCGAAGTCTGGAGGGTGCGGCCCTGGAACATCTGCCTGCACACCGGCGCCGTGGTGGATGTGATCGAGGCAGGTACCGCGTTGGGTGCGCAGGGCATGCGGGTACTCGAACGGGCCCGGCCGCCGTATCCGGCGGTAGCCCGGACCATCGAGCGCCGATGGCTGTTCGTCGTTGCCTCCCATTCTCGCGCTCCGGGGCTGCCAGACCGAGCGGTGTGGCATGGATCCGGCTCGACGGTGCTGCTGCCGCCCTCGCGCCGGACGGGTGGCCGGGACCGCTGGGTGTGGGTACCCCGGTACGGCCGGCTGCCGGACGCGGCCCGGGTCGCGGAGGCGCTGCACTGCGTGCGGTTGAACGAGTGGGAGGTCGGCGCCGATGACCGCCCCACCCGCCCCGAATCCCTGTTCCGCGTCTGAGCGGTGGGACCGCTTCCCGCCGCCACACCGCGGCGGATGGTGCGCCAGCCTCCGGGACGATCCAATCACCGGGCTGATCGCCTGGCCGCAGTTCGAACACGCGCTACCCCACCTCCTGCGGGACGCGGCGCAAGCCGGCCGGACGGTCGGGCTCGCCATCGGGGACTGCGATGAGTTCAAGGCATTCGTGGAGCGGGAACGGGCGGTTGACCCCCGCACCTGGGGTCACCAGGTGGGCAACAAGGTCATGGCCGATCTCGGGCGGCTGGCCCGGTGTTGGCTTGACCGCCTCGATGAACGGATCCCTGCCGCCGCGCTGGCCACGTTCGGGGGTGACGAGATACTCGTCGTCGCCGACACCACCGACGGTCCGCCGTTCCGGGTGCTCATCGCCGAGCTGCGGGATCTGTTCCGCACGTTCCTGCCGGTGACCGTGTCGTTCGCATACGCCACCCTCGACCAGGCTGCGCTGCCCACCAGCACCATCGGCGAGACGTGGCCGACCGAATGGACGTCACACGTCATCGGCGGTATCGACCGCACACTGTTCAGCGCGAAGCGCGCCCGGCGTGATCACAGAGCCGACATCCCGCTGGGATTCCTCATCCGCGCGGATGGAACAAGCGCCGAGGCCGGGGACACTGGCGGGACGCGGGCCTCCAAATGAGTACAGGCGACGGCCGTTCGGGTGGCGCGGCGCCCGAGTGAAGGCACCCGCGTTCGTCGACGCGGTGTCGCTGGCGTACCAGGGCAGAACGCCGCTCAGCGCGCATGTGGACCTGACTGGCGCCCCGCTCGCCGGGCTTCGACTCGCAGCGGCATCGGTAAGGGGCTGGTCGCGGCGTTCACCCGCGGTCGGCACCCGAACGTGGCAGCGATCCATGCGGCGGTGCAGCGGTACACCGTGGCGCGCCCCGACCGTCCGCCGTACCCGGTGGGCGCGCTCGCGGACCGGATGGCCGCAGCGTGGCGGCTGTGGCACACCAGCACCGACCGGCGTACCGAGGTCGGCGCGCTGCTGCCCGGGCTGCTGACCGACTGCCAGGACACCGCCCGGGCCCTCGACGACGGGCCTGCCCGCCGGGACGCGCACCGCGTGCTGGCGGACGCGTACACCCTCGCGCAGCACACCCTCGTCAACGCCGCTGAACCTGACCTGTTGTGGCTGCTAGTTGACCGGGCAATGGCGGCCGCCCAGCACTGCAGCTCCACGCGGCCAACACCGCGGCCAGGGCCGGCCGGGAAGGCGACGCGTGGGCGGCCTGGGACCGCGCCGACGCCGTGCTGCGGCGCCTGCCGGCCCGGTACGCGCATCCGTGGACCACCTTCGGCGCCGGGAACGTCGCGCTGCACGCCGTGTCGCTCGATGTCGACCTGTGGAAGTCCCGGGACGGGCTCCGCAGGGCCGAGCGGATCGACCCGGCCACGATCCCTTCGCGGGAGCGCCGCGGGCGGTTCTTCGTCGAGCTGGCCCGCGGCCACCACGCCGCCGGCGACCAGATCGCAGCCACCCGGGTGGCCCAGTCGTGCCGGAGCTCGACCCTGACGAAGCTAATCTGGCGCGTCTGGTTCCAGCCGCCGTGCTATAGCTCGAACGTGGCCGCCCCGCGTCGTCGTCCGCGATCAGGCGTTCATGGCTGGGCAAACCGGCGCAACTGCAACGCCTGTCACGTCGCAGACACGTAGGGTGATCACCATGTCCGCGAGCGCGCTTGGCGCAGGAGCCCCTCGACTCACCGGTTCGGCGCTCGCCGCTGTGCGGCACCGGGGTAGCCACATGCAGATCATTGCCTCGGCCGGGTCCGGCAAGACCGAGGTCGTGTCGCAGCGAGTTGCGGACCTGCTCGCCGAGGGTTTACCGCCCGAGTCCGTCGTGGCTTTCACGTTCACCGAGCGGGCTGCGGAGGAGTTGAAGAACCGGATCGCCCACCGGGTGGAGGGCAGGCTCGGGTCGGCTGTGCTCGACCGGATGGCCGGGCTGTTCGTCGGCACCATCCACGCGTTCTGCTTCCGGCTGCTGCAACAGCGGGTACCTCGGTACGAGACGTATGACGTGCTGGACGACAACCAGCTCACCGCGTTCGTGTCCCGCGAGGCGTCCCGGCTGGAGATCAAGCAGCTCGACCCGGGCAACCGTCTCTTCGCCTCCATCGAAGCGTTCCTCAAGGGCGTCGACGTAGTGGAGAACGAGCTGCTGGATCCGGCCAGCCTGCCCGGCCCGTTCGGTGCCGTGCTGCAGGCCTACTACGCCACCCTCGACCGGTACCGGCTGCTCACCTATGGGCAGCAGGTCGTGCGGGCGGTACGCGAGCTGGAGCGACCGGAGCTGGCCGCCGACATCCACGCGCGGCTACGGCACCTGATCGTGGACGAGTACCAGGACGTGAACCCGGCGCAGGAACGGCTGATCGAGCTGCTGACCGGCCCGCAGGTGGAGCTGTGCGTCGTCGGCGACGACCAGCAGGCGATCTACCAGTGGCGCGGCTCCGACATCTCGAGCATCGTCACCTTCCCCGACCGGTACCCAGGTGTCGCTACCTTCGAGATCACCACCAACCGGCGCAGCCGCCCGCAGATCATCGAGGTCGCCAACGACTTCGCGCGGACGATCCCCGACCGCATCGACAAGACGATGCGACCCCACCGGCCAGCCAGCGGCGGCCCGGGGCCCGAGGTGGCGGTGTGGACCGCGCCGACCGAGACCGACGAGGCCGGCTGGGTCGCGAACCTTGTCCTCGACCTGGCCGACGCCGGGCTGCGCTACCGGGACATCGCGGTGCTCGTCCGCAGCCGCGCCGCGTACGCCCGCCTGGTCGAGCAGTTCGCCACCTTCGACATCCCGGTGCAGCCGGGCGGCCGGTCCGGGCTGTTCGACCAGCCCGAGGCGATGGCCCTCGGCCGCACCATCGCCTGGCTCACCGACATCGAGTGGCGGGACCGGTACGGGCCCGGGCGGGTGGTCACCGACGACGCGCTGTTCGCCGAGTACCAGCGCGTGTTCCGGCTCAGCGACGCCGAACGGCGCCACCTCGCCCGGTTCCTGCGCGAGTGGAAGGCCGCGGTGCCGCTGACCACCCGCACCGCCAATCTGGTCGGGGAGCTGTATGAGCTGCTGGAGGAGTTGGCCGTCCGCACCTGGGACCTGGCCGACCCGATCGCGGTCAACCGGCTCGGCACGCTGGCGCGGTTCTCCTCGCTGCTCGCCGACTACGAGTCCGTGCGGCGGCGGGCCCGGCCCGACCCGGATTCCCCCGGCGAGCAGGTCGGCGGCGAGGACCGCGGCACCTGGTACTACCGCAACCTGGCGCTGCACATCATCAACTACGCGCAGGGCGCCTACGAGGGCTTCGACGGCGAGGCCGACTACGTCCTCGACGCGGTGGACCTGACCACGGTGCACCGCGCGAAGGGGCTGGAGTGGCCGGCGGTCTTCGTCCCGTCGGTGACAGCAGGACGGTTCCCGAACACCCGCGCCGGTCGGGCCCAACCCTGGCTGGTGCCGCGGGACCGTTTCGACGCCGAGCGCTACGAGGGGTCGGACGCCGACGAGCGGCGCCTGTTCTACGTGGCGCTGACCCGGGCCCGGGACTGGCTGTCTGTCTCGCGGCACGAGCTGGTCACCAGCCGGGCGGTCGCAGCCAGCCCGTACTACCGCGGACTGGCCGGCCTCGAGGTGCCGCCGGCGGACGTCGCGCTGCCGGCGCTCGAACGCGACGAGACCGCCGACGGCGACCCGATCTCCCTCACCTACAGCGAACTGGCCGCGTTCATGGACTGCGCCATGGCGTTCCGGCTGCGGGAACTGGTCGGCTTCCAGCCGCGCCTGGCGACCGAACTGGGCTACGGCAAGGCGGTCCACCACGTGATGCGCGCGGTGGCCGAGGCGACGAAGGCGACCGGGCAGGTGCCGACACCTGAGGAGATCGACCGCATCCTCGACGCCAGCTTTTTCCTGCCCACCGCCAACAAGCCGGCGCACCGGCAACTGCGGGACGCCGCCCGCCGGCTCGTGCTCACCTACGCCGACAAGCACGAGGACGACCTGCACCGGGTGTGGGAGACCGAGCGCCCGTTCGAGCTGCACCTGGACGGGGTGACCGTGACCGGGCGGGCCGACGTGATCCTCGACCGCGAGGGCGGCGTGCCCACCGCACTGGCCATCGTGGACTACAAGACCTCCGTCACCGGCGGCACCGCGGAGCACGCGCTGCAACTCCAGGTGTACGCCGACGCGGGCCGGCGGGAGGGCCTGGACGTCCGGGACGCATACGTGCACGACCTCAAGGCCGCGGAGCGCGAGCCGGTGGCCGTCGACCCGGCCGCGGTCGCCGAGGCCGAGGCAACGGTGTCCGAGGCCGCGGTCCGGATCAGGGCCCGGGACTACCGGCCGAGTCCGGGCGCGCGGTGCCGCCGCTGCGAGGTCCGCACCATCTGCCGCTTCGCAGCCCGGTAGCCCGCTGGGCCGGCCGGCCGGTCAGACGGTGAACACCTTCATCACTTCATCGCCGTAGTCGTTGATGACCTTCACCGCGATCCTGCCGGTCTCCGGGCGGGGGAACGGCCGCGACTCGGTGCCGTAGAGGCTGGCCCAGGCGTCCTCGTCGATGTCCGCCTTGAGCGCCCGCTTCAACCGCGCGTACGGGTCCTGGCCGCCGGTGAAGTAGCAGTGCCGGACGAAGAACGAGTCGCCGTTGTAC